>Ga0082212_10007586_pt1 | contig 14308 bp, 11 predicted proteins | sample TergutNt197P3_FD_71548 | JGI IMG/M metagenome (GOLD analysis project Ga0082212, IMG submission 71548) | Neocapritermes taracua P3 segment gut microbial communities from Petit-Saut dam, French Guiana - Nt197 P3 | ecosystem: Host-associated > Arthropoda: Insects > Digestive system > Gut ... | reverse complement strand
GCTGGACGCCGAAAACTGGTCTATCACCGATCCGCCGCTGTTTTATGACAGTTCGTGGCCAGGGGCGGTAAACGGACCCAGCTACGGCTGCATAGAAGGCAACGCGCTGATGGCGCCAAGCGGGGAATTGCTGAATGTCATGCGTTACCAGACGGATCGGGGAGATCCCGCATATGGAAAAGCTGTTGTCCTGAAAGGCGACGCGGACAACCCCGAAAAGCCCCTCGAATTTTACAAAGTGATCGATTTCGAGGGCAATCTATCGAAGTTCGACATAATATATGACGGGGTTTCGCATAAATATCTGGCGATAATCACCGGAACGAACGAGGTCGCGAAAAAGCTGGCTGGCAATGTCAACGGAGGCGCGGGGATTCGAAATATCATATCCCTTGCGGTTTCCGACGATTTGCTCAACTGGAAAACGGTCTGCCCCTTGCTCGACTATTCGCATTTGGATCCCTGGAAAGTGGGATTTCAGTATGTGAGCCATTTAATCGACGGGGACGACATACTGTATCTTTCGCGCACGGCTTTCAATGATGCCCGCAATTTTCATGACGCAAACTATTCCACATTCCATAAAATCGAAAATTTCAGGGACTTGTTGAAGTGAACGCGAAATCGGGGGCGCGGGACGCCGAGGGCGGCATTCCCTACTTTGCCCTATCTTTGCCGCGCTGTTCATAAGGAATCATCGAAGAATAAAGAAGGATTATAGGCCAAACGAACCCCACCGCCGCATTCGTGGCACTTCCCCTGACCGGTTGGCGTAAACTGCACGTGAACTGTCGTTCACGTTCGTTACACGTGCAGGGGAGGCAAGGAAATAAATTGCATCCAAAGCCTCCCCTGAAAGGGGAGGGGGACCGCTTCGGCGGTGGTGGGGTTCATATCACTATTTTCAACTCGCTTGACTATAAATATGGATTTTTCAACGGTGACTATTACAATTTAGTTACAATTTACGGTATTTTATATCTCGAATCAGTATATATGATATGATTATAATATTAAAAATATTAATTTTAGGCGATTGCGAAACGAGAAGAAAAGGGTGCGCCATAGCCCCCTTCCCCGGAAGGGGGTGCCGTCCGCAGACGGCGGGGGTTGCCGTCCTTCGCTCAACCCCCGTCACCAACCCCCGTCACTTCGTGACACCCCCTTCCTCGGAAGGGGGCTTGGGGGAGAAATAACGTTTTTTTCGGCATCCCAATATCCGCATAAACCCTGATATGCTCGTCTTTCGCAATCGGCTAATTATCTACATTAAAGGAGAACCCTGCTAAATACTTCGAACTCGCAAAATCTGCCGATGTTATTGTAACACGGCATGGAGAACGGATCGGGCGAATCGTCAGCGAGGAAAAAGCAGCGAAGTCAGACAAACAACGGGCGATTGAAGCGTTGATTGGCTCTGTTGCATTTCCGTCGGAATACGATGATCCAGGCTACAATCAAAACTACGACCTTTTGCGTGAAACTGCATATAAAGACAGGGGGTTGTTGTAATGAAAGTGGTAATTGATAACAACATAGCGATTGACGCGCTCAGACCTAATCCGGAATTTGAAGAGAATGCAAAACGCATTTTTCAATTAATAACGTGAATTTTTTTGATTTTCGTTGACAAATTTGCATATATGCTATATAATGGTGGAAACAGGCGTTTCAAACAAATTCAAACATTGATTCTCAGAAAGGAAATATGCGTTATGAAAAAAATGATATGCGTTTCGCTGTTTTTGTCCATCGCTGTTTTTGCGGTTTGCGGGTGTTCGAGCAATGAAAAGAGCGCCGACAAAACCGCGGGCGCCACCGAAGGCGCCGCGGCGCCGGAGGAAACCACGGAAATGCAGTACATTCCGGATCTGCCCGAAAAGGACTACGGGGGATACGAATTCAAGGTGTACCAGCGCGGCCCGGACCTCAACTCGGGGGACCTCGACTGGACCGAAAAATGCATATACGCGGAGGCGGAAAACGGCGACCGGCTAAACGACGCAGTCTACAAACGAAACAGGGTGGTCGAGGACAAGTACAACATAAAAATAGTCCCCATAGACGGGACGGGCGGGATATACAACGACAAAATCAAGAAAGATTTTGAAAAAAGCGTGCTGGCCGAGGACAACGCCTTCGACATGGCGATGTCCGGCGTGTACGATTCGTCCCTGCTGGCCACCCAGGGGTTCTTGGTCAACCTCTACGAAATGCCGTACATCGCCCTCGACAAGCCCTGGTGGGACATCCCCGTCAACGAAACTTTGAAAATACTCAACAAGCTGTATTTCGGCATAAGCTGCATGGGCATCAACGACAAGGACGACAGCTTCTGCATCCTTTTCAACAAGCAGATGGCGCAGGACCTGGGCATAAAGAACCCGTACCAGCTCGTGCGCGACAACGAGTGGACTTTCGACACTTTCATGGAGACGGCGAAAGTCGCCATCGCGGACCTGGACGGGGACGGAAAAATGACTGCGGAGGACAGATACGGGTATATAGGCTTCGATGCGGAGGCTTGGAATTTGTTCATGGCCTCGGGGGAGCGCATCGCCCGCATCGATGACGCGGGGCTCCCATATTTCACCATGGCCAACGACAGATCCGCCCAGGTGTACGAAAAGATTTTTACCATATTCACGCAGGACAGCCTGCTGTTCAGGGATTACTCGAAGGCGAAGGACGTGCACGATTATACATATGCGCTGCTATCCGGCGAGCATGCGCTGTTCGCCGGGGCCGCCATGACGGTGGTGCAGAAGGCGAGGGCGATGGAGCAGGACTTCGGGATGCTGCCATACCCAAAATTCGACGCGGCCCAGGAAAAGCACTACACGATCTGCGGGCTGTGGGGGCCCACCGCAGTGACGGTGCCCGTCACGAACACGGACCGCGAGCGCACCGGAATCATAATAGAGGCCATGGTGGCCGAGGGCATGAACACGATCTACCCGGCGTACTACGACATAAACCTTTTGATAAAAGGGCTGCGGGACGAAGAATCCAAGGAGATGCTCGACATCATCATGGCAGGGCGCAACTATGACGTGGGAATGCTTTACAATTGGGGCGGAATCAGGGATATCATCATGGATTCGATAAACGCGAAAAGATCATCGTTTGCTTCGGCATACGAAAAAAGGGAAGGCGCCGCGAAGCAGGCCTTGGAAAAAACTATCGAAGAATTTGGCAAAATCGCGGGATGAAATAAAAAAACAAAAAAAGGAAAGGAAGGCACGATATCATGTACATTGTTTGCGCATCGGTATGCTACAGGGACTTTTGCGAGGACGAAATCGAGGGGATGATTTCCGACGCGGCCAAGGCGGGCTACAGGCACATTGAGCTCCATGGCCCGAAATTTTGGGACGTCGCGGCCATAGAGGCGTTCGATCCCGGAGAAATGAAAAAAAAGCTCGACGGGGCGGGGCTTAGATGCACGGGCATATATCCCCCCGGATTCGGCGGAAAGGACGACGGGGACATCGAAAAGCGCGCCCAGGCGCTGGCCAGGGCCTGCGGGCACGCGGAATATCTCGGCTGCGATTTTCTCGACACCACGGGAGCCCAGCAGCGCGAAAAAGACAATGAGGAAGCGCTCGGCAGGGCGGTCAAAATGATCGGCAGGGCGCTGGAGCTCACGCCCGATTCAAAGGTTTTGTTTGGGCTTGAAAACCATCTCGGAAATATTTTCGAGCAAATATCGGATTACGACTATGTCCTGAGCCGGATAAAAGACCCCAGGGTCGGCATAAACCTCGACACCGGGCATTTCCATTCGGCGGGGGTGGATTCCATCGAGCTGATACGCAAATACAAGGAAAGATTGCACGGCGTCCACATAAAAGACCACGTCGGGCTGCAGTCCGTGGGCATAGGGCGCGGCGAAGTCGATTTCCCCGCAGTGATCAAAGCGCTCAAAGAAGTCGGGTACGAGCGGGGGCTGACCGTCGAGCTCGAGCACCAGGACAAGGAAAACACCCTCTATTACGTGAGGGAAGCGCTGGCTTACCTTTCCGGTCTGCTCGGCGAAAAAATTTCTTGAAATGCCAGAAGGAGGCGAGAATCTTGAAAAAAACTTACAGGACCGCTATACTCGGGGCCAGAAGGGGGCTGTACCACGGCGCCTGCTATGCGGGCATCGAAAACATGAAAGTGGTCGCGCTCTGCGAAAAAGTTCCTGAAAGGCTCGAGGCGGGGGTCAAAAAGCTGGGCGTACCGGGTTATCTCAAATACGAGGAAATGCTCGAAAAGGAGAAGCCGGACATAGTGCACGCCGTGACAAACCCCACGATCCTGCGCTCGGAGTGGATCGACGCCGCCGCGAAAAACCACGTCAAGGCGCTCGTGGTGGAAAAACCGATGGCGCTGACGCCCTCCGAGCTGGCGGGGCTCGACGAAGCGGTGAAAAAAACAAACCTAAAGGTGGTAATAAACATGCAGAGGCGATATATGCCCTTCAGCCTCAAATTCAGGGAACTCATGGATTCGGGCAAGCTCGGCGATATCCATTTTTTCCGGGGGAACTGCGAGGCTATTTGGGGAATAGTCGATATCGCCACGCATCTCATGGACTGCATGCTGTATTTCATGGACGATTCGCCGCCTGTGGGCGTCTGGGCTTCGGCGGACGGGGCGAACGATTTCGAAAACCCCACCGAAAGGGGGCCGGACAACCTATTTGCGGCGTATTCGTTCGGCAACGGGGCGAGGGGATTTTTTGAGGCTGTGAGAAAGCCTCTCGGGACGGCGAACTTTCCCATCGAAAACAGGGAGAACCTGGAGCCGTGGCAGCCGGAGCGATGCAATTTGGATCTCTGGGCCACAAAAGGCAGGCTGTGGTGGAGGGAATACGGCACATGGGGATACCAGACCGAAGGAATGGCCATGCCTTTCGTCGAAAAAACCCATTTTGTTTCGGACGACCTGGCCGCGCAAAGGGAGTTCACGAGGGCTATCGGCGCATGGCTGGACGACGAATCGAAGCCGCACCTCAACAGATACGAGCTGGCGAAAGTGGGCACGGAACTGATTTTTGGGGCGTACCGCTCGGCGCTCGAAGGCAAGCGCCTGGATTTGCCGGCGGATTTCGACGACGAACAATTCGGCCGGCTGAAAACAAAATTGTCTTGATTTTTGATGTTTGGAAAAATTTGAAGAAAGGTGCTTGGAATTTTATGGAAACAGTATCGGATAAAGCAAAAATACGCAGGCTTGTCGAGGGCGAAATCGAGCGCAACGGAGGGCTGTTCAGGCTCGCGCCCGCATGGGTGGCAAGGCCGGGGATCGTGCAGCCCGGCAGGAGGATCAAGCTGGGCGACGAGTACATGTCGCAGAATTTGGCGGTCAACGAGAGGTGGCTCGCCTCGGCCACCTATGCGGACAACGGCATATACAACGACATATGCCCAAAGGACCACGGCTACAGCTATATCGTGGCCGGGGATGAAAAGTTCATGCTGAAAGATGCGTTCGCCGAATGCCCGGAGCTTATGCTCGGCGGCAAAAAATGGGACGTGCTGCCCAAATTTTTCGACAACTGGCACCGCATCCCGTTTCATATGCACCCCTGCGGGAAGCACGTGAGAAAAGGCCTGGCGGGAAAGCCCGAGTCCTATCATTTTCCAGTTGAGCTGAACATGGACAAAAACGCTTTCCCATCCACCCCGATCGGCGTCGACCCGTACTACACCGACGCCCAGATCATGGATTACCTAGCCGCGTATTTCAAGGGCGACAATTCCCTGACCGACCTCGGGAACACCGTGAACCTGGTGCCGGGGACGGGATGGTTCATGCCGCCGTGCACCCTGCACGCGCCCGGATCGCTTGTCACATACGAGCTGCAGACGGCCTCGGACGTGAGCTGCATACCCGAGTCGCGCGTCAACGACATGCCGATGCCGCCCGACATGATCGACAGGGATCTCCCGGTTTCGGTTGAAAAAGATGGAATGGAAGCGGTCCGCGAATATATGCTCGAGATGATAAGGTGCGAAAACGCCGGAAATTCCGACAGCTTCAGGAAAGAGTATTTCCGCCCTCCCGTGGAGATTTCAAGCGCTCCCGAGGCTAGGCAGGAGTATGTGATATACCGCTGCGGCAAGGCGAGCGAAGATTTCAGCGACGATCTGTACAGCGCGAAAAAAACCGTGGTCCGCCGCCATTTCCATTTCGGCGAAACGTCGGCTTTCGGGGCGATCGCGCTGAGGGGATCGGGGAGCATATACGTCGACGGCAAAGAGCCGCTGCACATCGAAAGCGCGTCCATGTACGAGAGCCGCGACGAATGCCTCGAAGACGAATTCTTCGTGGCCGCCTGCGCCGCCGGCAAAGTGAAAATCGATTGCGGGAGCAGGGAGCCGCTCACGGTGTACCAGCATTTCGCCTCAAATTCCAACGAGGCCGCAAGCTCCCTGCCTATCCCGGAATACAGGAAATTTTCGCCAGCCGAATGAATGAAACAAAAAGAAGGGGGCGCTTGCAATGCCAAAAAATTCGGAACTGGCCGAAATACGCGAAAAACTCGATGGAAAGACCATCATGTGGGTGCCATACATGCACGGCGACTGGGCCTGGTGCCACACGAGGCAATGGCATGAGATACGCTATGTGTCGGTCATCGAGGATGTTTTGGATCTGATAGAAAAAGGAACCGGATTCAAATGGTACCTGGACTCTTTCAAAACGGTGCTGGAGTGCGTGGTGAACCGCAAGCCGCAATTGCTGGAAAGAATAAAAAAATGCGTGGATGCGGGAGATATCGGGATTTGCGGCACATACTCCAACATCCGGACAAACATGGTGGCCGACGAAGCCTACATAAGAAACATGATCATCGGGCGGGAGATGTTCGAGAAGCATCTGCCCGGCGCGGACATCCAAGTCCACGCCGACGCGGTCGACGTGGCGATAGGCCACCAGCAGATCCCGCAATTGGTCACTTTGGGCGGATACCGCTATTACCGGGCGGGCAGGCCATACGCGATGCTGTTCGAGGAGAGCGGCCTGTCTCACGAATTTTTGTGGGAAGGGCTGGACGGCACGCGCGTGCCGGTATGGTGGGGCGATTACGGGGGGATGTGCCTCGAAGAATCCGCGCGCAGGGCAAGCGCCGATCCGGCCCGTTGGGACGAGACCGTGGAATACATTTACCGCGAGGAGCTGTCAGGGATCTGCGAGCGCAGCAACTTGGATCTGGTGATGGCGGCGAACGGCTGCGACGACGCATTGCCGCTGAAAGTTTTCAACGCGGACATCGACATAGATCTGCTCGGGGTCATGGTCCGCTGGAACCAGGTGGAAACATCGTCCATGCGTTTTGGGACGCCCATCGACTTTTTCCGGGAGATGGACAAGCATATGGACAAAGTGCGTCTGCATAAAGGGCCCGCCGACATATGCGACGTGAGCTACAACATGGCATGGGGCGCGGAGAGGGGCTTGACCGCGTTGCGGATGGCGGGCGCCGAGATGCTGGCCTCCGCCGAACGCTGGATGGCTCTCGCCCAGATGATGGGCATATGCGAAGCGCGCGAGCTCACGGAACTTTGGAAAGACAATTTGGCCGCTTCCGCCCATGCGACCACCGCATTGTTCGAAAAGGATTTTGAGGAAATGCTCGCCTTGGCAAGCGGCGCCCTGAAAACCGCCGAGGGCCGCGTCAAAGACACATGCCTGTCAATTGCCCGAAATATATCCCTGCCAAAAAACGCCATAGCGGTGGTATTCAACCCGGACGACCAGCCCAGGGATGCCGTGGCGGAACTGACGATACCGACAGGCTTCATAAACGACCTGGAACTGCGGGACGGCTTGGGGAACGAGGTTCCGTGGCAGGCATGCGAGCCATATGGATACGGCAGCATCTGGGAATACAGGGGATTGGCGCAAGTGCGTCTTCCCGCAGCCGGATACAACGTGATATATGCGCGCGAGGCGGTCGATTGCCGCTATGGGGCGCCGTGTTCCCCCGAAAAAAAAATTGAAACTGTCAGCTCCTCAAAACCTTTTGAGATGGACAACGGGCTGCTTGGGCTCAGTTTCAAAAACGGCTGCCTGACCGAGGTTTATGACATGGAAGCGCGAAAGGCGGTTTGCCCGCAAAGCGAAACCCCGTGGAACACGCTCCGTTTCACCAAAATCGACACAGACGCCTATGGCTTGCAGACGGGGCCAGTCGAATACAGGCAGGAAGTCCATTTCCACTCGTACCGTATTTTGGAGGAGGGCCCGCTCCGCTGGCGGGCGGAGCTGTCCGGCAGAGATATCCGCTGCGAGTACACGCAGCTCATCTCATTGGAAAAGGGCAGCCGCGAGATATCATACGAAATCCGCATGGATTGGCCAGACGGGCAGAAGGGCTTCCTGTCCGGCGCGATCCCCACGGAGGGAAATGATTTGCTGTATGGGGGGATCCCTTTTGGGATCGAGCGAAAAGACGTGGCCGGCGCCCATTACGGAAAAGATATGCACAGGACCTTGGAAGGATTGTTTTACGCCAAGGATTTTGCCGCCGCGAAAGGCTTGGAGCATACCGCCGCCCTCTACGGCATTCGGGGCGACAGATTCTATATTTATGACAAAAACACGAAGGAACTTTCATATGCGCTGCTAAATGCGGCCGCTTGGGCGGAAGGCTGGGAAAAGCACGTCAACCGCTTTTCGGTGAACCAGAAAGGCGAACATGTGCTGCGCTATGCGGTCGGCATATATCCGCCCGAAAAATCCATGTGCTCCATAGCGCGCGCGGGGCGGAACTTGCGCCTGCCCCCGGTCGTCTGTCCGCCGTACGCCAATATTGGCGGCTATGCCCCGCTTAGCTGCTGCGACGCGCTGATTCGCTGCGACAGGGACAATCTGGCGATATCGGCTCTGCACGCGCAAAACGGCGGCTATGTGCTGCGCGTCTGGGAGGGCGCCGGAATTGGAACTCAAGCCGTCATTGGCCTGCCCGTTCCGGTAAAAAATGCGCAAGCGCAGGATTTTATCGGCAACGCGCTTGCCAAAGCCCCTGTTTTCGTATCTGGGGGAAATCTGGAATTGTCTTTGAAACCTTGGGAAATCGCCACAATTTTCATCGAAACCTAAAATTTTTGTTATTTTTGGATATATGGAGGAATGTTTCATGCAGGAAGCAAAAAAAGGGAAGATCGGGTTTGTCAGCGTCAGCCACCCGGATTATCTTGAAGCCATGGCATATGAGGCGGCAAAGCAAGCGGAGGCGGCGATCGAGCGGGCGGGATTTGAGCTTGTTCGGATCGAAAAGCCTGTCACGGACTGGCAGTCGGCTCAAAAAGCCGGGGTCGCGCTCGCGTCGGGGGATTTGGCCGGAGCAGTGCTGTTTTTGTCGAGCTGGGTGGAATGCCCGGTTTTCATGTCGGTATTGCGCGAAGTGGAACACCTGCCGCTGTGCGTTTGGGGGTTTCCCATGGTAGAAAGGAGCGGAAGGCTCGAAAGCACGGGGTCCTACGTCTCGTTCGCGATGCTCAAAGGCTCGCTTGACCGTTTGGAGCTGCCATGCATCTACATCATAGATGGCGCCGAAAGCGAAAGCGCTCGCGAAACAATAGCTGATTTTTGCGCTGCGGCATCCTGCCGGCTGTTCATGCGCCGCAGCAGGATCGGGCTTGTGGGATACACTTCCATGGGCATTTACCCCGGCACTTTCGACCATCTTCTGATGCGGGCCGAAATCGGGCCGGAGGTGGAGCATATCGACGCATACACGCTGATAAATCTGGCAGAGCGAACAAGCGAGGCCCAAAAGGATGAAATCGTGAAGGAATACCGCCGCCACGCCCGCGTCAAGGCGGACGTGTCGGAAGAGATGCTGAAAAAATCCGCGGGGCTGTATGCCGCCATGAAAATGATGGCGGAGGAAAAGGGGCTGGCGGCGCTGAATGTGAAATGCCAGTACGAACTGTCCAAGGAATACAAAATGGTCCCTTGCGTGCCGCTCGCGCTGCTCGCGGAAAAAGGCGTCGTGGCCTCATGCGAGGGAGACATCCCAAACACGGCGACCATGCTGCTTTTGAACTGCCTGAGCGGGGAAACGGTGACATACGGCGACGCCATAAACCGGGCAGGGAACAATATCCTGTTTTCCTCGTGCGGGTTTTTGCCGTTTGGCATGGGCAATCCGGACAGCCGGCTCATCGGAAATTTTCTGCCGCACCCCGGCTTTACCGGAATACAGAACTGTTTTGTGATGCGTCCGGGCAGAGTCACGCTGGCGCGCTTATCCGAAACGCGGCGCGGCGGATACAAACTGCTGTATTTCACCGGAGAAGGGCAAAAAACCGAACTTCGCCAAGGGCACATGCCCGCACTGGACGTAAAATTGGACGGCGATGCTGCCGCTTTGGAAGCGCATTATACCGGACAGCACTATGCCATCTGCTACGGCGATCTCTCGGCCAAAATTCAAGCATATGCCCGTATCACGGGAATGGAAACAATCCGTATTTAATAATGTTGGTTGCGGCGTCTGTTTTTGTCAAAACAATTCGGAATCGGTGTGCGGGATAAACAGCGCCGCCAAGTATTCGTCCATATACCCGGCTTCATTGCTCAAATCGATATACGTTATCCTGTCGGCGGTTTCCTGCGCCTTTTTTTCCCTGTCTTCGGATGTCAGCATCTGGTATGCCCCCAATATGGAGGTGTTGCCCAAATATGCGATTTTTTCTTTTGGCATATTCGGCAAAAGCCCGATCGTCTTCGCGTCCTCTATGTTCAGGTATCTGCCAAATCCTCCGGCTATGTATATTTTATCGATATCGCCGAACGTGAGCCCCATATTGCCAAGCAGAGTGCGGCAAGCCGAAAACACGGCCCCTTTAGCGCGGATCAGGTTGTCTATGTCGGCCTCGCTCACCGTTATTTCGTCTGCCACGCAAAATCTGTGCGGCCTTTTTTGTTTGTTTATCCGCTCCGGCATTTTCCCGGTCAGCCTTCCCCTCGCGTCGACAATCCCGTGGCGAAACAGCTCCGCCACTATCGAGATTATGCCCGAGCCGCAAATGCCGGCAGGGGGCGCGTTGTCTATGGTCCTGATCGCCATATCCCCGTTTTCGCCGATTTTGAAATAGTCTATCGCCCCCCTCGAGGCCCTCATGCCGTGTTCTATTCCGCCGCCTTCGAAAGCGGGGCCGGCCGAGCACGCGCAGCCGAGTATGAATTCGTCGTTTCCAAGCAGTATCTCGCCGTTTGTGCCGATGTCCATAAACAGCGCGAGTTCATTTTTGTCCTCGCAGAGCGGAGTGCACAAAGCCCCCGCCGTTATATCCCCGCCCACGTAGCTTCCCACGCACGGGGCGATTTTTACCGGCGCATGCGGATTTATATCCAGCCCCGTTTCCAGGGCGCAGAGCGTCTGCGGCCTGAAAACCGCGGGGGTGTACGGGTCAAGGCGTATATACTCCGGGCAGATCCCCAAAAACAGGTGGATCATCGTGGTGTTGCCCGTCACTGCGGCGCTGTATATCCTGTTTTTTTCGGGCGCTGCGATTAAGCCGTTTACGGTTTTCAAAACGCGCTCTTTTAATTCATCCAAGTGTTTTCCCGCGTAATTTATGCGAGTTATGACGTCGAGACCGCATTCGATTTGCGCGTTGTAGTCCGTTTTGCGCGATTTTATTTCTCCGGTGGCGAGATCGACAAGCCACAGCGTCACGGTGGTGGTGCCTATATCCACCGCGACGCCGAACATATCGGTTTCGCCGTTTTCCATGTCGATTATATGAAGCGTTTCGCTTTCGGTATAATATACCAAATCTATGTTTTCCGATTGCCTCAGCTTCACGGGCAGGTTTTGCAATGCGGACAGCGGGATTTTCACGTTTTTGCACTCGATTTTCGATTTTATGGCTTTTTCCAGCCGGTCAAAATCGGATAACCCGTCGAGCGGCGCGGGCTTTGGAACCTGCAAACTCAATTTTTTCACTGCCGGCTCTATTTTAAAATCGCCGACGGATTCCAACAAATCGGAAACATCGTCAAATTTCCCGTCCTCGCCGTAAAGCCCCGCCAATATTTTTATAGTCGCATCTTCACCTGCGACATACGCCTGACAGAGCAATGCATGGTTTTCCTTTTCGTTTCTGTAGCTTTCCGATTTGGCCTCTATTTTCCCCGATATGATTTCGACAAGGCACTTTCTGCAAACGCCCTTTCCGCCGCAGGGGGTTTCGACCGAAACGCCGACAAGCCTCGCCGCTTCCAGGAGCGGCGAGGCTTCTTTTATCTCGACTGTTATATCCTGAGGCAGAAATGTTATTTTCGGCATGCTCTTGATTTACTTCTGAGCTTCGCCGCCGCCATCGCCATCGCCGCCATCGCGGCGAATGCGAATATCATGCCGTCGCCGGTTTGCGGTGCTGCGGGCGGGGCAGCTTCCGGAGCGGCCGGAGCTGCGACCGGCTCTTCGGCGGGAGCTTCCGGCGGCTGCTCTTCTGCTGCGGGTTCTTCCGCCGGCATGTCGGCCGCATATATCGATATCCTGCCAAAGCCGTTGTTTACGCCTTCGCCCCATTCTGTGACATCGAACTGCACCCATGTTATGTTCTTTGGTTCAAAATCCAATACGCAGGCCTCTCCTTCGTTGTCCAGTTCAGGCGTCACGATGCTGGAACCGTCGCTGAAAGTGAGCTTGGCCACTTTAGACCAGTCCGCGCCGTTTGCCCTGTCGGCCACGATGATTTTATCTATCCAAACCGGATCTTTGTATTCGAATTTTATCCAAGGATCCTGTTCGCCCGCCGAAGCCCATTCGTCTCCGGTTTCATGAACTGCTTCCCCTTCATGCACGCATTTTACCGCGCCGTATTTTGGGGCGTATTCGCTCGAAGCGGTTATCGTCGCTTTGCTTGTGATGTTGTTTTTAGAAATCAAATGGAGAACGCCCCAGCCGCCAAAGTCGTATCCGCCCGGGACATCGCCCATATTTTCGTTGTCGATTGCATAGCAAAGCTGCTTTGTGAAAGCCGGATCGTCGGTGTCGTTGTCGTGCACGACATATGACAGCCCCATCTTATCTCCGACCGCCGGGCCTTTGAAATTCGGGACGTATGATGTGTAAAACGACCACGGGATGGCGACTTCTATGATGAACCCGCCGTCTTTGAGAGTCGAGGCGACCAGCCCGCCCGGAATGTCCACGGTCTCCCTCGAACCTTCTTCCATGTTGCAGACGCGCGCCTTCAGATCGCCCCCGATCTGCCCGTCTTTTCCCACGCTGAAAAAGGCGTGGACGGATATGCCGTCGGGATTCACATCGCCGCTGTTGTCGTCAACCTGGGTGAAGATGAGCGTGCCGTCGGTGAGATAGGGCTCGTTGCCGTCCCCGAACAAATTTACGTAGTCGTCGTTTCGGTCTTCTAAGAAATAGATATAATTATCGTCCCATTTTATCTTGTAAGTCCCCGAATAGTCGCTGTCGGCCCGGTCGCCGTCCCATTCGCCCTGATAGTTGATGTTTTCCGTCGCGGCGAGCGGGTCGTTGTTGAGGGTTATGTTTATCGCCATGGTGTCGTCCCATTCCCCCGGGTCAATTTTGCCGTCGATGGTCACGGTCCCGTATGTCGCCGTAAACCCCATATTGGTGCTGTTCCAATAGTGCTCCGCTGAAACGGGCATCGAACAAAAGATCAGTGCAAGCGTCAAAACCAGCGCGGCCGTTATTTTTTTTGCTTTCATGATATCCTCCTCGAAAATTAAAATATTGTCACGGTATATACATGATTATAACACAAAATTCATATTTGTCAAGGGCTGTTTTTACTTTATTTAAAATTATTTCAGCAAAACCGCCTTGACGAACGGCTCTATGTCCGCCGCCTCGCCCGGGCCCACGATTATCTTGTAGCCCGGAAGCTCCTCTTCCAGCTCCCCGCTGATCTGAGCCACATATCCCGGGATCACTATCTCCTTGGTGTCCACCGTGTCCGCAAGCCCGATTTCCTTTATGAAGGCCGCGATCTTTGCCCCCGAGAACTTGCCCGCTGCCCAGGCGGTCAAAACGCTCATGCCCTCGCACTCCGGTATTATGAGCCAGGCGTTTATTCCGCTGTTCTCTATTTCGCCCGAAACCAAAAAATACGTGAGCGAAAAGTTGGTGGTGACAAATATCGGCGAATTTCTGTCGGGCTCGCCTATCGCGTACAGTTTTGGCTCGACTTGGATCGGCTTCTGGGGGTCGGTGTAGATATTTTGGCGAAGCGCCATCAGGGTCACAAGCTGCGCGGGGTCAAAATTGGGCAAAACGACTATCCCCCCGAATTTCACCACTTCGTTGACCGCG
>Ga0082212_10007585_pt1 | contig 14308 bp, 11 predicted proteins | sample TergutNt197P3_FD_71548 | JGI IMG/M metagenome (GOLD analysis project Ga0082212, IMG submission 71548) | Neocapritermes taracua P3 segment gut microbial communities from Petit-Saut dam, French Guiana - Nt197 P3 | ecosystem: Host-associated > Arthropoda: Insects > Digestive system > Gut ... | reverse complement strand
TCAATGAAAAGTGACATGAATGAAACCATGATCAACATGAACCCACCCACCAAAGCCAAATCGGTGGCTAAGATATCTTTGACCGGAACGTTTCCTGTGGTTCTGCTGCTCATGTCGATGTAGTGTAAGAAATGTGACAGATACATGTGGCTAAAATGTAGGACTGTAATGATAATGATAATGACTACCAATCTGGTATCACGACTCACCAAATAAAGCGATGTTCCCAATAATCCAATAAAAAAAGGCAACACGATTGCGCTGCCATAATCATCGCGTTCCGGTCTGGTATATACAGCAATTCTGGTGCCTATCGAAAAAGCTGCTTGGAGAAACGCGATCGTAATAAAAATAATTTTCGTTGCAAGAAAATCATCAATCAAAATCCATATCAAAAAAATGGGGACGACATGTAATGCGCAAAAAAACCAAAAATTATGGATTTTACAACGGATCAGATAATAAATAAGGGGAAGGACTCCCAGCGCCGCTAAGATAAAAAAGCCGGGAGCTTTACCAGAAATATACGAAATGATAACCATCTGCGCCATGACAAATAATAGATAGTTATGAATTTCGGCGATTCCATTTTTGATATGTAAAATTACTTTTTCCATAATTCATTATAAGCTGAAAAACTAGGAAAAACAATGAATAACTATCGCACGGTTCGCACAATACTAACTCGAAGAGATTTTCTAAGCTTGTGTCCATTGGAACGCAAGCAAAGAAAATCTAAAGCTTCGAGTCGGAAGAGATTTTCTAAGCTTGTGTCCATTGGAACGCAAGCAAAATCAACGCAAGCGTTGATTAGAAAATCTAAAGCTTCACAACATGAAACGAAGTTTCATGTGGAAGAATGCTTCGCATTCTTCGGAATGTTTCAGCGGTTGTTTGTGTCGCGCAAAAGCGCGACATGTATGTAAGGAGCACTCTCGGAAACTCCCTTGTACGCAGATTTGCGGCTGATTTTCCGCCAGATGCACACAAATTTAATCAACGTACGCCCGCGTACGCCTCATAAATTTGTGCACATCCGACAAAAAATCATCTCGCAAATCTGCATACACCGAGAGCACTCTGTAAGTGTAAAGGAGATTCTAAATGGCAGAAATCAGTTTTATCAAATTACCGGAAGTCCCTTTGGAAATGCATAAAGTGCGGATTGTCCAAAAGCTAAGTCTATTGCCGCTTGAAGAGCGAGTCAAAAAAAATAAAGAATCCGGAAACAACGCCCATTGGCTAAAAAATGAAGATGTGTTTATCGACATGTTGACCGACAGCGGTGTAAACGCCATGAGTGACCGGCAGCTTTCGGCAATGATGTTAGCTGATGATGCTTATGCCGGCAGTGCTTCTTATTACAAATTAGAAAAAATCGTTTGCGAAATTTTCGGCATGAAGCATTTCGTGCCTGCGCATCAAGGCCGGGCCTGTGAACATTTGCTCTGCGAAGTGTTGCTTAAGCCGGGGCAATATGTCCCGATGAATCATCATTTTACTACTGCTCGCGCACATATTCTGAAAAGCAAGGGCAAAGTAGAAGAATTTCTTTATGACGAAGGATGGCAGGCGCAAAGTGACTTACCTTTCAAAGGAGATGTTGATGTAGAAAAATTGCGGGACTTTATCCTAAAAAAGGGACGCGACAAAATTGCCTTTGTCAGGATGGAAGCCGGAACAAATCTAATCGGCGGACAGCCTGTTTCCCTTGAAAGCTTCCGTAAAGTCAGTAAACTTTGCCGCGAGTTTGATATCAAATATGTTTTAGATGCCAGCTTACTTGCTGATAACATTTATTTTAATAAAACCAGGGAAAAAGAATGTCAAAATATGGAAATCAAAGAAATCATCAGTCTGATTTGCAAGCAATTTGATATCATCTATTTTTCCGGACGCAAACTTGCTTGCGCCCGTGGCGGCGGAATGTGCTTTTTAAGCGAAGAAGATTATTTAAAATTCCGGGACTTAACTCCGCTTTATGAAGGGTTTTTAACCTATGGCGGGATGTCAATCAGAGAAGTTGAGGCGATGGCGGTCGGAATGGAAGAAACATTGGATTTTGATATGATTTCCCAGGGCCCGATTTTCATTGCCGAAATGACCCGGATTTTGACTGAGCAAGGGGTTCCGATGGTAACGCCGGCAGGGGGTTTAGGTGTTCATATCGATTGCACAAAATTTTTACCGAATGTTCCACCCAATCAATATCCGGCCGGAGCTTTGCATAGTGCTCTATATCTGGCGGCAGGAATCAGGGGGACGGAACGGGGAACACTTTCCGAAGACCGCGACAAAAACGGAAATGAAGTGATTGCTAAAATGGAACTTTTAAGGCTGGCATTACCGCGGCGGGTTTTTACGCTTTCACAGCTTCATTTCGCGGCCGACCGAATTATCTGGCTTTATGAAAACCGCGATTTGATCGGTGGTTTACAATTTACTGACGAGCCAAAAGTACTGCGTTTTTTCTTTGGGAAGTTGGAGCCGATTGGCGACTGGCAGAAAAAGCTAGTGAAGAAATTTCGTAAGGATTTTGGAGATAGTTTATAGGAAAGTGATTAAATTTGCCACCAAACCGGATAAAAAAGCAAAAGTCAAAATGAAAATAAGATAAAGCCCAAACCGTTTTGCACCCAGCACAATCTTAATCGCGCTGAGGTTGGTTATTTTCGCCGCCTGTCCCGAAAGCATAAAGGCACTGGCGGCGCCGATACTCATCCCACCAGCCAGCCACCACTTAAGCAACGGAATCGTCCCGCCACCGCAAGCATACAACGGGACCCCAACTGATGCCGCCATCAAAACGCCGAACGGTTTATTGTTTCCGAACAACATAATCATCAGGCTTTCGGGGAAATAACGCTGAAATAAAGCGGATAAAACCACCCCAAGCAAAAAATATGGACCGGTTATCCGGATGTTCCGCCCAATATTTTTTATTAAGCGGATCAATAGGCTGGGATCAATATCCCGATTAGTCAAGGCGGCAAAACCGCTAAAGTTAAAAAAGGTTTTGCCTTTATTTTTGTAAAAAAAGCGGATCAGCAACCCGGCCGAACATCCGCATAAAAATCCGGTCACGATCCGGGTAATAAAGGCCGCCTGCCCTAACGCCGCGCTATAGATAATGAGTTGCGGATTTAATAAAATTGAACTCATCATAAAGGCGGCCAGCCAATCATCAGCCACGCCCTTTTCGGAAAATGACGCCGAAATCGGAATCGTACCATAAAGACAAAGCGGCGAAGCAATACCGATCAGGCAGGCCGGGACAATGCCGAAAACACCTAGCTTTTTGTTTTGTAAACCGATAAGGAGCCGATGGATTTTTTCTTTGCCAAAGACCGATATCACCGAACCAATTAAAATTCCGACGACCCAATACCAAAAAATCTGGCCGAACTGGATCATAAAATAGTGCCAAAGATAGATAGCTTCGCGGCTTAATATCTCAATCATCAATATTTACCAAGGTGTATTCCCGGTTTCCTAAGCCGATTCCGGCAGCGTGGATGATGGTAATAATACCGTCTTGCTGGTTGATTCGTTTCATTAAGGTTTCACTGTCAGGGGCGGCGGCGACAAGGTCAATACAAGCCTGGTCAAGGGCTACCGGGTCAAAAGAGGCCAAAATCCCCACATCGTGCATGTCCGGTTCGGCCGGTCGGCCGTTACAGTCACAGTCAATCGATAATTGATTCATGACATTGATATACAAAATATTGCCGTCCAAGCTATCAGAAACGCTTTTCCCGGCTTCGGCCATACTCTTAAGAAAATCGTGCTGATTGCCCGAGATACCGCCAGAAGTTCTGGTTCCGCCGGAATGAATCCAGATTTTCCCTGCCTTCGAGGCGATGCCGATCGATATGTTTTTAATCGCCCCGCCGTAACCGGCCATTTGATGCCCTTTAAAATGGGATAATACCACATAGTAATCATAATTGATAAAGTTAGCGCCGACAAAGTTTTCGCTAAGCACTTCACCGCCAATGACCGGAAGGCTTATTTCCGCGTCGGCATCCAAAATATCAACAGTGGCAATGTCTAAAAAACCGTGATCCTCGACCACCTGCATGTGATATTTGTTACTGCCCCGCCTACCGCCGTAGGCGGTGTTACATTCGACCAAAGTCCCGTCCAGGGACTGAACGAGATCTTTAATTAACTCCGGTTTTAGATAATTACTGTTCGGCGGTTCACCGGTCGTGATTTTTACGGCAATCCTGCCTTGCGGCTCTGCGCCGAGGGCTTGATAGACAGCCAGCAAACCTTCGGGGCTGATATCCTCAGTAAAATAAACTACACTGCCATTTTCCCGCTGATAATTTCTATCGCCGGCTTCCTCATCTTTTTCCGGCTCATCGGGAATCGCCGGGTGATCTGTTATCTTTTCTTCTGGCGATAAAGAATCATTATTTTCTGGTTCATCGGCAACCGCCGGATGGGCTGTTATCTTTTCTTCTGCCGGTAAAGAATCATTTTGCTGATTACCGGATGCACATCCCGATAAAAAAACCGCAAGCAACAGTAAGGTTATAAACATATTTTTCATAAAAATAAACCTCCACTTTATCCCTGTTCCAGTCAATTTTTCAATGTCCTTATTGAAAATATACCATATCCGCGCCAATCATACTATATATATTTAAAAATATTGTTGAGGCAACAAAAATCTGATAGACTAAAGCATAAATTATTATTATGAGGAATAAGATGATTTCTTAATGTGATTTTTTTCTCTTGACACGAACACCGTGTCGTACTTTATACTCATTTTAAAGGAGGGGCTAAACCTAATGGATCAAATGCAGACCGTCAGCACTGTGTCAAAAAATCTTGGTATATCAAGCCGTATGCTCCGTTATTACGAACAAGTCGGCTTGATAGAAAGTAAGCGTACCCAAGATTATGCCTACAGGGTTTATGATGAAAATGCCATGCTTAAGCTTAGGCAAATCATTATCTTACGGAAGCTTCGTGTGCCTGTTAAGCAAATCCGTGAAATATTTGGCAATCGTGACGCCATGAGTGTAATTGAGATTTTTGAACGCAATATAAGCGAACTGGACGAGCAGATTACAGCCTTATCAACGGTTAAATCTATACTTTATTGTCTTGTCCGGGAATTGCATGAAAAAGCGGATATGCGCTTAAAGCTTGATTATCTGGGCGATAGTTCTATATTTGCTATTGTGGATAGCATTTCCTTCCCTAAAAATATAATTCAGGAGGAAAAATCAATGGAAGATTTGAAAAAAGCCAACGAAAGTTTAAGCACACTGACAGATGTTAGGATTATTTACTTGCCGCCCATGACCGTAGCTGCTGCAAGTGCGACCGGCGATGGGTGCGAAGGTGTGGTCGCAGGTATTATAGACCGTTTCGTAAAAGAACGTGACTTGTTGAGAGTCAAACCCGATCTACGCCACTTCGGATTTGACTGTTCCCAAGGTGCAACAGGGATTGGCGAAAATTCGCATAAATATCAAATGTGGGTTACAATCCCGGAGGACATGAATGTTCTAAAACCTTTCGTAAAACGTACATTTGCAGGGGGATTGTACGCCGCCCACATGATTAAGATGGGGGATTTTGAACATTGGAAGTGGTTGGCTGAATGGGTGTCTAATAGCGAACAATACGAGAACGATTGGGAAACCGCCCGGGTTTCACCTATTGAGGACGATATGGACAGATGCCTTGAAGAACAGTTGAACTATTGGGGAAATCTGCAAAATCCCGACTTTGACCCAGGAAAAATGCAACTTGATTTGTTGATTCCAATTAAGGAAAAAGCGAGGTTACGTCAATGACAAAAACTACATTAAAGCTAATGCAAAAGAAGGATAGTGTTATTCCGAAGGACATTCTTCCTGTATTTGAAAGTATTTCGGAAAAATATGCAGCTATGGACGAAGCACCATATGGCGAATGTGATAGTGAGTTTGTAAAAGCAATGGAAAAACATCTCACTAAAGAACAGCGTTTTTGGCTGTACGAACAAAACGGAGCTTGTAAGGGTACCGGTAGCGATAAAGAACGGAAAGCCTTTGCAGATAAATACGCGGACATGACGATTGCTGAAAAAGTAGAGCAATTAGCGGAAGTTAGAAAAATGCGAATCATATTGAATGATGATGATACAATCACAATGACATTCAAATGCTCACATGGTTATTACAAACGTGCGAGAGAGGAAAGAAATTTTACTCCTTCTCTATCTGTCGCATCTTATTTTGAAAGATGTGCTGGCGGTAGATTGTACGAATTACAAAAATTGTTGGGGATAAAATTGAAAATTATATCAGTCGATACATCTTCGCTTAACGAAAATGTAGAAAACCCCGTGGTATTTACGTTTGGGATAGTGGGGTAAATCCCTACAGTGCTACAAAACGCATTGACAGGTTTTCGATCTGGCTTTAGCCATACGGCTTGCTGCGGCGGCTAACCGTTCGAAATAACCGCCTAATTCTTGATAGTTGTTCAAAATATCCTCTATATTTACTAAGAGCAATGTCCCTTCGGGATGCGAAACTGCCCCGGTGCCGCCTCTGAAAACTAAAACACGGGTTGTGAAAAAACTATCGTCAATGCCAATATTCTTTAGAATTTCATTATCATATAAGTGCTTTGCTTCATTTTGAAAAACCCAGCCTAAATCAACTTTTGCTTTGCTTTTAACCTCAATCAGGCATAAGGTTTTTGCTTCACGGTTAATGACCACTGCATCAATTTCACGGTCTTTTATGTCGTGATACTTAAAAATCTTGTCACCTTCTTTTTTATTCACCCCGCGAGAAATGTGGGCAAAAACAATGTTTTTATTTAGCGCGCCTTCGGCGGCCTGATTGATTCCCTCAATAAACGCTTGATTATTACCGCCGTTCCAAGGTCGGGAATATTCTTTTGCCCGGATTTGCTGACAAAATGCTCTTTTAATGCAGGAGATTATCAACCACCGCCGCCTTAATAAACGAAGGCATGTCTCCGGCGGCAAAAATCCCGCCCTCCTTTTTAAAGTTATCGTATGATTTACCCGTTATGCGTTGGTATTCAGGGAAACTGGAAAAGTTGGTTGTAAACTCAACAAATCTGTGAAACAGTGATGAGTTCTGTTCATGCCGGCCTGTTCGTAATTGAACCGGGCATACGCTGCCTTATGGCCGTTCACACAAAAACACTGGAATATCCAGTGTTTTTGCGGATTTGGCGGTCTTATTCGTCCCGTTCCTTTTTGATAACGAAACTCGGATATTTCCGCTTGCTATTTATTGGTTAATTCCTGTCAAAGCCATCACCAATGCCTCCGGCACCGGCATTCCTTCCTTGCCCGGCCGCAACTGCACCGGCCGTCATGACGCCCCCTCACATCACAATAATTACGCTCCCGATAGCCATATCCATAGCCTCGAAGATCTGGTCTTCTTTCAGAAAATCTCATGCCCATTGGTTCCATTCCTGACATCCCCGTTCCATAAGGCAAAGAATCATACGGCTGTGCCGTTACTTTTCTGCCCATAACCGGAGCCGCTGGTTCCTCATATTCTCTGCGTCTCATCTCTTCTCTCGGCATTTCATAATCTCTATGCCCCATCTCATAATCCCGGTGCGCAACCTCATCTCGCGGTATTTCATAATCTCTATATCTTACATCGTCCCTTGGTATTTCGTAATCCCGATATCTGACCTCATCTCTCGGTACTTCATAATCCCTATATCTAACCTCATCTCTCGGTGCTTCATAATCCCTATATCTAACCTCATCTCTCGGTACTTCATAATCCCTATACCCCTCATCCCTCAGTACGTCATGACTTACTGCATCAACGCTAAGTTGGCCATTCATGGCCGCAACTGCCGCAACTGCTGCATTACCCCTCACATTTGCTGCTTCCTGCATCAAGCGATTCCAGGTTGCCTCATTGACAACTCCGGTGATTGGCATTCCAAAAATGCTCTGGAATGTGAAAATCGCATCCCGCGTCATCGGCCCAAAATTGCCATCTACCGTCAACTGCCACAAGCGCCCAGGGTAACGGGGAGCCAAGGTATTGATTGCCTCTTGCACAAGACGAACGTTAGACCCACTGGAACCGACCTGCAAATTAGAACCGGGAAAGGGAGGAATTGCCGGCGATACGCCACCACCACCGCCACTGCTGCCACCGGAGACATTGGCCGCTTCTTGCATCAGGCGGTTCCATGTCGCTTCATTGACTATTCCAGTCAGTGGCAAGCCAAAAATACTTTGGAAAGCATAAATCGCATCACGGGTCATGTTACCATAAATTCCATCTACCGTCAGCCTCCACAAGCGCCCCGGATAATAAGGAGCCAGTGTATTGATTGCTTCTTGAATCAGGCGGACATTGGCCCCACTTGACCCAACGCTTAAATTCGTCCCTGGAAAGGGCGGGATTTCTGGCAGCGGCGGAGCCGTCACTGTCATATTCGCTTCCGTCATCAGCCGGTTCCATGTCACCGGGCCGACGATGCCATCCACCACCAAGCCAAAAATTCTCTGGAACGCCATGACTGCATCGCGGGTTCCGTTGCCAAAAATCCCATCAACCGCAATCTGCCACATTCCCGGCGTTATTTGTGCGAGTTTGTTAATTGCTTCCTGCACGAGCCGCACACCGGCACCAGTCGAGCCTACCCGCAGCGAAGTTCCGGGGAAAGGCGGGATGTTCGGTGAAGGTTCCGATGGTGAGGGTGGTTTCGGCGGAATCGTATTTTGCATGATTCCCCAATAAACATCATAAAGCTTCCGCCATGTTGTCGCTCCAACTACCCCGTCAGCTGTAAGATTGAATAACCGCTGAAAGGCTCTGACACCTTGATCCGTCAATGAATCAAAGCGGCTTGTTTGGGCAACAAAGGGGATTTCCGTGTGGTACATCGCTATAAAGTCCAGCAAGAATTGTAGTTCAACTACCAAAGTGCCTTGATCACCCAGTCGGGTGACTTTCGTCGGCGGCACCTGCCCAATCCCAATCCGCTGACCTTCACTATACATTTCCCATAGCGCCCGCTCGATTGCATAAATCCGTGATATTTCGTACCATGTCCGGCGGTCGATATTTCCAGTCTGCGGCAGATTATAGATTTGCTGGAATAGTTTTACCGAGGTCGTTGTCTGAGGACCAAAGATACCATCCACCGGATTAATAATCACATCAGAATACCGTCCCAAGATCCGGTTCAAATAAAGCTGCATCGTCCGTACTGCTTCCCCACGGGTACCTTGGGTCAGGGTATAACCAGGATAAGATTCAAGCACCCCGCCAAAATTATCGCTTACTCGCAATTCCAAGTTCTGCGAATAATACTTTTTAATGATTTGCCATGCATTCATGCCAAGATCCCTTGCATCATAAAAGGAACCCCATTGCGAAAGACGCCCGGGAATATTCACCCGCACACCATCATTGTATAAGGACAGGAAAGGTTCTTTGTGACCGACAATAGCCAGATAATTATTAAAAATACGATCAACGATGGCACTTATTCTAGCACCAATTACTCCATTATGAACATATTTTTGATCATAATAAGTCTCACTGGTAATATCATAATTGCGGCCTCTTTTCCGATAAAATTCCGTATATACGCGATTCAGTGTCAATGAAACGATGCAATAGACATTAGCGATAATCGCCTCTTCCGGCCATTCATCGAAGATCTCATGGGTCGTGACATTTTTGATATAGGTAAGATAAGGTACCGAGACAGTCGGTGCTGATGTGTTTTCTTCTCGCCCAAGATGAACGCGGATAAAGTTCGGGATGGCTACCTCCGGCAAAACAAAAGGCGCAATTCCGATTTCCGGCGTACTAACCGCCGCTTGCTGTGGTTCTGTCGTTTCATAGAGCTTATGTCCCTCGATATTACGAAGTTCGACAATACGCTCTTGACCCAGTGCCAAAGGGTCCATCTCGATATTCAAAATCGATGTGCTGGTGTCAAAAATCATTACACCTTCATACAGCACTGTTGCGTATCCGGCGGCACGCGCTACCAACTTATAGGTTGCATAAGGTTTTACTGGTGGATTCGGCTCTTCCATGAACATTTTATCAGGCGCATCCAAAGCCATCTGCACCGACATTCCCATATCATCTGTTTGTACTTCATAAAGAACTTGATCATTTTCATTTGAAACCGTAATTGATACTTTACCTACAATGACCCCACTATTGGCAGTGAGGGTCTGAACTTTCAAATATCCTTTACCCAATTTAATCTCCGTATATACTTTTATAATCAGTATATAGCAAGACAGGCATTATGGTTCACTCCTGTAAAACTCGGGATTTTGTGCAACCCAATCTTTGATTGGGTTTATGCACAAAAACACCTCGCGGAATAGTCGCTGTGAATAGTAACTCATTTAACCATTCGCGCTTGCGCCGCTCATTGCCATCAACTCCTCAATTCGTTCAAGCGGAAAAGGCGGCTCACTTAGCGGCTTCATCGCAATTGACATCAGCTTCATCGGATTGTCATCAGCGGCAATCCGGTTTTGCTTTAAGACACCACATTGCTTACAGCGATGAATCAATGCCCATTCGCCTCCCTTTCTAACCCACACACTAATTGGCTCCATATGGCCGCCACAGTCGGCATCCCGGTCACCCGGCTCATCATCGACATGCAGGCTATATAAACAATTCGGGCAATGATTGCGATGATCGCTGCCGGCTCCGGTTGGGGCTGCCATCCGATCGCAAATCTTGCATTTGAAAGTTTCATTGCAAGCATTTTTCTTATAATAATCTTTGTCATATATTTTTCTCTTGTTTTCCCGATTCATTTTAGCCTCCATGTCACGCTATGCGTGACTCAAATAGCAAACGAAGCCTTGCTTCGTCGAAAGAATGCGCTTTAAGTGTTGCGACGATAAAGGACAAAAGAAAGCCCCAAAAATAGATAGGAAAAGTAAAATAAGGCCGCTCCGGCAAAAGTTGAAAGATAAACGTTATTGCCGATTACATAAGCATAGGAAATATTCGGAAAACTCAAACGGCAAACCTCCATGATGATAAATACGAAGCAGATTAGCATAAGCCAATAACCTGATTTCAATTTATCAAATACAGTCAAGCCATAGATGATCAAAATTAAAGCCGATGTCAACAGCTCAATCCACGTATATTCAAGAGAAAAATTTCCTTCATACAGAAAAATGTACCCTGTTTTTTCTAACGCGCCAATCACCATCAGCGCTAATGGTATAACCATCAGCTTAAGATATCGATTTATCCGGGCAGGATAAGGCTCTTTCCGGCATTCTTCGATCACAAGCAGGATGCAAAAAATAACAAGTGTTATTGGTATCAATAATGCAATCGCTGATTCGATAATTGCAAGAAGGTTGGATGTTTCATTGTCAAGCATTGGTAATTGCCAGACTGCCATCAAATTACCGCCGATGACACTGACCCGTAAGAATTGAAATAGCAATACAATAAGCGCAAACACGCAAGCGGTGATTGATGCAATTGGTTTTCTTTTCATTAAAATCTCCAACTGTTATTCTGTCTCTGATTCATATTTTTTATTTTTCGCTTCTTTATCCATTTCAGTCATGTAATCCAGCGCTTCATAATATGGCAAAGCCGGGCTATATAGATATCCTTGATAGTGACGGCAGCCCAATTCCAATAAAATATTACGCTGCTCTTCGTTTTCTACAAATTCCGCAATTACCATCATATTCATCGACTCGCCCAGTTTGGCAATTGTCGCTATGATATCACGGCAAGATGGATTTGTTTCAAGATCACGGATAATAGCACCATCAATTTTTAAAATATCCATATTCAAATCTTTTAAGTAGGTAAGTGATCCATGCCCCATTCCAAAATCATCAAGCGCTACATGGAAGCCCGCTTCGCGGAACTCAGTCAAAACCTGCATCCGGTCAAGCCCGCCAAGTGCCATTTGCTCCGTTACTTCAATATCAATCCACTGCGACTTGACCCCCAATTCATCCACGATCGCAATCACCTTTTCGACCAAGGCCGGATCGTCCAACTGCGAAGGGGTAATATTAATGGACATGTTGATTTCCACCCCACTGTCCCGGAAACCTCGCAGAGCCGTAATCGCCGTCCGGAATATCCACATTCCTAATTCATGGATCTGTCCCGATTCGTCGGCGATAAGAACCACCACCGGAGGGGCTATTCTTCCCAGCTTTGAATGATTCCAGCGTAACAAAGCCTCTGCACAAAAGACCTTTTTATCTTTATTGACCAATGGTTGATAATGCAACTCTAATTCTTTGGAATGCAAAGCTACCTTTAAATCCTGCGCCAAAGCGCGAGCCATATTCCCTGTAACATCACTGCGGTCAAGCAAAACCGTCCGGCGTAGTTCATCAATATTGTTGACTACCTTAGTCAATTCGCCCAGTCTACGTTTATTGTCCCGGCTCAATGAATGCTCGTGCATGCGGATAAAAGGCAAATAAATCAAAGTGCCGACAATTAGATTAAACAACTGCAAAATCGATCCGGAAATATGCCCCCCGGTAGCCTCATAGCCACTTAATAAAATCGGCGTGGTCCACCGCACTGATTCAACAGTAAGGGGAACAAGCCCCATAGCCATTGCCAGATACGACGTCACCGTCAAAGTAATCGGAGCCATAATAAATGGAATTAATAAGTAAAAATTAAGCGCCACCGGAACACCAAAAATAACAATCTCATTCACATTAATCAGCGAGGGCAGTAAGCCGACTGTTACCACGCGCCTTGTATTGGAGCGCCTTGCCCCAATAAATATGGCGGCAATCAAACAAAGCGTTGCACCGGCACCGCCAAGATTCACGAATGCATTGAAAGATACATTCGTCAAAATCTCCGTGGGAGCAAGCCCTTCAGCAACTAATGCGACATTTTTTTCGAAACCGGGTACAAAATATTCACGTAGCACCGGGTTAAATGCATTGTTCCCATGAATCCCAAAAAACCAGCTGATATGGATTAAAAACTGTACTGCAACTGCATTCCATAGTTGAGAATTTGAACTTCTGAATATATTTGCCATCGATGCGTACATCGCTTCATGAATATTCTCGACCCCGGCCATCTGGAAAAATATATTCACTAAAGCAAATATACCTACCGTAATCGCAAAAGGAATCAAAGTCGTAACCGCAACGTGTAAGAAACGGTCGGCAGCATTACTATGTAGATTGATCCTAAGATAAGGTACCTGGCAAAGCAAAACATATAATTGCGTAGCCACAATTGCCGTAAACAATGCAATGAAAATACCGGATGCCGCAAACACATTACTTGGGGAATCTCCCAGATTTGATATCGCCATCAGGCCGGCGAGTGACACAAGCGCACCCATAACCGGATGAATGATTTGATGCTTGGCACTATGATATGTCGCCAAAGAATAACCAACGGCTAAATTAATGACCAATGCCACAATGCTAAAAGTTGCTTGTTGCATAAAGATGCCAAGGTTTCGCCAGTTCTCGCCAAAAGCATTCTGCATAAAATCCTGGTAAGCCGGAATCGGCACAAAATTGATAAATGTTGCAAGAGAGCCAACAATCATAATCGGGATCGTCAATGCCAAGCCCTGACGAACCGCCATCAAAACCGGAATATGATTAATCTTGTCAACCAAATCAAAAAACTTGTCAAATCGTTTGTTTTCTTTTTTTCCTTTTTCCATTTGCAGTTTTGACTCCTTCAGATAGTATCTCCCATACTGATATTATACTATTTTCCAACAAATTGCAATTGCTAATTTTCTTATCATGTTTGCCGCAATCTTTGTTGATTATTTTACACTATTTTTGTGCTTTTTTCTATCGTTTTCATTTTTTTGTTATCATATCGTTATCACGCCATCAAATTCTTATAATGTCCGCTTTATCGGACACTATGAATTATCAGAATTAATCAAACTAATCAATTTTAAAAAGCGCAAATCCCTTAACCAAGGAAAATGCGCTTTTTACTTGTCATTTTTTATCTCATTTTTTAAACTTAATCAAGAAGTGTTGCAACCCTGCCTGAACCAACGGTACGTCCGCCTTCGCGGATCGCGAAAGTCAAACCTTGATCCATTGCAATCGGGTGAATCAATTCGATTGTCATTTCAATGTTGTCACCTGGCATACACATTTCTACGCCAGCGGGAAGATTACATACGCCAGTCACGTCAGTCGTTCTGAAATAGAACTGGGGACGATAGTTATTGAAGAAAGGAGTATGGCGTCCACCCTCATCTTTCGTCAAAACGTAAACCTGAGCGGTAAACTTTG
>Ga0082212_10007584_pt1 | contig 14311 bp, 18 predicted proteins | sample TergutNt197P3_FD_71548 | JGI IMG/M metagenome (GOLD analysis project Ga0082212, IMG submission 71548) | Neocapritermes taracua P3 segment gut microbial communities from Petit-Saut dam, French Guiana - Nt197 P3 | ecosystem: Host-associated > Arthropoda: Insects > Digestive system > Gut ... | reverse complement strand
TATTATAATAAAAATATATTATTATTAAAAATATCTATAAAATTATTACATTAAAATAAAAATATATTATTATTAAAAATATCTATAAAATTATTACATTATAATAAAAATATATTGTTATTAAAAATATCTATAAAATTATTACATTATAATAAAAATATATTATTAAAATTATTTTACATAATTAATTATCATTTTTACTATTAATTACAATTTATTATATAATTATATAAATACTTATTCTCATATTAATAAATATGCTAGAAAGATTGCGACCTCTTTTAAAAAAAATACTTGAACCTATTGTAAAGAGAATAAATATAAACCCAAATATAATAACTGCTATTTCACCATTCATTGCATTAATATCTGCAATATTCTTTGGATTTGAAAATTTGCTTTTAGGAGGAATTTTTATATTATTTAGTGGAATATTTGATATTATCGATGGAGAAACAGCTAGATATCATAATAAAACATCTAATTTTGGAGCTTTTCTTGATTCAACAATGGATAGATTTTCAGATACAATTATAATAATCGGACTAATGTGGGGAGGATATGCAACTTGGTTTATTGGAGTTTTAGCTATTCATTCAAGCTTAACAGTTAGCTATATTCGAGCCAGAGCCGAATCTAATGGAATTAAATGCAATGTTGGAATAGCTGAAAGAGCTACAAGGTTGTTGATTTTAGTTATTGGAGCATTCATAGCTGTGATTTTACATAACAAAATTTTTATGGAAGGGACCATAATACTAGTAGTTATACTCTCATATATAACAGTAATTCAAAGAATTTTCCATGTTTGGAAATTAACACGTCATGAAAGAAGAAGGTTATGATAATCACACATTTTAAATGGTAAAATAGTAAAATAATAAGATAATATAATAATAAGATACTGAAAAAATACGATAATAAAAAAATAAAATCTGAAAAAATAAGATAATAAAAAAATAAAAAAATAAGATACTGAAAAAATAAGATAATAAAATAATAGAAAAATAGAATAATAAAAAAATAAAGTATAATAAAGTATATAAAATATGCATTAGATGTTATATCCTGTGTTATATAATGTGTATTAATATTTAAATACATAAAAATAGGTGCGAAAATGGATTGTAAAGAAAGAATTATAGTTGACATCAAAAAATTAGATGACAGCTTTAAAAAAATCAATTCAATTGATCTTACAGCTAAAGAAAAAGAAATAATAGAAAGAGCAAAGAATTACAAAGAAGACTGTGAATATTATCTTGAAAAAGGTGATGAAATCACTTCTTTTGGTTGTATAACCTATGCACATGGTTTAATAGATGCAATACTTCTAAATCATGATAAGGTATAATAAAAAAATAATAATCAATATTGAAATAATGAACAAATATAAAACACCTAATAAAATATAAAATAAATATATAGAAGTATAAATAAAAATTAAAAAAATAGCTAATAAACAATAAAATAGATACAAAATTATAGAGACGGAAAAATAAATCTAAAGATATTAAATTTATATTGACATATTTAGATATGTGGATATTTAAATATGTTTATTCAAATATTGAGGAGATTGAAATGATAGACCATCTTGAATGGGAAGAGAAGATACTAAAAGATATTGACAAGTTTAATGCTAATCTTAAAGAACTAGAAGGAATTGAGTTCAGTGAAAAAGAAAAAGAAGCATTATACAGAGCTATAGATTATCGAAAAGATTGTAAATACTATCTCGAAAAAGGAGATGAAATTACCTCTTTTGAATGTATTAGCTATAGTCATGGATTAGTAGACACCTTAAGAATTATTCATAATATAATATAAAATGCTTATTAAAACATTAATGGATTTGTGAAACCCTAAATTCAACAAAAAACTATAAATAATACAACACACTTATATAAGTATTATGGTAGTCCCATTAGGGACTACTTTAGTTTTTGTTTAATCATCTGATTGTAAGTTATTAAAAGCTTTCTTTCAGATGATAAAGCTTTTTTTATTACTTTTTTAATGATTATAATCCTTATTAAAGTAATATTAAGCTTTAAATTCATGAAGTTTCACCTCCATTAATTTTTGTCAAAGCTACTATTTTTAAAAAAACTTCACTTCAACAATACTATATTAACCTACCTAGTATAAAAAGTAATACTATAATATAAATAAATATTATATTATTAAATTAATTTTATTATAAATCTATTAAAATAAAAATAATTAAATAAAAAAGTGTGAACATTAATAAAAAAATAATTAAAAGAAATAGTCAACATAAAAATTGTTAAAAACCCTTATAAATAAAGGAAAAAGCGAAATAATAAAAAATAAAAAAAGAATTTGAAAATAGAAATTAATCCATCTTTTCAAATCTTGATTCTAATTTTTCTAAAACACCTGGTAAGGAAGTGTATTCCATTTCTTCACTAGGTAATCTATGTGGTTCGAATGGACCATGTCTTCTCATGTAATTAGCTATTTTTGTAGCTTCTCTTCTAGCTTCATCAAATGAAGGATCATCAAATAAATCTACTTCAATTCCAAGTTTTGCATCAGCTATTGAGAAACCAAGACCAATAACTCTTGGAGGGCCATCGAATCTGATTGGATTTGCTTCATATTGTGCAGTTGGCATTAAAGGCCCGTTGTGAGAACCTCTCATCCATCCACTGACAAGATGAGGGAATGCAAATGGTTCAGCAACTTCACCAGCTGATGGGAAACCTGATTGAGCTCTTACAATAGCTGCAGGATCATCTTTACCAACATAAGCTCCAGCCATTAAGTTCAATCTTTCTGTACTTACACTAGCTGCAATTTCTCCAGACTTTTTAAAGATTTTTTTAATAACATATCTTCCAGTAGAACCTAAAAGAGCAAGTAAATCATATGATTCTTCAGGACAGCTCATAGTAACTTTCCTGTGTTCTAACACATCAAATACTTCAAATTTGAATCCATCATGCATACTTGGATCAATAGTAAGTCCTGCAGTACAAAATGGATCTGCAAACAATCTATATAAAGGTAAGTTAAATGCACCTGGTTCAGTTTTATCACAACAGAAAATAATGACAGGATCACTTGGTCTTTCTTTAAATTCCATTTCAGCTACTCCTGGACCCATACCTTTGATGTTTCCAGAGAAAGTATCTGATAATAAATCTTGACCTGCCCCATATAATTTTAATTCTCTAGCTTTTTCAGTAGCTTTCATAAAAGCATTAAAAGCAGTTTCATGAACTTCTTCATTTTCCTCACCATTTCGATGAGTCATTATCATGTCAATATCATCACCACAACGAGTGATAAAATAATCCTCTAATAACCCTTCTTCAGTTGCTTTTCCTAAAACTTCATCACAAGTCTCCATTAAAGCTGGATGTACTACTAAATGACCAGCAATACTTCCAACATCGGCTTTAATTACACTAATAGTTGTTTTCATCATTTTACCTCATTTTAGTTAAATTAACTTATAATTTTATTCTTATATTTTATAATTTTATATTTATTTAGTTTAAAAAGTATATTCTATTTCAGTTAATATTTTAGAAACTAGATTATAATTTTAATTTATTTATTTTATAAAATTATATTCTATTTACAATTTATATTTTACAAATTTGATATTATATTTTATTATCTTACTATCCTTTATTATTAAGGATATATAATGAAATTTTTAAATATTGAATAATTATCTATATTTCAATAGATATAAATCTATTTAGAATACATATTATATAAATTTTTTATTATTAAACTGAAATTAATATAAGTAAAATATTCTAGAATTATATATTATCAATCATAGCTAATCTGATTTCTTTCATTGTAAAGAGTTTTATATCCAAAATGTAGAGAAAAGAATACAGCTAAACAAACTGCAGCACATATAGCTATCATAATAGCTATCTGATACATGATTGATGTAATGGGTAGTGTTCCAGATAATATTTGACCAGTCATCATTCCAGGTAAGAATATGATTCCCATTCCAACCATTGAGTTTATTGTAGGAAGTATAGCTGTTTCAAGAGAATTATTAGCTATTTGATTTAATATTTTATCTGGTTCAACTCCTAAATTCAAAAGTGATTCAATTTTAGGTTTTTGATTATGAGTAGTTTCTCTAAATGTTTTTAAAGCTAGTGTTACACCAGTCATAGAATTTCCAACAATCATTCCAGCTAAAGGTATAGTATATTGAGGATTGAATATATCTATTCCAACAATACCCACTACAAAAAAACATACCATAAATAATCCTGTTGAAAAAAGTGATAATCCAATAGCTAATTGAAACTTTTTATTTAACTCTTTATGTTTTGATAAAACATAATAAATAGAGAAAGTTATCATTGCATGAAGATAAATAATAGTAAAAATTGGATTTGGGTATTCTAAAATGTAAGTTAAAATTAAACCTGCTAAAACTAGCTGAACAGTCATACGAAAACTAGAAACAATGAGAAGTTTCATTTGATTAATATTTGACCTTTTCATTATGAATATTACAACAAGAAGAAGAAAATAAACTAAGGCAAATTGAATTATATTTAATTGAATTGCTCCTTCCATATTAACACCTATCATGTCCTTACTTAAAATATTTTTAAAAAATTAAATCAAAAATGATTTAATAAATTGTGGAAACAAAATTATAAAACCTGAAATTAAAATTGTGAGTAAAATGAATTTTTTATTTATTGGTAACTCGTATCCTTCTCTAATTAAAGAATAAAAGAAAGTTAAAAAGGAAATAAAAATAATAATTCCCGATAGATTAAAGTTTGATAAATTCCCAATTGGACTTATAAAAACATTTAACAAAGCTAAAATACTCAGTAAAATAGGAACTAAAGAAACAAACCAAAATTTTTTCTGATATACACAATCATAATAAATTTGAATACTTTTCAAGTCGATTTTTGGATTTTCAGCAGTTGATAAAATTTTCTCATAAGATTTTTCATCAATTAAAAAATAGTATTTAATCTTTCGATTAAAATATCTTTGATAAACCCCTTTTTCTAAAAATAATTTAATAAAATTATTCTTATTTTCCTCTTTTTCTTCTATTAACACTTCAATGAAATTATCATTTTTACATTTCAATTTCATCCCTAATGGAGCAGTATAATAAAATTCTGGTTGAGAATATTCACTTATTAATGATGAAAATGAATAACCTATTTTTAAAAATTTGAAAATTTTATTTTCTTCAAAAATAGGAGCATTATCAATGTATTCAACTTCTATTCTAACATGTTTTAAATTATCATTACTTATAGCTGAAGGCCAATCATTTAAATTTCCTAAATTTATTAAAATTAAATTTGTATTCTTATGAAAAAAATCTTTTTCTTGAATAAATTCTAATTCATTACCTTTAAAACGACTTTTCACTCTAAGTTCTATAAAAAAAGAGCTAATATAAAATGGAATTATTTCTTCATCAGTATATAAATCAATTACTTGCCTAATTATTTGTCCTGGTAAAGGTGAAATAATATCTTCAAAATGTAACCAAGATTGTTTGTATTTTATCATTACTTTTATTAGATACTGATGAAATAATCTAATTTAAAAATTTAAAATAGTTGTATTTGGAAAACTTTAAATTTAAAATAGTTGTATTTACAAAACTTTAAAATATTTAATCTAATTTTTTAGCTTTTGCATAATTCTCTCTAAATTGTTTAGGAGAATATCGTCTAAAAGAGTATAAAGCTTTAACTTCAATATCCAAAGGTTTGAGTGGTTTACCATATCTCATCATCTTAAAATACTCCTTTATTTTTAAAAATAATATATCATTTATATTATATATATTTATTCATTCAGAATTCATTACAATATATTCTTAAAATCATATTATCTGTCAGTCTCGCCAACAAAAACTACTTTATCAGCAAAAACATTAGTTAATTCATTATCATGACTAACAACTAACAATGTAATCTCATTTTCTTTTGAAAAAGATATGATGTTTTCTATAACATTATGAGAATTTTCCTCATCTAATGCTGATGTTGGTTCATCAAGCAAAACAACTTTTGGTTTAAATGACAAATAAATAGCTATATAAAGTCTCTGTCTTTCTCCTCCAGACATCTCTTCACAATCTTTCTCTAGTGGAAAATCTAAAGCACAAATATCTAAAAAATATTTAATCTTATCTTCACTTGGAACAGATTCATCACGATACTTGTAAAATTTTATAAAATTTTCTTTAATATTACCATCAAAGAGAAAAACAGATTGACTTATAAGTGAAACTTCTTTTCTAAGATTTATAGTATCTAAATCTAAAATATTTTGATTATTATAGAATATATCTCCACTGCTTTGAGTTAAAGTTCCATTAAATAGTTTAAATAAAGTAGTTTTTCCAGACCCACTTTTACCAGAAATAAATGTAACTTTATTTTTAGGAATTTCAAGGTCTGGAAAATGAATTAAATCATTAAAAACCAAGTTTTTTGTTTTAAATATATATTTTTCCATAATATACCTTCTTTGAAATTCAATGAATATGATTAATTAAAATATTATATATAAAAATTATTATATATAAAAATTCTAGATTTAAATTAAAAATATTATTTAAATAAAAATTCAATATATTTAAATTAAATTCTAGATAATTAAATAAAAAAATAATTATTTAAATTAAAATCTAATAAATTTAAATTAAATTTTACATATTTAAATAAAAAATTATCATTTAAATTAAAATTCAATATATTTAAGTTAAATTCTGCATATTTAGATAAAAAATAATTATTTAAATAAAAATTCGATAGATTTGAATTAAAATTCAATAGATTTATAAGCTTTAGCCAATTCTTCATCTTGATTCATGTCTTCTTTAGCTTCTCTAACCCTTTCAACATCTGCCTTAGTTTCAGGATATCGTGGCACAGCACTACACCCACCATCATCTTCTTTAGATATATCATAAGTTCCAATTTCCTTTGCAATTTTTTCTATTTCAACTTTATCCATTCCAATCAATGGACTGAGTATTGGAACCTCAACATCTTCCCTTGTAGCTAAGATATTTGGAAGAGTTTGAGATGCAACTTGACCTACACTACTTCCATCAACAACTCCAAGTGCATTCATGTCACGAGCTAACATTCCAGCTATTTTATACATTCCAGACTTACAAAGAATACAAGTCATCTTTTCCGGAGCATCTTCCCTTGATTTTTTAAGGTAATCTCCATAGCTAACAATTCGACTTCTAAAAGGAACACCACTTGAATAAGTTTTAAGTTGTTCTATAATATTTTCATATTTTTCTTCAGTTTTTCCTTTTGTATATGGATCATTATCAAAATGCAAAGCTATTATTTCACAACCCCGTTTCATCATAAGATATGTAGATACTGGAGAGTCTATTCCACTAGATATAAGAGAAATTAACTTACCTTGAGTTCCAAGAGGCAGTCCTCCAGGACCTTTAATCTTTTCATGAAATATATATGTTTCATTCTCACGTATTTCAAGGTATATTTCAAGTTTTGGATTTGTTAAATCAACTGGACAAGCTAATTTTCGAACCACTACAGCACCAGCAAATGCAGCTGCTTCTTGTGAAGAAAATTCATGAGATCCAACACGCCTGCATCTCACTGCAAAGGGGGTATCAGAATCAATTAGTTTTTCATCAATTAATTTATCAGTATAGTCAGCTAATGTTTTTTCAATATCAGCATAATTACTATATGTTGATACAGCTGGTGAAAAAGACACTATTCCAAATATCTTCTTAAGTTTTGACAATGCTTCATCAAAATCTTTAGGAAATATAAATATTCTCGCCTGATTTATATCAATTTCACAATTAAATGAAGCTTTTATATTAGAGCTAAGTTTCCTTTCAAAACGCCCTCTAACACGATTACTTTTTAATCCTAATTCTCCGTATCTAGCTATTATTACACTGTGTTCCATTGAATCAGCTACTTTTTGACTTATATTGCTATGATTAATAATTTTTTAATAAATGATTTTAAGTTGAATTTAATATTTAAAATTATTTTATATAATTATATATAAGTTTTATAATTGATTTTATTAATTATATATAAGTTTTATAATTGATTTTATTAATTATATATAAGTTTTATAAATGTTTTATATAATTATGTATTAGTTTTATAATTGTTTTATATAATTATATATAAGTTTTATAATTGATTTTATTAATTATGAATTTTTTAATTATAAAAATATTAATTTATAAGAATATATATTAATAAAATATTATATAAAATTTTAAAAAAAATGATTTAATATATAATTAAAAATAATTTTTTTATAAAAAAATATTAAATAATTATAATTATAAAAATATAATTATGAAATTATTATATAAAATATATAAAATATTTAAAAATAAACTATAAATATCAATCATTAATTAACTTTATTAAAACTGATTGACCAATAAATATCTTAGGTTTTTCAATAACTTTAAATCCTAAATCTTTCATTATTTGCAATGATTTTTCAAAGCTTTTTTTACTAACATGAGCTATAGGTTCTGCAATCAAAATTTTTCCATCTTTATTCAATAAAGATTTTAATTCATTTAAAAATCTTTCTTGATTTGGAACTTCATGGAGCATGAAGAAAACTAAAATAAAATCCACTTTTTCATTTAAATTTATTGAATCTTGTTCTGTTTTATGTAATTCTACATTATTTAAATTTAATTTCTCTACTTTATTTTTCACTTTTAGAAGCATTCCTTCTTGTAAATCTGCTCCAATAACTTTTCCAGTTCCATTTAATAATTTACTGATTTCAATAGTGAAAAATCCCGGTCCGCAGCCAACATCAAGCACTTCCATATTGTTTTTAATATAAGGACTCAATATCTTTTTAGGATTATGAAACAATTTCCTTAATTTCATGTCTAAAATTCCTGATGCTGCCATAGGACAAACTGGAACATCTTCTTTTTCATTTTTACTCATTATTTCCACCTTTTATTAATTTTTTTAAATAATCTCAATAATTAAATAATTAAATAATAGTAATACTTACAATATAATTCCATTAGTTCTATAAAGGATATATATTAATTATTAAAATGACACTTATTTTTTTGCATTTTTTAAATTTTTATGAATCTTTGAAAACATTTCTGAATGTCCATCTTTAAGGGTTTTAATAATAAATCTAACTTGTTTCAAGCTATAATTAATACCAAATTTATTTTTTATAAATGAATGAATCTCTTTTGTTCCTAAAGAATCATTATGAGAAATAAATTTATGTATTTCTTTTAATTGATTATGGGATAAAAAGGAAGGTCTTCCTGCACCTTTTTTATGGTTGAATCCCTCTAATCCCTTTTTGTTCCATTTTTCTAACCAATTATAACCAGTTCTTATAGGCATATCTAATTGCGAACAAGCTTCACGAACTGAACAATTCCCATATAAAGCTTTAATAAAGTATAACTGATTTAATCTTTTAGTTGTCTTTTCTAAATCTTGAATATGGCTATTAAGTTCTTCAGCACTTATATGTTTCTCTACCAAATATTTCTGAATATTCGACATAACACTATTCTAATTTTTATCACATATAAATCTATGCCAAAAAATAGGTTTCATATAATTAGCAAAGAAAACATTTATATATGATGTAATATAAACTTCTCATAAGTAAAGTTTACTTCTCAAAAATAATATATTATTCACAAAAGTAATCTATTATTCTCGAAAGTAATATATTATTCATAAAGGTAATATATTATTCTCAAAATAATATCAATTCTTAAAAGGAATATATTGTTTTTAATAACAAATAACTTTATAAAAAATTCAAATAATTTATAAAAAAAATTAAAATAAAATAAAAAATTAATATTTTAAAAAATATTAAAAATAAAATAAATAATTAATAATTTAAAAAATAACCTAAAAGGGATGTTTAAAATGGAAATTAATGAAAAAAAGAAAATTTTAATCGATAAAAAGAACAAATATCTATTTGATGATAAAAGTGTTGTAGTTTTTTTAAATACTGATGAAGAATTTGAAACTTTAAAAAAATACAATTCTAAAGGATATTCTATAAAAGTAAATGATTTCATTTCAGGAGATAAAAAAGAATCTCTAATTTTGGTTAACTATAACATATCTGAAGCAAAACATGTCAAAGAATTAAAAGATTCAAACAAATTAAAAGCGTTCTTTTTAGACAAATTTAAGATCAAATCCTCAAAAAATGGTGGAGTGATTATTTTCAACTTTGAAAAAATAGCTTTAAAAAACAAAGTAAGATACCTTCGCCAAGAAATTGGAATGACACAAAAAGAATTAGCTGAAAAAGTTGAAGTTAGTAGAAGAACAATCAACACTCTTGAAAATGGATATTACAACCCTTCTCTAAAATTAGCTCATGATATAACCGTAGCACTGGGTTGTTCAGCTATTGAAGAAGTTTTTATATTTTATTAGCCCTACTATAGTTGGAAATTCCACGTTTATTTAAAACTAGAGGATTCCAACTAAAGTTAATAAATTAGCTAACAATCTTCACTTCTACAAGTAATAGGGTAATTATAAATTGAATTCACCATTTTCAATCATGTTTTTTAATTTTTTAGTTAAATTTTTAGCCCTTTTTATATCAGATTGCCTACAAGCTATTGGAATATCATGAGTATTTCCATGAATATCAACAACTACAGAACCAGTGTTCATTTCAAAAGCATTTCCAAGACAGGAATAAGCACATGTTCCACAACCAAAACATTTCTCTAAATCAAGATGTTTATTTTTATTTTCATTTATATATGCTCTTGTAGGACAACGTTTTTCTACTAAACAACCAACACAGTTAATACACATATCTTTATGGAAAATTGGTCGCTCATCTACTCCATCCCAAACATTTCCATAATTAGTTTCAGATAATGGCAAATGTCTTCCTTGAATATCAGCTATTGGAAGAGGAATATCCTCATTCATTACCATAATATTAGAAAATATCTTTTCATTTAAAACTGGAACTGGAATTGCAACACTATCAAATACTTCAGGTCCTTCAGCAGTTTTAAATCCTCCAATAAATTTAGAACTCATTTGATGCATATCAGCAGTTAACATTAAATTTGGTTTAATATCTGTACTTCGAGTTCCTTCACCAATTATTAAACCTTTTGAACCATTAAGAAGAACATTAGAACCTTTTGTTATAACTTCCCACTGGGGGTCATTTTGGAGAGGATTGATTTCACCACAACCAGAAAATGAAAATGATTTGAAGTTTCCTTCCATAGGTATAGCATTAAATATTGATGAAACTGGTTCAATAGAAGGATTTGTAAAGGAAGTATAGTTTTTAAAAGCCATTCTTGTTCCAATCATTTGAGCTTGTGGAATATCCTCAATAGTAATCAAAGATGAGAATTTTTCACCATCAGTTGATTCTACTTCTACATCAATTTCCTTTCCACTTATAATATCACTAAATAAGAAACCACCACCATAGCTAGAATTATCCTTGCTATGGCTAGTTCCATAAACAATAGTATCGACAGAACCTAGCCATTCATTAGGACATGGTCCAGGAAATGCTGGAACTCCATTTAAATATAGATTTTTTGCTTTTTTAAATGCCCCTGGTTCAAATACATCTAAGTGAAAAACAGCTGCTGTACCTGACATGATTCCACAAGTACCGCAAGTTACAACATCAACTTCTTCGAATTTGGGAGTATTTTCATCCCGAATTAGTTTTTTTAACTCTTGAGCTGTAAAAACATTAGCTTCCCCACTAGCTATTTTCTCATTTATTTCATCAATACTTTTTGATTTCACAAAATCATCTCTAAATTATAAATCTTTAATAAAATATATATAATATAAATCTTTTAATAAAATTTATTGAAGTATACTGTACTAATAAGTTTGCTTTTGATTGATATTTGTAGTAAAATAAATCAATATTAATAGTTATATATTAAAAATTTATATTATAAACATCATCTCTATTACCAATAGCTACAACTTGAACCTCATCATCCTCTATAAAGTAAATAATTCTAAAATTTCTTATTCGTTCACTAAAACCATTTTTATATCTTTTAGATAAAGGTTTTCCTTTATATGGATCTTTTTTGATTTTAATTAATTTTTTATATATTTCTATATAAAAACTTCTGTCTTTCTTTTTCAGCTTTTCAATAAAATCATAACTATCTTTATTAAAATATATTTCATAGTCCTTCTTTTTTGAGAACCGCTTCAACATCTACTTTTACCTTATTTCCCTGATCCATTTCTTTTTTAATTTCATCTATTCTTTTAAAGAAAGCATCACAATGTTCTTTAGTATATTTTTTCTTAAACTTTAAAATTGCTTCATTTTTTTCATTAACATCCCATTCAATAATCATGTTTTTTTCTAAGCCTAATCTTTTTCTTACTTCTTTAGGTATAGTAGTTTGATTTTTGCCAAAAATATTTGTTACAGCTATCATATATTTCACCTATAAATTATAGTAATACTATAATTACTATAATTTCTATAACATTTATAATTTTTTATTTATTTTAGATATTTTACATATTTTTATTAAATATGCTAATTTACTCTATAGAATATTTTGAAGAATTATTATAGTGAAATCATTGTTTTTTGATTATATTTAACTTATAGTTACTAAATAAGATTTTTAAAAGTTAAAATTAGACTTCCTCCATATATTTCATGATTAAAATTATTATTATTAATATATTAATTATGATTATTGTATTATTTAAATATTACTATTTCATATATTTTTAATAAATATATTATAAAAAATATAGAAAAAATAAAAAAACTATTAAATACAATTTCAATAAAAATCTAAAAGAAAAAAATATTGAAGGAAAAATGTTAAATCCTTCAAATTATATTAAAAAATAATAATTTTCACTGAAGAAAAATACGTCTGTAGTTAGCTCTCCTTCAAAAGAACATTTCACTAAGAAATATTATTTTTATTATACTTTTGTAAGCCATGTAGGACTGCCTTTCGCTATATATTCATCTATAGTCATTTTATAAAACTCTGAACTTGGTAAGAAACTTGGTTTTATTACTAATTGCTGTTCTCCTTTGTCATTGACACGAATCTTATACAATCTATTACTATCATCAAATATTTTGTTATCATAACTACTACTTGGAGATGTTAAACTAGTATAGTTTTGAAGGATATTTGTATAATAAATACTGCCCCCTACTACTTTCCAAGAGAAAGTAGTCGAACCATAAGCGTCATTAGATACCCATACCCTATATCCAGTTCCATCTGAATCATAAGTTTCTGCGGATCCAAAATAACGTCCTTCGACATATTTTTCAAGATTATATCCCCCATATGTCCAATAACCTAAAGAACTACTACCATAATACCATTTTCCAACCAATGCTTTTTCAGCAGCATTTAATACTCTACCTGTATTGGAAACTGAACTTCCTTTTTTCCATTGGGCATAAACTTTCACATTTTTAGCTGGCATTTTAGTGGTTGTGGTGACTTTGTTTCCACCTGTTTTAGCTGTATACCATCCAGTGAAGGTATATCCAGAGCGTGTTGGTGTTGGTAACGCACCATAAGCTAATTTATTTCCAACTTTTTTAGATTTTGGACTTACAATTCCCCCATTGGCATCAAAAGTTAGTGTGTATGCTTTTACCCATTGTGCATAATAGGTTATTTTCTTTTTAACCTTTGTTGCTTTTGTGACTTTGGTTCCACCTGTTTTCTTGGTGTACCATCCTTTAAATGCATATCCTACTTTTGTAGGTGTTTTTGGAAGTTTTCCTATTTTTGCACCTTTAGTAACTGTAGTTGTTGTGGTTTTAGCTACACCAATTTTTCCACCATTGGCATTCCATGTGGCTTTTACCTTTTTAGGTGCAGCATCAACAGCTTGTACTGAACTTAATGCTACTGTAACCATTAGTATAGCTATAACCACTATAATAATCGTTGAAATTAATTTATTTGTTTTCATAATATATCCTCATTATTCATTTTTTCAATTTTTTTATAATTATATAATATATAATTATCTATAAAAAAAATCACAATTAAATATTATATATTAAATTATAAGAATAATTAATTATATAAACTTATTGATAAAATAAAAATCTCTGAGAGCTCTGCACATTTAAAAAAAAAAAAAAAAAAAAATAAAGGAAAAAAAACCCCAACAAAAAAAATTTATAAAAAAAAAAAAAAAAAAAACAATTTACAGAAAAAAAAAACATA
>Ga0082212_10007583_pt1 | contig 14312 bp, 15 predicted proteins | sample TergutNt197P3_FD_71548 | JGI IMG/M metagenome (GOLD analysis project Ga0082212, IMG submission 71548) | Neocapritermes taracua P3 segment gut microbial communities from Petit-Saut dam, French Guiana - Nt197 P3 | ecosystem: Host-associated > Arthropoda: Insects > Digestive system > Gut ... | reverse complement strand
ACACGGAGACACTTTATGTAGTGGTTCAGCTTCTCCATGCATACAATTTACCATAATTGACTCTATTTTTATACTCTTACCTTTGCCGATTCGTATACTTAATTTCTACTTTGAGAACTGCTGGGGGCCGGAATTATCAAGGCCTAACTTCGACGATGCCGGTAACGGCCCTGGCTTTGACGCGGCGGAGACGGGCGGCCGCCCCCCCGGCTCCCCTTTCACTGGAAAAGACCTGGGGGTTGGTCATTTCCACCAGGTAGCGGCCCGGCACATTGAAGCGGAGCCGGCCGTCCTCCTGGGTGTAGTAGTCGGACTTCAGGCGGCGGCCTTTTTCATTCAGCACCTGAAACTCGGTGGGAACGCCCCCGAATTCGGCCTCGGCCGAAAGGTCCAGTTCCTCGCGGAGGGCCAGGGTGCGGGTTTCAAACAGCACCCGGCTTTGGCGGCCGAAGCGGGTGCGGTCTGCGCCCCGGCCGGTCAAAGGGGCCAGGCTGGAGAGGGGCAGGCGGCCGCCGTCGAGGTTCAGGCTGACCAGGGGGGCCTCCGGGGCCAGGCTGATTTTGGTCAGCCGGTTGCCGGAGACATCCAGGATCTCCAGGCGGCCGCAGCGGCTGAGGTCCAGGCGGGTGAGCCGGTTGTTTTCGGCTTCCAGGCGGGTCAGGCCCGGGTTATGGCTCAGGTCCAGTTCGGTCAGATGGTTGCGGGCCACGGCCAGTTCCCGGAGGTCCGGGTTGCGGCTCAGGTCCAGCCCGGTCAGGGCGTTGCTCCGGAGGTCCAGCCCGGTCAGGAGGGGGTTGCCCCTGGAATCCAGGGCCCGCAGCCGATTATAAGCGGCCCGGAGCAGGGTCAGGCCGGGGTGGGCGGAAATATCCAGGGCGCTGAGTTGGTTGCCGGTCACTTCCAGCCGGGTCAGGCGGGGATTGCCCCTGAGGTCCAGGTCGGTCAGCCGGTTCCGGGAGAGATTCACTTCGGCCAGGAGAGGGTTGGCCTTAAGGTCCAGTTGGGCCAGTTCATTGCCGGAGAGATCCAGGGTGGTCAGGCGGGGGGCGGAAGCCAGGTCGAGGCCGGAGAGCTGGTTTTTCAGAATAGCCAGATGGACCAGGGCCTCGGCTCCGGCCAGGTTCAGGCCGCGCAGGCGGTTATGGGAGAGGTCCAGGGCGGCCAGGCTGGTCAGGCCGCTTAGGTCGGCCGCCCGGCTAAGTCCGGCGTTGACCAGGGCCAGGGCCGCGAGGCGGGCCGGGCGGCCGGGGCTGAAGGCCGCCCCGAGGACGGACCGGCCGGCTTCCCGCCGCAGCCGGTTGAAATCATCTGTCAGGGGCGGCCAGGCGGCCGGGTCATCGGCCGGCCAGCCGCGCAAGCCGTTTACGCGGGCCAGGCCGGCCACCACGGCCTGGGCCCGGGCTTCATAATCGGAGTTGGGCTCCGTTGCCCCGGCCCCCGTTGCCAGGAGCAGGAGCCCGAGGGCGGCCGCCAATAAACCGCGCAAAATCACAATCGGTCCAGGGCCCGGTAGCTGATGGCTTCGGCCACGTGGGCCGGGCCGATGTCGGCCGCCCCATCGAGGTCGGCGATGGTGCGGGCCAGTTTGTTGATGCGGGCGTAGGCCCGGGCCGAAAGGCCCAGGCGCTCCATGGCCTGCTTAAGGAGAGCCTGCCCCTCGGGACTTAAAGGGCCCCACTTTTTCATCTGCCCTCCGGTCATCTGGGCATTGACAAAGAGGCCCCGGCCGGCGAAGCGCCGGGCCTGGACCGCCCTGGCCTCGGCCACCTGGGCCCGCAATTCCCGGGAGCCCAGGGCCGGGGCCTCCCCGGCCAGGTCCTTGAATTCCACGGCCGGGGCTTCCAGGTGGATGTCCAGGCGGTCCAGGAGGGGGCCGGAGACATGGGCCCGGTATTTCCGGATCTGGTCCGGCTGGCAGCGGCACTCTTTCTTGGGGTCGCCCAGGTAGCCGCAGGGGCAGGGATTCATGGCCGCCACCAGCATGAAGCGGGCCGGAAAGGTGAGGCTGCCCGAGGCCCGGGCAATGGCCACCCGGCCGTCCTCCAGGGGCTGGCGCAGGACTTCCAGGACCGTCTTTTTGAATTCCGGCAGTTCATCAAGGAAGAGCACCCCGTTGTGGGCCAGGGAAACCTCGCCGGGCCGGGGGAAGCGGCCGCCGCCGATGAGCCCCACATCGCTGATGGTGTGGTGGGGGTTGCGAAAGGGGCGCTCGGTCACCAGGGGCCTGTCCAAGGGCGAGCGGCCCAGGGCACTGTATATCTTGGTGGTCTCCAGGGCTTCTTCAAAGGTCAGGGGGGGCAGGATGGAGGGCAGGCGTTGGGCCATCATGGTCTTGCCGCTGCCGGGCGGGCCGATGAACAGGAGATTGTGGCCCCCGGCCGCGGCCACAGTCAGGGCCCGCTTGGCCCGCTCCTGGCCCCGCACCTCGGCCAGATCCAGGCCGCCGGAGGCCGCGTCCGGGGTCCAGGATCGCCCATCGGCCGGGGCCAAAGCCGGCAGATCCGCCCGGCCATTTAAAAATTCCGTCACCTGGGCCAGGTTGTCAACCGGGCGCACGGCCACCTCCGGGGTCACGGAAGCTTCCGGCGCGTTGGCCCGGGGCAGGATAAGGCTCCCCAGTCCCTCGGCCCGGGCCGCCAGGGCCAGGGCCAGGGCGCCCTTGATGGGCCGGACCGAGCCGTCCAGGCCCAGTTCCCCCACGATGAGGTGGTTTTCCAGGCCGGCTTGGGAAATCAGGCCCTGGGCCGCGAGCAAACCCACGGCCATGGGCAGGTCGAAACCGGCCCCCTCCTTGCGGAAGTCGGCCGGGGCCAGGTTGACCGTGACCCGGCCGTCGGGGAAGGGGTAGCCCTGGTTTTTGAGGGCGGCCTTGACCCGGTCCTTGCTTTCGCGCACCGCACCCTCCGGGAGGCCCACCGTGTCAAAGCGCGGCAGGCCCCCGGAGAGATCCACCTGGACCTCTATCCTGAGGCCGTCAATGCCTAAGAGGGCGCCGCTGAAGACCCTGGCCAGCACGGCTGGTCAGGCCTGGCGGGACCCTTCGGGGCCGCGGCGCAGAAAGAGGCGGTGGTATTCCTCCCCGGACAGGTGTTGCCGGAGGGTCCGGCCGATGAGGCCCAGGAAACCGTCCACTTCCTCCGCGGTCAGGCGGGGCAGGAGAAGGGCCATCAAATCGTCGTCTGAGAGTTTTTGCAGATAGACCTGGAGGGTGGCCAGGTCCGTTTCCCGGTCCAGTCCCTGGCCCAGAAGCCCGGTGTAGGTTTCGGCGAAGTTGTGGCTATGCTGCCGATCAGGTTCGGCCATTATCATTTTTCCCACCAGCCGCCTTTTTTAGGGGGGGCCGGCGTCTGTTTTTTGTCTTTGTTCAATTCAAAGGGATTGACGGGCGGGCCGCTGGGAGCGCCGCCCTCCCACCAGTTGCCGGCCCCGGCCTTGGCCGGGGCGGGGGCTGGCTGGGGAGTTGCGGCCGGCTGGGGCGGGGTCTCCAGGATATGGTCCAGAACGGGCCGGAGCTGATGGTATTTTTTCTCGCCTTCGGCGATGAAGAACCAGTGGGGCCCGGTCAGGGTTTCCAGGGGGAAGGTTTCGTGGATGGCCGTGGGCTTGAATCCGTCGTCCAGGAGGATCATGACCGCGGAGTCGGCCGTAATACGGCCCGTGGCCCAGAAGGTGCGGTATTCGGTCGTCTTGGCCGTGCTGCCCGTGCCGATGGTGCTCTTCTTCTGTTCCAGGTAGATGCCTTCCCGGAAGCCGCCCGGGTCGGGCGGGGCCGGCTGGCTGTCGGGGTCTGTGGTCATGGGCGCCTGCCTTGTTGAAAGTGAGTTTCAAGCTACCACATCTCGGACCGCCTTGCCAAGTTTTATTATGCCAGGGTGCGGTCTTGACCCGGGGGCCTCTTTCTGTTAATCCTTATCATTTGGGATAGGTAATAAAAAGCTGGAGAGGCGGACTCCATGACCAGGACCGGTCCAAAAAACCAAAAATTTTTTTTGAAACATCTGGCCCCCGGCTGGGAGGGTGAGGCCGAGGGCCTGGTCTTGAGCCAGACCCTGGGCCGGACCAACCGGGGCGGGGCCTATCTGAGCCTGGAACTGGGCGACCGGACCGGGCGCCTGGCGGCCAAGGTCTGGGACAACGCCGAGGAGTTGGCGGAAATACTGGCTGAAGGCGCGGTGGTCCGGTTCCGGGGCCGCCTGGAAAGCTACCGCGGCGCGCCTCAACTGGTCATTCGCGAGGCCAGGGGCCTGCCCGCGGCCGAACTGGACTGGCGCGACTACCTCAAAACAGCGGCCCGGCCCGAGGCCGAAATGAAGGACGACCTCTTCCGCCTGGCCGCGGCCATAGAAGACGCCGATTTCCGCCGCCTGACCGAGGCGGCCCTGGCCGCCCCCGAGGTGGCCGACAAATTCTTCCTTATGCCGGCGGCCAAGCAGCTCCACCACGCCCACCTCCACGGCCTGTTGGAACACAGCCTGTCCGTGGGGCGTCTGGCCGCCCTGACCGCCGCCCACTACGGCGGACGGCTCAACGCCGGCCTCCTGGTGGCCGGAGCCCTAATGCACGATCTGGGCAAGATCTGGGAATTCAGCCCCCCGCCCAAGGTGGATTACACCACCCTGGGCCGCCTCCAGGGCCACGCGGTCCTGGGGGCCAGGTTCCTGCGGACCCTGGCGGCCGATCTGCCCGGCTTCCCCGAAGAAAAGATGGACCTTCTGGAGCATCTGCTCTTGAGCCATCACGGAGAACCGGCCTTCGGCGCTCCGGTCCGGCCCCAACTTTTGGAGGCCCTGGTCCTCCACCAGCTCGACAACCTGGACGCCAAGCTGGAAGCTGTGGACGCCTTTTTGGACGAGGGGACGGACGGGGAAGGCTGGAGCCCCTATCACCGGCTTTTGGAGGGCTACTTCCGCCGGACCCCGGCCCTGGACCGGAAGACGGTTTCGGCAGGCTACCAAGAGCCAGTCACCCCGGCGCCCCAAGAACCGGCCGAGCCGGCCCCGGACCGGGCCGGGCTTCTTTTCTGATGCCCTGGGGGCTTATGGGGCTGGAAAAGCCCACGGCCATACTTTCCGCCCTCCTTAAGTCCGGCCGCCTGCCCCACGCCCTCCTTTTTACCGGCCCAGCGGGCGGGGGCAAGAACAGCCTGGCCCGGGCCCTGGCCGCGGCCCTGAACTGCGCCGGGCCAGACCCGGGCCCCTGCGGCGCCTGCCTGAGCTGCCGGAAGATAGCCAAGGACCTCCACCCCGATCTCATCACCCTGTCTCCGGACGGAGAGGATGGGGGGGCCAAAAAGGACGCCTCAAGGTCCAAGCGGCAGATCAGCATAGCCGAAATCAGGGAGCTGCGCCGGGTCATGGCCCTCAGGCCTTTTGAAGGCCGGGTGAAAGTTTTCATCCTGCGCGAGGCCGACCGCCTGGGACGGGAAGCCGCGTCAGCCCTCCTGAAAACCCTGGAGGAGCCGCCCCCGGATTCGGCCCTCTTTCTGACCTCGGCCGCCGAGGACCAGGTCCTGCCCACCATCCGTTCCCGCTGCCTGACCCTGCGCCTGAACCCCCTGCCCCTGGAGACCATACTCCAGACCCTGGCCGGACAGCGGGGCCTGACCGGGCCCGCGGCCCGCCTCCTGGCCGCCCTCTCCGGCGGCGCCCTGGGCCCCGTCCTGGGGGCCGACCCCGAGGCGATCTGGGACCGCTGGCAGACTTTGAACCGGATCTTGGAGGCCGGCCGGCCCGAGGAGAGTCTGGCCCTGGCCTGGCGCTGGGCCCTGACCGTGGGCGAAGACCGGACCGGCTGGTCCGAAATCCTGGAACTTCTGCGCCTGTGGTGGCGGGAGACCCTGCGCCTGGCCGCCCTGGGCCCGGAGGGACTGGAGGGCCCGCCGCCCTCGCCGGCCCAGAGCCTCTGGGCCGGCCGGCTGAGCCCGGAGGTCCAGGAGCGGGCCGGCCGGGCCCTGGACCGGCTGGCCGAAGGCCTGGAGCGGATCCCCCACAAGCCGGAACTTTTTTGGGCCAATTACTGGCTGTCCGTCCTTCAGCCCGGCCGGGCTTGACCACCCGGGGCCTTGGCGTTAAGATGGCTTTATGAGATTCGTCAATATACGTGTCAAATACGGCGGCCAGGTTTTGACCTACGACTGCGGCGACCTGGCCCCGGCCTTGGGGGACTGGGTGGTGGCCCGGGAGAACGACCTGGTCTATTTGGGCCAGGTGGTCACCGCCCCGATGCTCTGGCCGGCCGGGCTACCGGCTCCGGCCAAAAGGCACGAAGGCGGAGCCAAGAGCCGGCGCGGGCCGAAAAAATCGGAAAACCGGGGCTTGGTGCGCCTGGCCACGCCGGCCGACCTGGCCCTCCAGGCGGAAAACGAGGTCCGGGAACGGGAGGCTTTTGACTACTGCCAGACCCGGGTGGAGATCCAGAGCCTGGATATGCGGCTCCTGGCCGTGGAAGCGGCCTTTGACGGTTCCAAGACCATCTTCTATTACACCGCCGATGAACGGGTGGATTTCCGGCTCCTGGTCAAGGAACTGGTCAGCCGTTTCCGCACCCGCATCGAGATGCGCCAGATAGGCGTGCGCCACAAGGCCCGCCTCCTGGGCGGGCTGGGCGGTTGCGGCCGGGGCCTGTGCTGCTGCGGATTTTTAGCCAATTTCGCCCCGGTTTCTGTTAAAATGGCCAAGGAGCAGGGGCTTTCCCTCAGTCCGGCCAAGATATCGGGAGTCTGCGGGCGGCTGTTGTGCTGTCTGGCTTTTGAGCATCTGGGGCCGCCGCCGGCCGGCCGGCCCGGGGAAGCCGAATTGGAACTGGGCCTGGAAGACGAGCCGGTGAAAGACCATGTTTCTGGACCTGGGGCTTGAGGGACGCCTGGTCCTGGTGGTGGGCGCCGGCCGGGTCGGGCGGCGCAAACTGGCCAAGGTCCTGGAGGCCGGGGCCCGGGCCCTGGTGGTTGAACCCCGGCCCGGAGCCGAGGTGGCCGAACTGGCCCGGTCCGGGGCGGTGGAACTTCGGTCCGGGTTTACAGAAGACCTCCTGGACGGAGTCACCCTGGTCTTTGCGGCTTCGGCCGAGGCGGATCTGAATCTGGCCGTGGCCCGGGCCGCCCGGGTTCGCGGCGTGTGGGTCAATGTGGCCGACGCGCCGGAAAGTTCCGATTTTTTTATGCCGGCCACCGTGACCCGGGGGAGTTTTCAACTGGCGGCGGGCACCAAGGGGGCCAGCCCGGCCCTGGCGGCCCGGGCGGCCGCCAGGCTGAAAAAGGAATTCGGCCTGGAATACGCCGCCCTGACCCGGTGGCTGGGCCGGTTGAGGCCCCTGATCCTTAACTCGGGCCTGAACCCGGCCGAACGCCGGACCCGCTTCCGGCTGCTGGCCGAATCGGATGAATTACGGGGCCACCTGGCCCGCGGCGACCTGGAAGAGGCCGCGGCCCTTTCGGCCCGTCTTCTGGCGCCGGTGAAAATCGACGGCCTTGACCTCGGGTCGCGGGACCTGACATGACTTAGGAGCTACCATGTGCGGCAACGCCCACTAGCCTAACGGATCGTAAATATGGATTTTTTCATCATTGGTGTCAGCCATCACCGGGCCCCGGTGTCGCTGCGGGAAAAACTGCCGCCCCCGGAGGCCCTGGAAGAGGCCCTCCGGACCCTCCAGGACCGAAACGCCGATCTGGCGGAAAGCCTGGTCCTTTCCACCTGCAACCGCTTTGAAGTATTGGCTGTCTCCGGCCAGCCCGAAGCCGCGGCCAAGGCCGCGTCTAAAACCCTGGCCCGGGCGGCCGGTCTATCCCTGGCCGAACTTAAGCCCTGTCTTCATCAATATTTCGGTCTTGAGGCTGTCCGCCATATTTTCAGGGTGTCGGCCAGCCTGGACTCCCAGGTTTTGGGTGAACCCCAGATCCTGGGTCAGGTCAAGGCGGCTTTTCGGGAATCCGTCCACCGCGGCCGGGCCGGGGCCTTTCTCCACAAGCTGATGCACCGGGCCTTCCGGACAGCCAAGCGGGTGCGGGGGGAGACCCACCTGGCCGGCGGGGCCGTGTCCGTGGCCGGCGCGGCCGTGGCCCTGGCCCGGAACCTGTGGGGCCGGGACCTGGCCCAGGCCCGGATCGTCATTTTAGGGGCCGGCCCCATGGCCGCCCTGGCCGCGAACAACCTGAAAAAACGCGCCGCGGCCGATCTGACCGTTCTGAGCCGCACCCCGGCCCGGGCCGAAGGCCTGGCCGCCAAGTCCGGCGCGGCTGTCCGCCCCTGGTCGGAACTTTCCACGGCCCTGGCCCGGGCCGACCTGGTCATCGCCGCCACGGGGGCCCGGAGCCCGGTCCTGACTGCGGAAAACCTGCAGCCCGTCCTGTCAGGACGCCTCACGCGCCCCCTCTTCATCATCGACATCGGGGTGCCCCGGAACGCGGCCCATGATGTCAAGCGGCTCCCGGGCGCGGTTTTGCGCAATATCGACGACCTCAATGAGGCGGTCTGGGAGAGTCGCCTGAACCGGGCCGAAGAGGCCTTGGCCGCCGAAGCCCTGGTCAAGGAGGAGGTGGACAAGTTCAGCCGGTGGCTGGCCCGCCAGGCCCACCAGCCCACCCTGGCCGCCCTGACCCGCAAAGCTGAAACCATCCGCCGGCTGGAATTGAAAAAAACCCTGAGCCAGTATGACTTCGACTCCGACCAGCGGGCGGCCCTGGAAGTCATGACCGCGGCCTTGGTGCGCCGCCTCCTGCACGACCCCTTGATATTCATAAAAAATTCGTCCCCGGCCGGGGGGGGGTGCTCGGAGTCCCGGCGGGACTGCGTCCTGTCCATCCGTCGGGCTTTCAATTTATAGCCCCGCTATATCTTATGTTGACGCCCCCTTTTTTTGGTATTATAATGGATAACGTGGTTTAGTGTCGTCAAAGTCCGGTTTTCCCAATATGGGGTAGGGGCGATGAGTGAAGGACTCGAGAACTATTTCGACCAGGAATTCACTTCCGAGGGCGAGAGCTTTGCCCAGCCCATGACTGAAAAAACCAAGGAACACTCCACCAGCCCCTTAAGCACCACCCGCCGCCACCTGAAGAGTTTCGTCAACCAGTATCTGAAAATAATCTGGGAAACCCCGGTCTTCGACCTCTCCCTGATGTGCCACAGCGCCTGGTCCCAGGGTTCCCGGTGGTCCATGGCCAGCCTCAAATACCCCCTGGACATTTTTGACAGCCTGGGCGAAGACAACAGCGGGCCTGATTTCAACGTCAGCTTTTATTCCCGCCACAGCGAGAGCGTCCTGGATTTCCTGCGCCTTAAGGAAATCTGCGAAGAATTCGACCCCGATTTTCAGGTGGTGGACCTTTCGCCCCTGGACTGGGGCGACGCGGTGGTTTTCCCGATCATCGCCTTCCGCCGGACCGACCTGGCCGAGCTGAGAACCTTAAACAGCGAATCGGACCTTGATCTCTTTGAAATAGACTCTTTTTTTCAAGCCCTTATCAAGTCGCTGGAACAGCACCTGGCCAGCCAGACCTTCGATATGCATCTGCCCATGACCTTGGACCCCGGGCGCATCGACTTCCTCCAGGCCCAGGCCGCGGAAAATTTCCTGGAGCGGGTGGCCGGCACGCCCGAGGTCCTGGACGCGGAATCCCTGTTCAACAACATCAACCTCGTCTCCTCCATGCAGTATGAACGCCGGGACAACAATTCCTATATCCTGTTGGTGCCCCGGCACTTCGCCGAGCTGAACTTCAACTGCCGGTTCCAGGAGCCCATCAAAATCAACGCCTACCGGAAATTCCGCAAACTCCTGGAAACCACCACCCACAACAACCTGCTTATAACCGACGGCTCCTACATCCTGGGCACCGGCACGGTGGCCGACACCTACGACCCTCGGGAGGACAAGGCTTTCCAGATAAGCATCCTGGGCCACCTGACCTGGACTCTTTCCTGCAACGGCGACAATCTTCTGACCTACGACCACGGCAAGATCTCGGAACGCCATAAGGTGCTGGACCGCACCAAGTTCATGTCCACTTTCAAGAGGATCCTGGACATGGACGAGGACAGGGTCTGGTCCGTCTTGCGGATGCTGGAAAAGCTGACCGATGAAAAGCAAGGCACCACTCTCATCTTTTCCGACAACGCCGAACAGGAGGCCGCCCGCCTCAAGAGCGAAGGCTTCGCCGTGGTCCCCTTCGAGGTCACGGCGGAAAACGTGGTCGCCTATTCCGTCATCGACGGGGCGGTGCTTCTGGACCCTGAATGCCGCTGCCACGCCTTCGGCGTCATCCTGGACGGCGATTCCATAGGCGACAAGGCCGACGCCGCCCGGGGGGCCCGCTACAATTCAGCCCTGCGCTACTTTGAAAAACGCCGCAGTTGCGGCGACCGGCTCTGCCTGGTCATACTGTCCGACGACGGCATGCTGGATATCGTGCCGGTCTTGAAACCCAAGGTCAAACGCAGCCGCATCGACGAGTTGATGATCAGGCTCATGAACATCACCAGCCAGGGAGAAATAGACCTCGACAAGTATTTCGACTGCCTGTTTGAATTGAAACAGTTCGATTTCTGTCTCCCGCAGGATGTGCTGGCCCTGATCGAAGAAGGCCTGGAAAAGGCGCTGGAACCCGGGGACGGCTATTTTCAGGTCGATCCCCTGTCCCGGGTGGGGTTGACGGGGCTGGAGATTCTGACCCACGACCCGGACACGGGCGAGTCTTTTTTCTTCGATGATCATGAACGCTGGTCCAAAGACGACTGGTCGGACGAAGACGACTGAAAAAGTTTCCGGTTGATTTGGACCGCATCTTCGATGCCCCGGTCCGGCCCCCGGCGGCGAGTGACGGCTATGGCCGCTCTGCCGGGATGGCCGGTTTTCTTTCCCCGGGCACGGCCGGAGAGCTGGTCGCCCGCCTGACCCGCCGGGAACCGGCCGAAGCCGAAGCTCTGGTGGCCTTCGGTTGCCTGTGGCTGGACGACCGCCCCTGCCTGGACCCCGCCCGCCCTCTGGCCGGCCACGGCCATTTCCGCTTCAATCCGCCGGCTTATGGTCCGGTGCGCTTCTACGAGGCCGATCCCGGCCGCATAGTCCACGAAGACGATGATTTACTGATCTACCACAAGGAAGCCGGCCGCCCCTCCCAGGGTGTGCCCTACGATGCCCATAACAATGTGCTGGCCGCCCTTGGCCGGCTCCTGGCCGGCCGGGCCGGGCGCACCCGGCCGGCCAAACTCTGGCTGTCCCACCGCCTGGACGCTGAAACTTCGGGCCTCCTGCTCCTGGCCAAAAATCAGGCCGCGGCCGGGGCCGTGGGCCGGGCCTTTCAGACCGGCCAGGTGGCCAAGGTTTACCTGGCTTGGGGCTTAGGTGCCAAGCCGGAACGGGATTTTTTTCAGGTCGAGGCGGCCATAGCCAAGGAGGGGGCCCGCTATGTGACCCGGGCCTCCGGACCCGGCCGGCCGGCCCGGACTGATTTCACCGTGCTGGACCAGAGAGTTTTCGAGGCCGGCGGCCCGGAGATGAGGGAAGTTCTCTTCCGGGCCGAACCTCTGACCGGCCGCACCCACCAGATCCGCCTGCATCTGGCCCGGGCCGGCTGGCCGGTCCGCGGCGACCGTTTTTACGGCCGGGCCGAGATGGAGGAAGCCGATCCGGCCCCGCGCCTGATGCTGGCCGCGGTCGGCCTCAGCCTGCCCCACCCGGCCCGGCCCGGCCGCCTGGAAATAAGTTTGATCTGAAACCCGTCGCTTACATATAAGCCAGCCAGCGGCCGCCCTTGGTTTTTTCCACCTTGAGGGGCAGGCCGAAAGCCCGGCTCAGGATGTCCGGGGTGAGGGTTTCGGCCACTGGCCCGGCCGCCAGGACGGCGCCATCTTTAAGGATCAGGGCATGGGTCAGGAAGGGGCCGATCTCCAGGGTGTTGTGGGTGGTGAGGATGATGGTGGGGCCGCCGGCCCCGGCCAACTCGCCCAAGCGGGCCAGAAATAGTTCCCGCCCGGCCAGGTCCAGGTTGGACATGGGTTCATCCAAAAACAGTATCTCCGGCCTGGCCAGGGCGGCCCGGGCCAGGAGGGCCCGCTGTTTTTCCCCGGAGGACAGAAGGTCGAACCGCCGGCCCCAAACCCGGCCGAGGGCGAATTGCCCGGCCAGATCCCGGGCCAGGGCCGCCTCTTCGGCCGAAGGGTCTTCATAGAACCCCAGAGAGGCCCGGGGACCGGAAAGGATCACTTCCCCCACCGTGGTTCCGGCCGGGGTCATCTCCTCCAGGGTCTTGGCCACCCAACCTAGACGGCGGCGCAGTTCGCGCAGGTCCACCCGCCCCAGGCGGCGCCCCAGAATGTCCACCAGGCCGTCAGTGGGCCAGATATAGCCGGTCAACAGGCGCAAAAGCAAGGTCTTGCCCGCGCCGTTTGGCCCCAGGACAGCCCAGTGCTCTCCCCGGGCTACCCGCCAGGTGAGTTTTCTGATCAAAAAATCTCCGCCCCGCCTAAGGCTGAGGTCAAGGGCCTCAATGACGGTCTCGCGGTCGCCGGGCTGGTTCATTATGGTGGCCTCCGCCGTATTCGCGGGCTATTTTACTACAATACCAGCTTTAAAGTGTGATATAATCCCGCTTTCCCGGCGCTTTCGGCCGGGCTGATTTTCGATATTGACCGAACTAATGACCGAACTCCCTTTCACCATACGCAAGGCGCGCCTGGACGATGTGCCGGCCATCTACGAGCTTTTGAAGCACATGGCCGGGCGGGGGCTTCTTCTGCCGCGGAGCTTGGCCAACCTCTATGAAATGGTCCAGACCTTCTGGGTGGGCGAAGCCGGAGACAGCCGGGTAGTCGGGGCGGCCTCCCTCCAGGTGGCTTGGGAAAGCCTGGGGGAAGTGCGCTCCCTGGCCGTGCGCGAGGAATGCGGCGGCCGCGGCCTGGGCCGGGCCCTGACCCGGGCCGTGGAAAACGAGGCCGCTTCCTTAGGCGTGGGCCGGCTCTTCGTCCTGACCTATGTGCCGAATTTCTTCGAGGGCCTGGGGTTCAAGGTCATCCCCCTGGCCGAACTGCCCCAGAAGATCTGGGCCGTCTGCTTTCAGTGCGTCCACTTTCCCGATTGCCAGGAAACGGCCATGATCAAAACCCTGGCCGCCGAGGGAGAATATTTATGACCGGAAGCCGCGGCCCCTGGGCCGACCTGGCCGCCGGTTTCACGGCCGGAGCCCCTTTAGTGGCCGGGGTGCTGCCCTTCGCCCTCATCTACGGGTCCCTGGCCCGGGAACTGGGGCTCTCCCTGGCCCAGACCTCGGGCATGAGTCTGGCCGTCTTTGCCGGTTCGGCCCAACTGGTTTTTCTGCACCTGTGGGGCCAGGGGACCTCCTTGGCGGCCCTGGTCGTGGCCTGCCTGGTGCTCAACCTGCGCCTGGCCATGTACAGCGCCTCCCTGGCCCCCCATCTGGCCGGCTCCGGCACCCTCCGGCGCCTTTTGGCCGCCTATTTCCTGACCGATGAGAGTTATGGGACCAGCCTGGGCCGTTTCCTCTCCTCCAGGCCCCAGCCGGCTTCGACCTTCTTTTTCTTTCTGGGTTCGGCCGGACCCTGCTGGCTGAGCTGGCAGACCGGGGGGGTGGCCGGGCATTTGGCCGGAGCCTTTATTCCGGAGGCGGCCGGCCGGATCCTGGAACTGGCCGTGCCCCTGGTCTTTATGGCCCTGCTCGCCCCCCTGGTGGCCCGGGGCCCCAGGCTGACCGCCGCCTTGGCGGCCATGGTCGTGGCCGTGGCCGGGGCCAGGCTGCCCTTGAACCTGGGGTTCATCGCGGCCATCATCGCCGGTCTGGCGGCCGGGCTGGCCCACCGGAAAATCAGGGGCCACGCGGCATGACCTATTATTGGCTGGCGGTCCTGATAGTCGCCGTGGGCAGTTTTCTTTACCGGATAAGTTTTCTTGACGGCCGGCTCAAACCGCCCCGTTTTCTGGCCCTGGGCCTGGAATTCGTGCCCGTTTCAGCCCTGGCCGCCCTGGTGGCCTCGGGTTTTTTTCTGGATGCGGATAACCATTTCACCTTGAGCGTTCCGGCCCTCCTGGCCGCCGTGACGGCCGGCCTGGCCGCCTGGCGCTGGCGCCGGGACCTTCTGACCATCGGCCTGGGCCTGGCCGCCTATGTCCTGGCTGATGCCCTTTTCGCGTGATACGGGAGGCCCGGCCGTGTCCCCCCTGACTCTTATAGGCTGCGGCATTTTTCAAGAGGAAGTGGAAAATCTTCTGGCCGGGCTGGATCCGCCCCCGGCCGTGACCTGGCTGCCCGTGGGCTTGCATGACAATGTGGAAACGCTGGAGGCGGCCCTGGACCAGGCCCT
>Ga0082212_10007582_pt1 | contig 14313 bp, 14 predicted proteins | sample TergutNt197P3_FD_71548 | JGI IMG/M metagenome (GOLD analysis project Ga0082212, IMG submission 71548) | Neocapritermes taracua P3 segment gut microbial communities from Petit-Saut dam, French Guiana - Nt197 P3 | ecosystem: Host-associated > Arthropoda: Insects > Digestive system > Gut ... | reverse complement strand
GGTTATTCCGCTGTTTTACGGGCTGATCATTTACTTTGTATCTCTGATTATCCGCATAATTCAGAAGCCGAAGATCTGAAAACTCCTCATGTTTCTCGACAGGTTGGAAGTAATGTTCCACAATTGGAATCAGTCTCCACTGCATTGTACCGCGCTTTCGCCGCTTTCACACAACGGCAATATTGAAGACCACAGTCGGAATGATGTATCAGTATTTTTATTGTAACGCTATGCTGGCAGGATGGGACAAGAGCAATGACAGGCGATTTGTTATTGTATCTCCATACCAAAGGCGCTTTTATTCTCCTGAAGAAATTTTCTTCCTGTATTTGAACTTTTAAAGTTGCAGTCACTTGTTGAATCTATCCCCTTAAAAAGCCGTGCGCTTTCCCGAATATTTCGCTATATTTGTGTGTTTTTAACCTAAAAGTTATTTTTTCATGATACGATTTTTAAACAAAAGATTGGGGATGTTGATGCTGGTCGTTTTATTCATATCGGCAAATGTATTTTCGCAGACCTACACCTACCAGCCATACAAGACTAATGTTAAACCGGTGAAAAATGTGATTGTCATGATTCCCGACGGCACTTCCATAGGCATTGTTTCGGCGGCTCGCTGGTACAAAATTTATAACGGCTTGGGCGACAACCTCCACATGGATCCCTATATCTGCGGGACGGTGAAAACATATTCGTCTAACGCGCCCATCGGCGATTCGGCGCCCACCACTTCGTGTTTTATGACGGGTATGCCGCAGCAAACCGGCAATGTGGCCATCTATCCGCCTGCCGACCCCGAAAACGATTTGGTGAAGGTGGATACCGCGATGGCCTATCAGCCGTTGGTTACACTTCTCGAAGCGGCTCGGATTGAAAAAGGCAAAGCTACCGGGCTGGTTGTGACCTGCGAATTTCCCCATGCTACGCCCGCAGACTGCTCTGCGCACCACTACTCGCGTGGAAATTACAAGGAAATAGCGCCGCAAATGGCCTACCAGAATTTGGACGTCATGTTTGGCAGCGGCGTATATATCGTCACCGATGATATGAAACAACATTTTAATAATAAGGGAATTGCATACAGCGAGAACGACCCCGACGCTTTCCGAAACCTGAAAAAACCCAAAGCATGGGCATTATTTAAAGATAGCGCTGTACCATACGACCTCGACAGGGATGACGCTGAAATACCCTCCCTCGAAGAGATGACACGCAAAGCGCTCGACTTGCTGTCGCAAAACAAAAACGGCTTTTTCCTGATGATTGAGGGCAGCAAAGTAGACTGGACAGCCCACGCCAACGACGCCGGAGGATGCATTACCGAATTCATAGCCTTCGACAATGCCGTGGGAGCGGTGATGGAATTTGCCAAAAAAGAGAGAAATACAGCCGTTGTAATTCTTCCCGACCACGGCAACAGCGGGTTCACCATCGGGCGCCGCGACTTGGGAAGCTACGATAGGGCAAGCCTCGAAAAACTGTTTGGCCCGGTTTCGAAATACCGAAAAACAGCCGAAGGACTTGAAAAAATCCTCCTCAGACTGAAACCCGAAGAGGTAAGAGAAACCATAAAGGAATACACAAGCATCGAAATTACCGACGAAGAATATAAAAGTTTACTTAATTCAAAGAATTACCATGTGGAAGATTACACAAAAGTAGGCGAAAATCGTAATATGCAAGCCGTTTTGGTCGATATCATGAATCAGCGGACTTACTTTGGTTTCACCACCGGTGGGCATACCGGCGAAGAGGTTTTTCTGGCCGCTTACCATCCGAAAGGAAATATTCCCATAGGGATGAACACCAATATCGAAATTAACCATTATTTGCAGGATGCGTTAGGATTGAAGACCAAGCTCCCCGATTTGACAAAACAGGTTTTTGCAAAGCACACCGAGGTTTTCAAAGGTTTTGATCTTCAAATTGATAAAACAAAGGATTTTCCGCACCTCATCGTAAAAAAAGGCGGCAAAACGCTCGATATTCCTGCATTTACTTCGGTGGCGCTTTTGGACGGAAAACCTTTCGATATAGGCTCCGTTGTGGTTTATGTAGACAAAACGGATACTTTCTATCTGCCGAAAAAATTGGCGGAAAAGATGAAGTGACGTTCCTTGAGTTCGATGGAGGCGGACAGAGTTCTGTGAAACTCAAAAAGCGGAATCAGCTTTATGGGTTGAAGAGGCTGCAAAGTCTCAAATGGGATCAAAAGATTTAAGCGATTCCGGCATATTCTAAACATCCGCTTTCCTGAGTCCGTTCGGTTTATGGTATCCATTCATTCCGTTGCATTATGTCTGACAATCTCATATTGCCCACCGCCTTTCGTCAACGTATGGTTTCCATCCTGCGCGACGAGAGCGAAGCTTTTTTCGAATCGTTGCAAGCGAAGCCCCATGTGTCGGTGAGGATAAATCCCTGCAAATGGAACAAAGCGGTATCTTTGGAAAAAATTCCATGGAGCGGCTGGGGGTTTTATCCCGTTGAGAGGCCGTTATTCACGCTCGATCCGTGGTTTCATGCCGGTGCGTATTACGTGCAGGAGCCGGCGTCCATGTTTTTGGAGCGGGCTTTTTCGGCTATACCTGCCGACCACGGGCCGCGCCTGATTTTGGATTTATGCGCCGCCCCCGGCGGAAAATCTACGCACATCCTTTCGCTGATCAACGAAACTGACTTGCTGGTCGCCAACGAAGTGATAAAAAGCAGGGCTTCCGTTTTGCAGGAAAACATCAGCAAATGGGGTTATTCCAATGTGATGGTAACGCAAAACGATCCGCGCGATTTTGCCCGGTTGCAGGGACTTTTCGATATTGTCGTTGTTGATGCTCCGTGTTCCGGCGAGGGCTTGTTCAGAAAAGGCAGCGCTGCTGTCGGCGAATGGTCGGAAGACAATGCCAAACTTTGCGCAGCACGCCAGCGGCGTATTCTGGATGATGCGTGGGAGTGCCTCAAACCCGACGGTTTTCTCATATACAGCACCTGCACTTTCAATCCAGAGGAAAACGAAGTCAACCTGAGTTGGTTGCAAAAAGAAAAAGACGCGGCCTCAATTGCCATTCCCATGGAAGCGCAATGGAGTATAACTCCGGTGAATTTTGAAAGCATTGCAGGATACCGGTTTTATCCTCATAAGACGCGAGGCGAGGGTTTTTTTCTGGGAGTTTTGCAGAAAACGGAAAATGCTTCCACCGTCATGCGGGTTAAAACACAAGGAAAACAGGTTCCCTTTCCTGAGAGAAAAGGCGCGGCGCTGCAAAAATGGATTGCCGGAGCAGAAAAAGCAGATTTTACGGAAAGAGGAGAGGTGACGTATTATTTAAAAAACCAGCACATTGCGATGCTGAGATTTTTTGAACCGCGTCTCAACATCCTGCAGGCCGGAATGCCGATAGCCGTTGAAAAAGCGGGAAAATTGAATCCCCATCCGGCGTTGGCGCACAACATCCGTTACAACCGCGCCGCCTTCCCCGACGTTCCGCTCGACCTGAAAAATGCACTTCGCTTCATGCGCCGCGAAAACATAGCCGTTTCATGCGCCGCAAGCGACTGGGCAACCGTCAGTTTCGAAAAAATTCCCTTGGGATGGGTGAAAAACATCGGCGTGCGCGTCAACAACTATTTCCCGAAAGAATGGCGCATCAGAATGGAACTGCGCGAAATTTCGACGTTGTGGCACGATTGCGAAGCTACGGATTAAACGTATGAAGCAATTTCCGCAGATAGAAAAGCGCATAGAAAACGATTCCGAAGAAAATGATAAAAACAGCATAGTCCATTGGCTTGGAATAGCTGTTGAGGATGAGCAGTCTGCCTGCAAAAACACACGCGGCCAACGCCAGAATCAGCATGGGAATCCAGAATGTGCGATGTTGCCGGATGAAAATCATCAGCGACGACGCTATCCACACGATGCCGACGGCCATCATCACAATGCTCGAAATCAACTGGTGTTCTGAAATTTGTCGAATGCCCATCAAAATGGGAATCAGGCCGACAATTATCAATGTTCGCGAAAAACTGCGGATTATTCGTCGTTGTATGTTGCTGTTTTCAGGAATGGGAAAAGGGGAGGATCTGCGGGGTTTGCAGGCAAATTCCGACGAGAATAAATCCTGCTCAGAATGAATAAGCCGACGTTTGACGGCTTCGTTAACATAAATTTTCACAGCCTCAGGTTCGTAACGGTCTCTTATCTTCAAGGCGTCCAGAATCTCAGCGTCGTCCAAAACGGCGACTTTCTCCTCCAGTTTCTGCCAAAGGCTTTCCCTGTCTGTCATCATTTTTTCAATTTATTATCGTACGAAATTAACTTTTCGCGTCTTCTTCGCAAATTGTCGGTGAAATTACAAACATTTTATAATTTTGGCATTCCGACAACCTCAAAGCAGGAGTCGGGATTTTCGAACCGGAAAGCAAAAAATCCGGGGATCTGTTAAATAGAAGGTTTATAAACCATGAAAACGCTCAATACTCTCATCCGGTTGCAAATCCGTAATTATAAAATATCAACAATATGTACAATTTTGAATATCAGAATCCCGTAAAAATTATTTTTGGGAAAGGACAAATTTTCAAACTGGCGCGCGAAATTTCCGTCGACTCAAAAATTCTTGTCACCTACGGCGGCGGCAGCATTTTCAAAAACGGCGTTTACGATCAGGTTTCGCTGGCGTTGGACGGTTTTTCGTGGATGGAGTTTGGCGGCATCGAGTCCAATCCCACATACGAAACCTGTATGGAAGCCGTTGCGGTGGTGAAGCGCGAGAAAATCGATTTTCTGTTGGCTGTGGGGGGCGGCTCCGTACTCGACGCCACCAAGTTTATCGCCGCCGGCGCTCTCTACGATGGCGACCCGTGGGATTTCCTCCAATACCGTTACCAAATCAATGTGGAAAAAGCGTTGCCCCTTGGCGCGGTGTTAACCATTCCTGCAACCGGTTCGGAGATGAACGGCAATTCGGTTATTTCCAAAAAAATAACATCCGAGAAGCTGGCTTTCGACTCAAAATATGTCATGCCAACCTTCTCCGTTTTAGACCCCGAAACCGTATTTTCGCTTCCAGATCGGCAGGTGGCCAACGGCATTGTCGACGCTTTTGTACACGTGATGGAGCAATACCTCACTTTTCCTGTCGATTCGCCGGTTCAGAACAGGCAGGCGGAAGGCGTTCTGCATACGCTGATTGAAGAAGGGCCGAAGGTGATGGCCAACAGGGAAGATTACGATGCGGCTGCAAATTTCATGTGGAGCGCTACAATGGCCCTCAACGGGCTGATGGCTGTAGGCGTTCCGCAAGACTGGGCTACGCATGGTATTGGGCACGAACTGACGGCTTTCCACGGAATAGACCATGCTCGCACGCTGGCTGTTGTTTTGCCCGGCGTAATGGACGTGCGACGCAATCAAAAGGAAGCCAAGATATTACAATACGGAGAACGTGTGTGGAACATCAAAAGCGGGGATACGCAACATCGCATTGATGAAGCCATAAAGAAAACCGTCGATTTTTTTGAATCGCTGGGCGTACCCACGCATCTTCATGATTACAATGTGACCGAAGAAACCATCGATAAAATTGAAGAACGCTTCAACCGCCGCGGAACCAAATTGGGCGAGGGCAAAGATATTGACGGCGCCGTTGTCCGCACCATCCTCAAGTCAAGGATGTAATTTTTAGGAATAATCACAAACCGTGCGATTTGATATACTCCTCAATCTGTTGATCGTAGATGTCGATTAGTATGGAAGTTAATAGATTGGGGAGTTTGTATTTCACATCCGCAATGGAAGCCGCGGGTAGAATCTTAGGCGAAGTTCCGGTTATAAACGCCGCGTCCATCGCTGCCATTTCCTTTTCGGGAAGGGATTTCATTTGCACTTCGATGCCTCCGGCGGAGCAGATGGACAGAATTTTCCCGCGCGTTATGCCACAAAGCACTTCATGGTCGGGAGCCGATATCAGTTTATCGCCGCTCACAAAAAACAGGTTGGAGCGGCTTCCCTCGGTGGCCTCGCCGCGATTGTTGACCAATATTACCTCATAAAAACCCGATTGGGCAATCATCCTGTCTGCATCGCCGCGCAAAGACGCTTGCACAACTTTTGCGTTGGGAGCGGTTCGCTCGGCGCAAAGAACCCCGAAACGAACACCGTCTCTGGTCATTGCGGCATTCGGGTAGGAATGTGGAATAAAATAAGCCTCGAACTGCTTTTGGGCAGGTTGATATGCAAAGCGGATGTTTCCTTCCGACACATCGTTGGCCAAAATCAAACGCTGCAAACGCTCCCTTATATCGTTTTGCCCGTGCAAAATTTCGATATTCAACAAGGCAGCCGAACGATAGAAGCGCGACAAATGCTCTTCGATGAAAAGCGGCGTTTTTTTCATCACGCGGCAAACTTCATAAATTTCAGCGCCTGCGTTGGTAATATATTGCTCCGTCGGCGCCAGCTCTTCATTTCTGATGTAATAAGAATGTATCGGCATCGGTATTCTTTTTTCAGGTTGTACAAAGGTAACCATTTGGCTCATTTTATCTTTCCTGCGTTAAATCTTATCCCTCCCGATTGTGCAATTATTAACGAATTGGCAGGCAATTTCTATTTTTGCGGCGAAAGGATTCACTTATGGCACTTACTGTCTATCCCGGGGTTAAAGCCCTGATTTTTGATTTGGACGGAACGCTTTCCGACTCGTTGCCTGTTCATTTTACCAACTGGAATAAAATTGGCGGAGAAATGGGTTTTGTATTCACGGAACGGCAACTTTACGAAATGACCGGCAGCCCGACCATTGATTTCGCCAAACGTATCATTGACGAAAATCACCTGCAAATATCTCCCGAAGAGCTGGTTGTCTTGAAGCAGGAAGCTTTCCGCAATTCGATAGACAAGATAAAACCCATCGACGAGGTGATCGATGTGGTGAGAAATTATTACGGTCGTCTGCCCCTGTCGGTGGGAACGGGTGCCAGTCGCCGTAGTGCCACGCTGCAACTGGAGGCGCTGTGTCTCGCTCAATATTTCGATGCTGTTGTCACTGCCGACGATGTTGTCCGCCACAAACCGTATCCCGAAACCTTCTTGAGATGTGCGCAAATGATGAAAACCGCTCCTTCCGACTGTCAGGTTTTCGAAGACGGAGAACTGGGAATAAGCGCTGCAAAGCATGCGGGGATGTGTTATTTGGATGTCAGGTTTTATATCAGCTCTGGAAAATGGGAACATTCCTGATAGCCATAAAAACCGTATTGCCTTTGTTTCTGGTGATCTTCACAGGTTTCCTGTTTTCGAAAACAAAAGCGTCGTCGCCCAATTGGGTCGACATCCTCAATAAATATGCGCTTTGGATAGGCTTTCCCGCCTTGGTGATAATATCGCTGCAGTCGCTTGATTTTTCGGACGGCCCTGTTTTTCGATTGATAGCTTGCAATTCGACATATATTGTATGCTGCATCTTGCTGGCTTATCCTTTCAGCGCCCTATGCCGCCTTCCCAATCTGAAACGCAGGACACTTTTTCTCATTTTCGCCTTCGGCAACGTTTCATACCTCGGCATTCCCTTGTTGCAAAATGTTTTCGGCGATAATATATTGCCTGTGGCAGCCATCATATCGGCGGTTTACCTCTTTTGGCTGCTCACGTTGGGCATTATCCTCGTCGAGGTTCATGGCGACAACAACACCCAACCTTTGAAAATCGTTGTCGGCCTCCTGAAAAATCCGTTGCTGATTTCGATTTTTGCGGGCATGGCATTGGTCGTTTTCAATATTGAACTTCCTCGAGTTATTGATAAGTCTGTCCGGCTTTTTGCCGAATCGGTGACGGCGGTGGTGCTTTTTTCGTTGGGCATGTTTTTGGGTTTTCAAAAAAAAGAGTCATGGAGAAGCTGGCTGAATCCCGCCTTCTTTGTTTTCATCACCATGATATTCTTTCCAGCGATTTTTTATTTAATAATGAAATCCGGCGATTTGCCCGCCGATTATATCAGTGCCAGCATTCTCGATGCAGCCATGCCGTTGGGATTGACGCCCTACGCCCTTTCGCAACAATACAAACTCGATGCTCCTTTCGCCGCACGTTTGGTGGTGCTGGCCACCTTTCTTTCCATTTTTATCCTTTCGGGATGGATCGCTGTTCTCGGAATTTAGTATCAAATGTTTTTTGCTTAACTTTACCATCCGAAAACCGCTAATAATTAAATCATGAACCGGATGTTTTTCGTTTTTATGTTGATGTTGTCGGCATGTTCGCGGCCGGAAACCGTAACCCTCACTCATGACCAACTGATGGACAAAATCAAAGGAGGATGGGCGGGACAAACCATCGGATGCACTTTTGGCGGCCCTACTGAGTTTCGCTATCAGGGACGAATAATCCCCGACAGCGTGGAAATTGTTTGGCCCGACGGATATATCAAATGGTTTTTCGACAACCAGCCGGGACTTTACGACGATATTTATATGGATCTGACGTTTGTGGATGTTTTTGAAAAATATGGATTGGATGCGCCCGTCGATTCTTTTGCGCTGGCCTTTGCCAAAGCGGAATATCCCTTGTGGCACGCCAATCAGGCGGCGCGTTACAATATTCTCAACGGCGCGATGCCCCCCCAGTCGGGATTTTGGCTGAATAATCCACATGCCGATTGTATCGATTTTCAAATAGAAGCCGACTTTGCTGGCCTGATGGCTCCGGCTATGCCCAATGCGGCTTCGCAAATATGCGATAAAATAGGACACATCATGAACTCAGGTGATGGCTGGTACGGCGGCGTTTATGTAGCTGCCATGTACAGTCTGGCTTTTGTATATGACGATGTTGAGAAAGTTGTTGTTGAAGCGCTCAGAGCAATTCCGCCGCAAAGCACTTTTTATCAGTGCATACACGATGTGATAAATTGGTGCGCCCAATATCCCGACTGGAAGCGAACATGGGAAGAAGTGGAAAAGAAGTGGAGCAGGGAAAACGGATGTCCCGATGGTGTTTTTCACGCGTTTAATATCGATGCGAAAATTAATGCGGCTTATGTGGTGATGGGACTGCTCTACGGCAAAGGCGATTTTGCCAAAACAATGGATATATCGACCCGTTGCGGGCAAGACAGCGACTGTAATCCGGCAACGGCGGCCGGTATCTTGGGAACACTGTTCGGGTACGCCAGCATTCCCGAAAAATGGATGAGCAACCTCCGCGAAGTTGAAAATCTCAATTTCGCATTCACGCAAACTTCGCTGGAAGACGTGTATAAAATGAGCTATGGACATGCACTGAAAATGATAGAACGAAATCAGGGGTCGACTGACGATAAATGTGTTAAAATCCCCGTTCAACACCCGAATCCTGTCCGGTTGGAACAAAATTTCGAACAGTGTTACCTTGGGGATAATTTGCAAGGGAAAGCATTGTCGAAAACGGAAGAAACCGCCTTCGAATTTGAAGGAACGGGAATTGTCCTGTGCGGCGATTTTAGCAGGAACGACAACAACCGTTTCGCAAGCTATGAAGCTGTTGTTGAGGTTTATATAGACGGAAAACAGGTTGAAACCATGAAACTTCCTTATAACTTCACCAACCGGAAAACCGAAATATACTGGAAATACCGGTTGCCCGAAGGAAAACATGAACTCAAACTGAAATGGCTCAATGCTGCCGACAGTCCCGATTTGAATATTTGGAGAGTAATAACCTACAAAAATAATTGACAATTACGATGAAAAATCGTGGAATTGAGCTGTTGCACGCAAGCGGGTTTACAGTGCAGTTGGACAATGAAGTATAAAAATAAACGATAAGTAGTTGTATAACAACAAAATATAATTTAAAAGTAAAAACAGATGAAAAAAATAATTTTCTTTTTAATGTGCAGTGTGTTTGTACATTGCGGTTACGGACAAGACCAACCTGTTTCGCAGGGAAGTACACTTTCTGACGCGGAAAAAATTTTCGGCTTGTCGAAATGTTGGTCGAAAGTCAAATACAATTTTGTGTATTTTGACAGATTAACTTTTAATTGGGATAGTTTATATCAAGCGACGTACTTGCCACAACAAATGTCTTTGATTACTATCGGGAATTACAGCGATTCGTGGCAACATTACAAGACGGACACACAAACATATTTTTTAATTTTAGACGTAGAGACATGGGTACACAGTACAATTGGAAAATGATTGCTATCTATAGCAAATTAATTGATGGAAAAATGATAATTACCGGAGTACATAATGATGTGTTAGAACCTCTTGGGATAAAACGAGGATTGGAAATTGTTAAAATCGACGGAATAGATGTTCACGAATATGTTTCAACCAATATTAAACCCTTTGTTGCTTCCTCTACGGAACAAGGTACGAATCTAATTGCATATAGTCGAGAAGCCGTAATGGGCAAAACGGAATCAATTCAATTAACTTTCAAAGATGACAACAACAGAGTTTTTGAACGCACGCTCAGCCGCCCTATTTGGGAGGACAATCCTCCTCCACGAACGCCATTATTCGATTTCAGCGTATTGGATGGTAATATCGGTGTATTGAAAATTAAAGATTTTTGGGAGGAAAACTTCACGGCACAATTTGATTCAATTTATAAAAAAATTATCGCTACCGACGCCATAATCATTGACATACGAGGAAATGGAGGGGGTAATACCGTAAATTCGGAATATGTTTTATCTCATTTGACAGATGAAAATTACAGAATGTCGAATTTGAGTAGCCCGCGCTACATTCCAGCTTTTGCTTCATGGAGTATTCCAATGGAGTGGTACACTAACGAGGATTGGAGTGGACAACCGGTAAAAGACAAACTGATTTATAACAAACCTGTAACAGTACTTATTGACGAAGGAACCTTTTCCGCTGCGGAAAATTTTTGTATTGGTTTTCGTAATATGAGTAGAGGGCTTATTATCGGTACGCCAAGTGGCGGAAGTACAGGTAATCCAATTATGTTTCCGCTTCCGGGCGGCGGTGGAATACGAATTTGTACCCTAAAAGATACTTACCCCGATGGAACTGAATGGGTCGGAGTTGGAATTTTACCTGATATTGAAGTGCGCGAAACGGTTTCGAGTTTTTTATCCAATATGGGAACAGGGATTGACAATTCCAATGCCAAACTCAAAGCGATAGAAGTGCTGAAAAATAGTATAAAATAGGAAAAATGCCAGCGTGCAACAGTGCGGCGGTGGACAGTAAAGCAGAAAAATTAGAAATTTAAAAACGAGATGAAGTATAATTTAGACTGGTTAATTGGCAGTTTTGAGAAAGGGAAAAAGTTTAAGTATATATTTTTCTGGGGACACCCAAAAAGCAAGAATGGCAACTTAACTCAATCTTGTTTCAGCCAATGGTGGACTTCGCCATTTACTGTTGAGGGAGTGAAATACAATACAGCCGAACATTGGATGATGGCACAAAAAGCACTTTTATTTAGAGATACAGAAACTTTTCAAAAAATTATTTTGGCAAAATCGCCTACAGAAGCAAAATCATTAGGGCGACAAGTTCGTAATTTTAAGGAAGAAGTTTGGGTGTCTAAACGAATGGAAATTGTTGTACAAGGAACTTTGCAGAAATTTAAGCAGAACCAAGAATTAAAGCAATTTTTGATTAGCACAAAAGACAAAGTTTTAGTAGAGGCAAGTCCCGTTGATAAAATTTGGGGAACTGGTTTAGCGGCAGAAAATGAAAAGATTGAAAACCCCAAGTGCTGGAAAGGACTTAATTTACTTGGCTTTGCTCTTATGGAAGTCAGAGATATTTTAACAAACAAAGAATAAAATGTTTACTCGAACAGAAGGAAAACAAAATGCCTGCGCCCAACGAGCGGTATTCTATGATAACCACCAAATAATTTTAGTTAAAAATCAGGCTACAAATTTATACATGTTCACGAACGGGGTACCTCGATTGATAACAGCAAACACACGCGCCAGCAATTTGGCTCTTACATTATTTATTACAAGCATTTTAGCCTTTCCTTCAGCGACTTTTCGTTCATAATACGTTTTCAGTTCTTTGTCGTGCCTGACTGCACAAATAGCACACATATTGAGCAGACTTTTCAACTTTTTATCAGCCAAAGGATGTACTTTGTTTCGTCCGCGTATGCTCGTTCCCGATTGATGGGGGAATGGCGCCACGCCGGCATAACAGGCTAACTGCCGCCAGCCAGCCGCCCTCTCCACCGCCATGGGTTCGAAATTCAAAAAACGCTGGAAATTATGATAGTCGGCGGAATTTTGATTTGTATGCTGCTGTCCTTCATGGTGTTGTCGCAGATGCTTTATTGGACCTATAGGCGAGATGAAAGATTGAAGGAAAAGTAAAAAGACTTGCCGCCAAACTGTCGTCCGTTGCTCTGCTATTGCACAGAAATTATACTGCCTGCATACAGTTGGTTCCGGCATTGGTTGGGTTTGCGCTGCCAATGAAATTTGCGCTCTTATTTTCATTATTTTCAGCATAATACCTCAATCGATAAAAATTTTTATAAAAAAACTATTATTTTAGTTTTAAAACTAATATAATAGTTTTATCTTTGAGGCGAATATTTTTTTTGAAAAATGAAAATTGGTTTACCTTAAAAAAATTGGATCATGAAAAGAACATTGCTATTGTTAACATTTGCGCTTGTGGCGGTTATGCCTTTCAGTGCGGCATCGCAGGAACAAATTAAAGCGCTCACTTTTTCCGAAGAAATGCCCGACTTCCCCGGCGGAGTGGCGGCGCTGATGAAATTTCTGGAAGATAATCTTGTATACCCGCCCGAAGCGGCCGAAAAAGGTATTTCAGGGAAAGTTTTCATCGGTTTTATTGTAGACACCGATGGCAGCATTACCAATGCAAAAGTTGTGAGGGGTGTTGAAACAACGCTCGATAACGAAGCGCTCCGCGTGGTAAAAATCATGCCTAAGTGGAAGCCGGGGCGCAATAAAGGCGAAGCGGTGCCCGTCTCGTATTCGATTCCCATTGTATATAAATTATCGGGCGATACACCCGCCCAAATCGATTTGGACAAAGCTCGCGAAATAATAAAAACATTGAATCAAACTGACAAGGCAAAGGCTGAGCGGCTTCTTAAACTGGTTGAGGAGGGTGACGTATCAAAAACCGACAGCCTTGGAAAAATTTTGAAACTAAAAAAGTAGAGGTTTCATTTTGCCGTACAGGATTAATCATTAAATTTACTTGATTTTTTTATTATGGCAAGCAAGTCAGGTTTTTGCGGAAGAGCCTCAATAGTTTGGCAATTTAGAAAAGCGGAATGTTACGGAATCCCCGTCAACACGAAAATAAATTCTTGAGGTTTCTTCCTGAATTAATAAATAATTACAATGAAAAATGATATGAAAATCAGAGAGCTAACAAGAGCTGAAGGGCAAATTATGCAAATTTTGTGGAAAATTGAGAGAGGCTTTGTAAAAGACGTTATTGAACTGATTCCGGAGCCAAAGCCTGCGTACAACACCGTTTCCACCATCATTCGCATTTTGGAACAAAAAGGCTTTTTGGGACACAAAGCCTACGGCAAAACACACGAATATTTTCCGTTGGTTTCGAAAAAAGACTATACTTATAGTTTTATGAAAAATTTTGTGGGGAATTATTTCAGCAACTCATTTCAGGAAATGGTTTCGTTCTTTGCCCGCGAAGACAATCTGTCAATCGCCGATTTGGATGAACTGATGAACGATGTAAAACGCGATTTGGAAAACGACGGAAGCAACAATGAATAGTTGGGTAAACCTCTTAATTGAGTCGGGGACAAGTTTGAGTTTTCTTGCGCTTATTTACATGGTATTTTTGCGCAGAGAGACTTTTTTCAGGATAAACAGAATTTACCTGCTTGGCTCCCTGTTTTTTTCGTTGGCCATTCCATTCATCAGGATTCCCGTTTTTTCGTCGCCAACACCGTTCATGCTCGAAGAAGTTACCGTCACTCCCAGATACATTCTGCTCGAAACAGTGGTCGTTACAGGAAAGGGTGTTTCCCAAACCATCGAAAGTTCCATCACATCTTCAACGCTGATAATCGGCATCTATTTTTTTGGAACCGCCGTCTTCCTGTTTTCATTCCTTGTGCGCATCGTCGGGCTGTGGCTGCTTGTCAGAAAAAGCAAAATTGAAAAAACAAAAGGCTATAATCTGGCGTCAGTCGATAAGGAAATCTCCCCGTTTGCTTTCGGGAAATATGTTTTTGTGGGGCGGAATTTTGAATCCACAGAGGGACATCAACGAATTCTGCATCACGAACTGGAACATGTAAAGCAAGGGCATACTTTCGATATTTTGATT
>Ga0082212_10007581_pt1 | contig 14316 bp, 10 predicted proteins | sample TergutNt197P3_FD_71548 | JGI IMG/M metagenome (GOLD analysis project Ga0082212, IMG submission 71548) | Neocapritermes taracua P3 segment gut microbial communities from Petit-Saut dam, French Guiana - Nt197 P3 | ecosystem: Host-associated > Arthropoda: Insects > Digestive system > Gut ... | reverse complement strand
CAGCCGTTTGGTCCAGTAGAGTTCATTCATCAGCCGTTTGGCGTAATTACTCGTTTTTGATTCAGAGCTGTTTTCCAGGAGTCCGCAGTATTCATTAAGCCGCGGTAAATATTCTTTTTCGAAGCCTGCTTCAAGCAGATGCGTCCAGCCGTTGATGATGCGGTTCATTGATTCATCCAGACGCTCGGGGTTTCCGTCGGGTCCCATAATTACGCCGAATTCCGTATACCTAAGGCCAAAGAACAGTTCTTCGATAATGCGGGCCAGAATATACACATGCTGAAGAGGATCGGTTGGAGCAATTAATTCAACACCTTTTTTCAGCGGGAACACATCGGAAAAATAGGGGTAAAGGTCCGGATACTTCGAAATCCGTTCCCAGCCTGCACGGGGAAAAAGTGTTTCCAGGGCGGAAAGGCCTTTTTCCAGGGCTTTGGTTTTTGATTCCTGAACCTGTTTTTTTTGCCGATCTTCCTCGGTCAAAGGTTCGTCCATTTTGCTTTCGTCAAATACTTCTTTAGTTTCCGGATGTTCTTCTTCAACATGCGCTTCTTCTGTTTCTTCGGCTATCGTAGCAACCTCTTCTTCTGTTGCGGCATGTTCCATTTGAGGGCTGATGCGGTTCTTTTCGGTTACCTGAAGAAAAGCGCGGATCCGGTTTTTCCGTTCCTGAAAAAATGTTTCGTATGGAATCCAACTATCGGAAACAAGCTTCATAAGCAGGGGATAGAGCTGATATTTTATATCCCGGTTGATTGAACTGTATGAGATGAGTGCAGTGCGTATCAGTTCCTGGTACTTTGCTTTTGCTTCTGTTGGGTTTTCCAGAAAAAGTACCTTGTAGAGCAGTTTAAATGCCCCCTTTATATGAGTTTCCGTATCAAGCTGTTCCAGCACATACAGGGGTTTGTATATATCCCTGAGTATTTCGGTAAAATCTATTGTCTTTACGTTTCTTGGCCTGGTTTGAATCTTGGATAAATTGCCGGAAATATGGTCGATGTTCCAATAACGAAACGTATCCATTATGGCAAAGGCAAAAGGGGAAGCTTTTTTGAGTTTTTCGTTGCGTTTTAAATTGTTACGGGGCAGCAATGTACGAACAGAAGTAACCAGAGTCTCAATACGTTTGTAGTACTCATTCATTCGCCTGTTTACAAAAGCCGGATTAACAGCATCGGGAGGGTCATTCAGGATAGACAGTACTGAAACCAAAACCTGGCCGGGGCTTTTTATAGCAAATTCCACCTGACCGCAGAATTTATCCATTTTGACACGATCCCAGTAACTTGCTTTTAATGGAATTGACGGATCGTCGGACGGGTCTCCCGCACTTTCTTTTTCTTTCTTTTTCCTTTTGCGGTATTCTTTCCAGTCCATGTTATCAAGGTCGTCATCGCCGGAAGCAATATCGATACGGCGACCTGGTTTACTGCGGCCGCCAATGTTTACTTCAACTACTTCGTTACGGACTTTTTGTTTATTCCGGGTAGCTTCCTGGTCGTCGGATCTTTCATAGCCGACTTCGCCCCCCAGAAGCTTGGTCATACGTTTGGCTTCGTCTAAGTCAAGGTGTTCGATTTTTAGCCTGTCCCGGGTCTTGGAAAGCTCTCCCGGGGCATACACAGCTTTATTTTTACCCATACTATTTCAATTTTCGGTATTTATTATATCATAAAATAGTTAGTAGATAAACCCATTTTTCCAGTGCCATACCGGAACCGACAAATCCGAAGGAAATGGGTTTTCTTTCCCGAAATCCGGCAGCCAATCGGTATTTCCCGGTACTAATTCCTGGCAAAAGCCGTCTTCTATGCCAAATTCGTCCAGCCAACCCATCACCGTGTCGTATTCTTCTTGGTTGATGTACCGTGATGGCGGTTTTGTAAGCTTGTTAGGCCATGGAGGGCCGAACGAAGTACTTCTGAATTTGACAGGGAGGTCAAATTCAGAAGAGAAAATAGGCGTATACTGAAACATAAGCGAAAGAAGCGCCTTTCCGGCACAGTGATCCGCAAACCAGCGTAATACTTCGCGGCTGGCTTCCAGATGTCCCGGCAGGACTAAATGACGAACCATAACCCCCGATACCAGGCGCGACTCTGTATAATGAATTGTGCGCATTGTAATCATTTTTTCTATGGCCGCTGCCGCGATAACAGGGTAATCCGGGGCATTAAAGAACTGTCCGGATATGGAACTGTCCAGGGTTTTCATGTCGGGAAGAAAAACATCAACGGTTTCACCAAGCATTTCCAGTGTTTCCGGCAGTTCATAGGCTGATGAATTCCACAGTACAGGGATTCCTAGGCCCCCTGCCCGAGTAGCGGCTATTCCTTCAACAATTGCCGGAACTGCATGGCTCCCCGTAACGATATTGATGTTTTCCGCCCCTTTTTCTTGCAGGGAAAGACAAATTTGAGCAAATTCCGCGGAATCTACGGGTTTGCCGAGGATGGGGAACAATTCATTCCCAAATTCATCTCGCAAAGAACGCGGAGACGCTAAGGAGGACCCATAGTAGTGATATTGCGCGATTTCCTTTGCGCCTCTGCGCCTCTGCGTGAAATTTTTTAGGTGTCTGCTACCACTGATTTGCCAGTTTTGGCAAAAAGCACAACCCAGGTTGCAGCCGCTGACAAAAATTGTCCCTGAGCCTCCTTCGGAGCCGCCAGCTCCGCTGGCAAAGCCTCCAATTCCACTGATGGGCGGCTCTTCGCCATTATGGATTGAAGCACAAGCCAGACGCAGAGCGGCGCTTTCCCTGCAATATCCATAATTTTTCTGTATATCAGAACAATTTCGATTAATTCCGCAGCGGCGGGGACAGAGAAAACACCCTAAATATGATGAATCATTTTCTGTATGCACTATAAAATTTTACCATTGATTATAATGAATTTTTTCCATGATTTTTGGTTTTAATTGTTTCGGTTTTTTGACATTATTTAATGGATAACCAATAGCTAAAAAACATGGCATATAATAGTCGTTTGGGTGGTTTAATACTTCAGAAATATTTTCTATTTCCTTTTCAAATGGAATTCTTAATGAACAGCCTAAATTTTCAGCCGTTGCAGCAAGCAGAATATTTTCAATACAACACCAAATTGAAGCAAAGCCATTTAATGCGCTTAAATTTTTGGGTTCCAACAATGAGGATTTTTGTTTAAAAAAAGGCAATATTAAACACCTGGATTGAATCAACATTCTATACTGTTTTGGGATTGCATTTTTATACATTCCAATTTGGCAAGAATCTTTTAATCGCCATGAATTTAAAATAAAATCAACCCGTTTTTCAGAAACTGTTTTTGGTATTGGTTTAATAATTTTTTCAATTATTTCCTCTTCCGTAATAACTACAAATTCCCAATTTCGCAGATGATCATTTGTAGGAGCCATTAATCCGGCAGACAAAACCTTTTCGATAATTTTTCTATCTATTTTTTTGTCGGAAAAGTCCCTTATGGTTTTTCTTGCTTTAATAACATTATAAAAATCCATTTTTTCTCCTTTTTGCAATGCAAAGAATACCATTGAATGGGTGATTTCGTCAAATAATTGTGCTAAAAGGGGTTTTGAACAAACTTAAAAGACTTGACATATAATATATAATCATGGTTTATTTGTATTAGGAGAGCTCTGTATGGAAAATAAAAAAGCCACAGGATTTATAAAACATTTACCTAACATTGCAACTACCATTCGTTTGTTCGGTTCTTTTTCACTTCTGTTCCTGATGAATTATGAAAAAGACATCGGCCCCATTAAAGCGGTTCCCTGGATTTGGTTAATCGTATACATCTTTCTGGTCTTAACAGATTCTGTTGACGGCAAGATTGCCCGAAAATTCAATGCAAAAAGCGATCTCGGCGCTTTTTTGGATGCTTTCAGCGATACCGTACTGCTGGTAATAAGTGCGGCGATAGTCTTCGTAGTATTTGCGGCCGACAACCTTACGGTTTTCACATCCCGGCTTTACATTGGCTTATTGATTTTCTGCTCAGCTAATAAATTAAGCATGAATCTTTATGCAAAAATATTCTTTGGCACCGCAAATATGCTGCACTCATACCCGCAAAAGGCTTTTGCTGTCGGTTGTTATATTGGAGTAGGGTTCTGGGCATTAGTTCGCGCTGTGCCATGGTGGTCTGTTGCTCTTCTTATTATGTCAAATCTGTACGGCGCTATTGATGAAATCGTTTATTGTGCACGGGCTGCTGAATACGATGTTGATTTTAAAGGACACGGGTTTCAGAAATACGAGTTAAAGAAAAAACAGAATCAACAATGATGGGAATTACCGGTAAATACATTATGATGAAGGTTCGCAATGAACAAGATTGATGAAATTATCGATATTCTTAACGAAGACGACGGCGCGATGATTCCTCGCCCCGCAAGCGATGAAGACATAAAACAATGTCAGGACGATTTGATAAAACTGGGGCTGGAACCACTGCCGCAGAATTTCATTGATTTCCTGAAAAAGAACAACGGTCTTGCATGGAACGGTATAGAATTTTACAGCACCTACCAGGTAACAGAGGCAGGTAACCCGGACGGCTACCGCCTGATGGATTTGGTAACAGAGAACGACGAATTTAACGACCGGTTTGAACTGGACGAAAAGGTTTTATTAGGCAGAGCCGATGACGATTACTACACCTACAACATTGAAACAACAAAATACGAAGTTCTGGAATTCACCAGCCGCGACCTTATGGAAGAATTCGATACGTTTGAAGATTTGTTTTTCTTTACTGTAGGCGGACGTCTGGGTCTCCTTGACAGGGAAGACTAAGAGCCTATCCTTAATTAATAAGGCTCTTCCGAATCGTTGCTGCTAAAAACTTGATTATCTATATTCTATTATTATCTCTGCGCCCTTTGCGGCTCTGTGTCTTTGCGAGAGTTCTTCTGGTAGTTTCCAGTACTAGAACCTACAGGCAAAATTTTAACTACACCGAAATATCAACCGATGGCGGCTTGTCGTTTTCTACGGAATGATCTGGTAATTGTTCCTCGTCGGGCGCTTCAGTCTCTTCGGCATCTTCTGACGCAATTTCCTGTTCTGCCTGAGCTTCGGTCTCTGCGGCTTTTGCAGCGGCAGCTTTTTCTGCAGCAACTTTTGCCGCAGCATCTTTTTTTGCCTGAGCTTCAAGTTTAGCAGCATCCTCTGCGGCTTTTTCTTCGGCGGCCTGTTTCTGCCATATTGGGTATGCCGCTTTGATCGCGTCCATATCGACAAAACCCGCAAGGCTTGTGTCGTCTCCCTTTCCTTCATTGGCAAAATTAAAGATAAGTTTTTTTAGCTGCACAACGGTAGAATCAAAACCGTCTTCCTGAAAAGTCATTGCGATGGGACGGTATACTTTCCTGAAAAGGTAACCGGCGTTATCGTCGACCGGATAGTTGTCGTCAATGCCGTCAGAACACAAAAAGACAGCAAGCGGAGCGGGGCGATCCTTATCGATAAAAGAAAAACTAAAACGGGCACGTTCGGCAGCGTCTGCATCGCAAATGGAAGTGGTAACATTCAGATCGCATTTATCATCCCAGGGAACAGGCTGATCATACGTGCCGTCTGCATACAGGGCAGTTAAACGTCCGTCTCCTATGTGAATGCCAAACCAAAAATGCGGTGTGATTACCGCGGCAATAAGCGTTGTGCCGTAGGCATGGTGGAAGTCCTGCCTTTCCGTATCTTTAATAAGGGAATGGGTATCACGCGCTTCCTCATATCTCTTCCGGTACTTGGTCCCAACTTTTTCCAGTTCCTCATCGGTAAAGGGATTGTCATTAAAATGTTTTGTTACCTGGTCTATCCATGCGGAAATAATGCTGGGAATAAGTTTTTCTTTTATGTACTTACAAGCTTCGCCTGTTCCATTTGCCGCGGAAAAACCTTCACTCATTGGTTTTATAAAAGCGCCAATTATGGTTTTTGCGGAATCTACGGCCAGCTCCGATCCTTTTGTACTGCGAAAACAATTATCATCGCCATGCCCGTCTGCAACAATGGCTACCGACAGGGCATGACGACCATCATTGGAAAAAAAAGAAGCAGCGTGAGACGAATCCTGACAAGGTTTTTCACGCCCGGGTTTTTTATGGCTTATGCCGGTTTCAGTATGATGAAACGATTGATATTTAGCCATTACCGGTTTTACCAGTCGTCTTGATCGTTCTCAGGTTCCTGAGCGACTTCTTCTTTAAGATCAGCCAAAGCTGCTTCCACTTCCTTTTGTTTTTGATCGTCGCTTACTTCTCCGCCGTCGACATCGCCAGCATTGGTACTTTTACTTGCTACCTGTGAAGCGGTAACACTGACAAACTTAATCATCTTCTTTAATGCTGCAACATTGTGGGCTTCCAAAACCGATTCTATACTGCCGGTGAATTCTTTAAGCACTTCTTTGTTGGCTTCGTCCCCAATGGCAACGGCAACCTTTACTGCCGCCTTAAACCAGTTGTTCTGTTTCAGCACATCAAGGGATTTCTTGTAATCATCGGTGGGGTCGCCGTCGGAAAGCAGGAATATTGCAGGGGCAAACGAACCGGTGGCTTCTTTCATGAATGCCTTGGTCGAAAGCTTTTCGTTTAAGGCTTTGCAGGCGTCTCCAAAATCCGTAACCCCCGCAGCTTTTAAATCATTCCAGTTGAATTGATCGACTTCGACCGGTCCGTCAGGTGTAAGCCATTGCGCCCCTGAAGAAAATTCAAGCGCAGCTACTTTTATTTCCGCATCGGCGTTTTCTGCCGACACTTCCCTGATGGCGGGTATTACTTCTTCTATTGCGGTATTAACCGCACCGATTTTTTTGCCGTCCATACTGCCCGAAGTATCCACCATAAAAAACAGCGTCATAACCCTCCGGGGAATTTCAACTTTGTCCGTTAATCCCATTTGTTTCTCCTTATTACTTTAGTTTATCTCGGCAGTATTAACATTGCCAAAATCAATTTTAATGCCCTTCTTTAATGGAGTAGCCGCTCCCGGTGCGACAGAAGTAGTCGCTCCGCCGTCAGTTACCATCCAGTTTTTCTTCGACACGTTTTTAAGTTCAAAATCCGAGCCCCTTTTTGCAACTTCGGCGCACAGCGTTTTAAAATCTTCCGAATCTTTTTCGGTATGGCAGGCATAGAGTTTTGTCCGTTCATGTACCGGCAGTGCATACTTGTTGATCTCGATTATAAAAGGGAAAGAGTTTGTTTTCTTGCATGAAGGACAGGGGTTAAGGTTAACCGGATCGGCAAAATAGACTTCACCGCAGGAGCATTTATAAATTTCAGAACGCATACGGATAAACAACTTTAACCACTCAGGTGTCAGAAGCCGGCGGTTGGGAGTCGTTAATACTTCTTTGCTGAAAGCTTTTATAAATTGTTCTTGCGCGTATTTGGGCAGGAAAGGCCAGTTGTTAATAACTCCCTTGTGCAGTCCCTGTACGGGTATATTTGATTTGTCGGTGGGGTCCATAACAAACACCGGATTTTCGCCGTATATTTGACGTTCATGCTTGGCATCCATACATACCGGCACTGCGTTTTTTCCTTCAAGGGGATGATTCCTTGTCCAAAGCAAAAACAAGATAACCGAAAGCGAAAAACGGTCGGACGGTTTATTCGGTTTGCTCTTTCCCAACACTACTTCGGGAGCCATGTAACGGGCTTTTCCCATAATGCCCGAATCCTGACCGGCTTCGGAAACATTGTCGTTATCGCAGATTAGTACATCGCCGTTTTTGGGGTTAATAAAAAAGTTACCGTCATTCAGATCCTGATAGTTATAACCCATTCTGTGCAATTCGCCGAAACCGGCGGTAATCTGAAGTGATGCATTGGCCATCGCCGTAATGCTGGCAAACGTTTCCCTGCCCAGAAGAAACAGGGAAAAATCCTTGTATTCACCCGGACGCAGGTTCATGACATAGCCAAAGGCATCGCCGTCTTTTTCGGTTATATCTTCCGGCCAAAGGAAGGCGTCTGTCGGTTTACCCGTCTTGATATTGTTTTCCAGGTTCGCATAAAACTTGGCGGCGTTTTTGAATTTCTTGCCCGAATACCACTTAAGTACCTTTTCCTGCCCGCCGTAATTTATATAGTAAACCGCCCCCTGTCCGCCTTCACCCAGCTTGGATTTAGGCTTACCGTCTTTCTCTTTCAATGTCGGGTGATTGGCTATAACCACCTTCTTAAAAGCCTTTGTTTGTATTGAATACCCTACCGGTAAATCAGCCATTATTTCCTCCTCTCGCTTGTTAAAAATAACAGTTTTTTCTAAAAATGCAAGAATTATGTGAAAATCGAATAATATTACTAAGTGAAGAGTAACCCATGAAACACATTTCTGACAGTTTATTTCCCATGAGGAGGCAAGGCGGCCCTGGCAAAAACCCTGGGGGAACATGCGAAACAGCCTCCCAGCGCCCAAACAGTTGGTTTTTTCTATTGGTTGTCGTAGATAAAATTCCCTGTTTAAGCGCTGGGCTTTTTTTCATTAATATTCCAACCATCTGTTGGTCTATTTCGCAACGAACCCCAGGAAATGTTTTTGCCAGGGCCGCCTTGCCCCCTCATGGGGCTTAAACATTCCGTAGCTGTTTCTTAGGTTACCTTTCCTTAGACGATATAAACCATTGTGTTCAACTCAGCAAAGATAAGGTAATTGTACCCCGTTGGCGCCTCCGGGCAGAGCTGTGGGCGGCACCTTGACTACATATTATATAAGTACCAATTTCACGTTTTCATACATGCTTGCCTTACCCTTTCCCGGCATTGTTCCGGATATCTACCATCCCCACCGGCATGGCAACATTAGTTTCTTGGGTTACATTTCCTTAAACGATATAGGCATGGAATGTGATTGATTAAATCCGGCGTTTAAAATAAGCACAATTTGGTTATGCAGTAAACACCAGCAATAAATAAATAATACCATAGAATTTAACACTTTTCAAGGCAAGGTTATGCCTTATAGCACATAAATTCAGCGAAAATTACCTTAAAATCTTCATTTTTACCGTTAACCGGTTTACATCATAAAACGATTGATCTAAACGCCGGTTTAATTCTGCCATAAACGGGAGGAGCAAATATATGAAGAAAATAATCATTATCGCCCTATTAACCGGTTTGATACTCATAGGCTGTTTTTCTCCTTACGCGGGAGAAGAAGGCTCCATAACCATCAGTTTTGGCGGAAGTAGCCGGGCGGCAGCTTGGCCGGATGGCCCTGTAAACAGCATCCTCCTCTATATTGAACACCACATCACCCTGAAAGGCCCTTCGGGAACTATCACCCGCACCGTTAAAGGCGGAACCACCGTGCGCTTCTCGGTTGCCCCGGGCGTATGGGAAGTAACAGTGGAAGACACATGCTACGGCCTGCCTTTCGCCGAAAGCGAGCCAACCACCGTTGACATAAAAGCAGGGCAAAACGAACCGGCCCGCATAGTGATGAAGCCAAGCGAAATTACCTTCCATACCGCCAACAATAGCGATTGGAGTAATACAGTCGGTCCCATCTTCACTGGCACAGGTAATCACTGCCTTATCCTTACCGGAAATATTACCACAGGTCCTAATAGCATTGGCGCCAATCTCACCATCATCGGCAATGGCCATTCCATAACCCTCTCCGACCCCGGTTCGCTTTTCACCGTGAATGGGACCCTCACGATCCGCGACCTACACCTTAAAGGGCAAGGGGCAGGCGTTACCAACACCGCTTCCCTCGTAACCGTAAGCGGCGAATTCACCATGGAAAGCGGCTCCATATCCGGCAATACCGGCGGCGGCGGTGTGTATGTCAACGGCCCCAGCGCCACCTTCATCATGAACAGCGGTACCATCTCCGAAAATAGCGCCACCACCGGCGGCGGCGTGTTTGTCAACGGCGGTGGTACCTTCAACATGAACGACGGTACCATCTCCAAAAACAATGCCACCACCGGCAGCGGCGGCGGTGTAGGAACTAGTGGAAGCGGCACAACCTTCACCATGAACGGCGGTTCGATATCCGGCAATACCACCGGCAATGTTGGCGGCGGCGTGTATGTGGGAATCTATACCACCTTCACCATGAAAAGCGGCTCCATATCCGGCAATACTGCCGACAGCAGCACCGTTGGCAACGGCAACGGCGGCGGCATGTATGTAATCGGCACTTTTGATTTGTACGGTGGCTCGATATCCGGCAATACTGCTATCTACAACAGCACTACCCCCCCTGGCGTGGATATGGGCGGCGGCGGCGTGAATGTTGCCGGCGGAACCTTTACCATGTACGGCGGCTTAATATCCGGCAATGCCGCAATCTTCAACATCTCCCAAACCGGCAGGGGCGGCGGCGTGCTTGTCTCCGACGGTTCCTTCACCATGTCCAAGGGAGAAATATCCGGCAATAAAGCCGATTTGGGTAAATCGTACTATTTAAGCAGCAATGGCAACGTTAACATAGGCGGTTCAACACACCCCAATGGTTTTGCAGAAGAGGATAACATAATCATACCGTAGGAGCAGTTATCAGTTATCAGGGGTTAGTTGTTAGTAATCAAACCCTAAACCCTGATCCCTGTTCCCTGTTGAAAACTAACCCCTAATCCCTAATCCCTAATCCCTAACCAAAATGAGGGCAAAATTACCCCAACGTTTGGCAAAATTACCCCAACGTTTGGCAAATCTACCCCAACGTTTGGCAAATCTACGCCAACGTTTGGCAAAATTACCCCAACGTTTGGCAAAATTACCCCGACGTTTGGCAAATCTACCCCAATGTTTGGCAAATCTACCCCAATGTTTGGCAAAAGTACCCCTATTTTTCATACAATCCGTGTATTAATATATAATGGGCTTGAAATCTTGCATAGCAATTTATTATACTCTTGAAGCAGAGGAGTAAAAAATGAGTACAAAAAAAACAAAGACCCCGGCATCGACAACAAAAAGCGAGGTGACCCCGGCCATCACCGACCCCATAATGGAAATCATTGTAGACGAAGTTATGGAAACGATGGATAAATTCATGTCAGTCGAAAAAATTGACACCAGCCTAACCGGGACCCAACGCCGCAGGCTGATTAGCGCAGGCGTGCGCAACTACAGCTTCATGGACAAAGCATGGGACATCACACATCACATTAATTCGGTGGAGTTTTGCGAAGCAAAACTCCTAAACAATCCGGCATAGCCGGATTGTGCACCGCAGACGGCGAAATCATCATAAAGAACGAACAACCCCACATCTCCGCCGGCGCCCGCGAAGTCATCGACAACGTCCACACCGGCAGAGTCGCCGCCAAAGCCACCGAAGAAATCGAGATAGATGATAACAGCAAAAGACGGAAGAAGTGATTGGTGAAGAATTGTAGATCAACGAATGACGCGAATGCACGCGAATTATATTCGTATTCATTCGTGCAATTCGTTGATCAAAAAACTTTGCGCTCTCCGCGCCTCCGCGTGAGAAAATTTACGAGGGTGCTTACGTCCTTTGCGACCCTGCGCCTTTGCGAGAGAAAAAACAAAAGAAGCAATACTGTCATTGACAATAATCCCTCTCATGTCTAAATTTATAGGGTGAATAAAAACATTTTTTTGCTGGTTGCAGCGCTGTTTGCCTTGTTCCCGGGCTGTTCCTCCAAAGGCCGTATTTCGTCGGTGGCCAGGATGGACCTGTTCAACCTGGAAATCGGGCCGCTGGAAGATCAGATAAACCTGTATAATTTAACGCGGAGCAGCTCAAACAGAACGTCCCTGGCAATGAGGGACGGGCTTTTTTACATTTCCGATACAGCGGGCGGAAAAATCGTCAGGTACAATTCCTACGGGGATCTGCTTTTTGTCATTTATAACGAAGAAACCAATCCTCCCCCCATAACCCTTCGCAGAGGCATAGACGAAGAAGGGCTGACCACCCGTTGGTCGATTAGTTACCCGTTAAGGGAACCGGGCGTTATTACGGTCGATTCAAAAAAGCATATTTATACGGCGGATAAAGTAGCGGATGAACGGCGATCCAACGACACAGAAGACGGCGCCTTGCTGGATAACATTGTGCTTCATTTCGATGAATACGGCCGTTTTGTAAACTTCCTCGGCCAGGAAGGAATTGGGGGAAGGCCGTTCCCCCGGATTATGGGGATCTATGCTTCCGGTGAAGATGAGATTGCCGTGGTCTGCCTTATGGTTTCCGGCTGGAATGTGTATTGGTTCAATGCCGACGGCACCTTGCTGTATCTGGTTCATCTGCGAAACGACAGTATCCCCATGCCGGAAGGGGAGCCGGACTATGCTTCGGTAGACACCGTTATTGCGGCGCCGGACGGAAGGCGGCTCTTCTTTAAGGTTGATTATTACCGGGATACCATCGACGAAAATAACAATTCCCTGGCGGTTCCCGAATCGTCGGTCATCTGGATTATGAATGTAGAAACCGGCACGTATGATCAATCAATCGACGTACCGTTCTTTGAATACACGGTAACGGAAAACGATAAAAAAGTTACGCAACGATTACCCTACGCAATGCTTGGGGTGATTAAGGATTCACGGGTGTTTCTTTATTTTCCCGTGGACGGCGGTTATTCCCTCCTGGTGCTTACCGCCGGATCCAGGGAACAGCGGCTTGGTTTTATTCAGGTACGAAACGACGAATTGGAATACAACACCTTCAATCTTTCCAACGAAGGGATCCTTTCCGGCCTGTTGGCCACCGAATGGGAAGCGCGGCTTGTATGGTGGAGGACTGAACGTCTTATGGGAGTAACCCTTTAAGTGGCCGAAGCGTTAGTCACGCCGGAAAATGCCGCAGCTTTGGACAAAGAGGCATACGCATCCCAGGCTGAGTACTCAGCCTGGGATTTATCTCCTATTGCTTTGGTAGAAAGGGCAGGCCGGTTTTGCGCCACCGAATTCGAAACGCAATGTGCAACCACGGTGAAATATGCTGATTGCTTACAGGGGCCAATCGTTGTTTGTGCCGGTTCCGGAAATAACGGTGCGGATGCACTGGTAATGCTTCGCTATCTGCTTAATACGAAACAACCCGGCGCAGTCGGTAATGATGAAACCCTTACGGCAACCGTCCTGCTTAACCGTTTCCCTTCTGCCGATGAAGATAACCCGCGTGCTGCTGCGGTAAAAGCTCTGCAAAACATGGGTGTATCTGTTATTACCTGGAACGGCATGGAAAGCACGGCGGAACTTTTTCGTAACGCACGATTAATAATAGACGGAATGGCCGGAACGGGAATACAAGGGGCGCTGGAAGGTGTTCCCCTGGAAATGCTCAACGCAATTAACGACAGAACAGAAGCATGTTGCGCGGCTGCCATTGACGTGCCGTCCGGTGCGGGCAGTGCCTGGAAGCAGGGTTATCCGGTTGTTCGTGCTGATTGTACACTGACTGTCGAACCGCAAAAGACCGTATTGTATACACCGGCTCTGCGGCCGTATTGCGGAAAGATACTTCCGGTCAGGGGAATATTTCCGCCACAACTGCTGGGAAAATACAAAGACGCCGAATTACTCTGCTGGGAAACAAGTTGCACCGACATTCCGCCGGTTTTACCGGATGCCTACAAATATACCAGGGGACTGTGCGAAATTCATGCCGGCAGTATTGGTACTACCGGGGCTGCCCGTCTTGCTGCGGCAGGAGCTTCCGCCGCGGGGGCCGGTATGGTACGCCTTGTTCTGGATGACCAGGTATACCCGATACTTGCTCCTTCCCTTGGCGGAACCATGGCAGTTCCGGTTTCCGTTTACTCATCGGAAAAAAAACACTGCGACGATTTAAAACACTCCGGTGTTTTGAACCACCAGGGTAGTTCGAACCGCTTCGTTCCGGACTGTATATTGTTAGGGCCAGGTTGGGGCAGGGGAGAAGACCGCCTTCCTGCATTGCAGCAGGCATTAGAGGTAGAAGCGGCAGGCACTCCCCTGGTTATAGATGCTGACGGGATTTACCTGCTTAAAACACTTTTCCCCGATATAATAGAAGAACGATCCACGCCGGTTTTTCATGGAAAAGCTATTCTTACGCCCCATGCGGGAGAATTGGCAATACTTTCGGGTATTCCAAAGGAAAAGCTACTTTCCGAACCTGCCCTTATTGCATCAATTGCGCAAAAGTTAAACGCATATATACTATTTAAAAGCCATGTTATGGTACTGGCATCTCCTGACGGAAGGCTTGGGTTTATTGACGGGATGGTTCCGTCGCTTGGCGCAGGAGGCAGCGGGGATCTGTTGGCTGGGTTATGTGCAGGTATTGCAGGACGGATGCGGGCAGGGGAAAAGCCGGGA
>Ga0082212_10004162_pt1 | contig 14316 bp, 11 predicted proteins | sample TergutNt197P3_FD_71548 | JGI IMG/M metagenome (GOLD analysis project Ga0082212, IMG submission 71548) | Neocapritermes taracua P3 segment gut microbial communities from Petit-Saut dam, French Guiana - Nt197 P3 | ecosystem: Host-associated > Arthropoda: Insects > Digestive system > Gut ... | reverse complement strand
TTTGCACAAATATAGTGATTAATATGGCATGAATATGTTTTATTTTGTAAAAAACCCTTATTTTTGTGCAAATAAAAAAAACGGGACATATCCGGTTATCCGGTGCAGTACCCTGTCAAAAATCAAAATAACATTAACAATTTAAGTATATGCGTAGATTTTTTTTATTTGCAGTTGTGTTGTTTCTTAGCAATCAATTGTTTGGACAAGTTTCTCCCGAAGCATTACGTCAATGGGAAGGCCGTAAATTTTCCATGTTTATTCACTGGGGTATCTATGCTGAATTGGGTGGCGTATGGAATAATCAACAGATTTCAAGGGGTTTGAGCGAACAGATTCAGGCACATGCGGGCATTTATAGCGACACGTATGCGCAGGTGGCCAAACGATTTAATCCCGTGAAATGGAACCCCGACGCTGTTGTGCTGTTAGCGAAAAAGGCAGGGATGCGTTCAATCGTTTTCACTTCCAAACATCACGACGGTTTCAGTATGTTTCACACCAAACAGTCCGATTTCAATGTAGTAGACGCAACGCCGTACAAACGGGATGTGATCAAGGAATTATCGGAAGCCTGTGCCCGTCATGGCATAAAATTCGGTTTGTATTTTTCACTGATAGATTGGCATTATCCGCAGGCGTCGCCCATCTCAAGCCACAATTCGGATTATATCACACCCGAACACTTCGAATTTAACAAGAAGCAGGTCACCGAGTTGCTTACCAACTACGGCCCTGTCTCGGAACTCTGGTTTGATATGGGGTCGCACAGTTTCGAGCAGAGCCTCGAAATGCGTAACTTGGTTCACAGCCTGCAACCTGAATGTATGATAGGCAGCCGTCTGGGTAATGACATGAACGATTTTATGGTGATGGGTGATAATCAGGAACCCAATTATATCATTGGCGTACCCTGGCAATCACCTGCATCGTTTTTCCATGAAACATGGGGATACCGTTCGTGGCAGGTTCGCGGGAGCGAAGCCGAAAAGACACGCGAAAAACTGATCAGCCTAATCCGTGTTTGCAGCCGCGGCGGTAACTTCCTGCTCAATATCGGGCCGCGAGGCGACGGTTCGGTAGTCGAATTTGAAGAAAATGTGCTGTCGGATATCGGTCGATGGCTTGAACGCAACGGAAAAGCCATTTACGAAACAATGTCCGACCCGTTCCAAGTGCCTTTTGAATGGGGCGCCATTACTTCCCGAAGTGATAAACTGTATCTGCATGTGTTGGAAAAACCTAAAGACGGCCTTATCATTCTGCCCGGATTGGACGGCAAAATCACGAAAGTGAGCGTAATTGCTGATGGTACGCCATGCACCTACCATAAAGACAGTAAGGGTGTTACAATAAACGTACCTGCGAATATCAATCCGGAAAACGAAATTAAGGTAATTGAAATTGATTTCGAAGGAAGCTATAAAGTCCCTCCTATCAATACCATCCCGTATGCCAAAAACTTAATTTTAGACCAGCACAATGCCTTCAAATATTACAGTAACAGCGGCATTGACTACAACTCGCGCTTCCAGAGCACGATACAGGAAGAATGGACGCTCCTTGCCAATCAAACCGAAAGACGTACCCCTGTGTTACATTACACCGATCAGGAGAAAGGGCGTGTCATTGAACTGAATCAAAACGGACAAAATGCAAAAATCACATTGGATGGCGACGCAGAAGTTTTATTGAAAAACAACACATCCGGTTTAACATGGGGAGCGATTTATCTGACAGGCCCTGTCTCGTCGGGCATTGGCGGTATGTATGGACAAAGTGTGGATATAGATATTGCAAAGCCATGGGGAAGAAATAATATTACATGGGAACAGACAGATTGGAAAAATAATCAAACGTACACCTTACCTGCCGACCGGTCGCAAGCATGGTATATGCTGCAAGAAATCACCTCACCCGCTGACCAACAAATACTTGTGTCGGTTACTTCGGGCGATGCCGTTACGGTATTGTTGAATGGTAAAACGTTAGTGCTGCACAACAATCCTTTCAAAAAAGAAAGTATGAAAGATGTGGTATTGCTTGATTTGAAAAAAGGCAAAAACCAGTTGCTTGTGAAAGTCAACAATTTCTTTCAAAAGGAGGTGCATATAGGTATTGACACACAGATTCCTCAACGAATTTATCTTAAAAAATTAGAGCCTGTACAATTCCGGAAAGGAGCCTTTTTCCCGATACAATGGAAACTCGGCAATCCCATTACGCCCCACGAAACGATGAATACACCTAATTTAAGATTGACTTTTCAATAGTTATTGTTACCTTTCCTCTGTAAAAAAAAACATTTTTCATTTCGTGCGCTTGGAATTCCTGAATTTTCATGTACTTTTGCGTCCATATTCTAAAAAAATCAACAATGAAAAGACTGTTTTTATTATCAATGATGCTGTTGGCAGGGCTAATCGCTTTTACTGCATTTGCCCAGACCGAATTAACGTTGGAAATGATTTACAAACAACGTTCACCTATTGTCACACAAGGTTTTGGCGGCATGAAATGGCTCAAAGACGGCAACGGATACAGCCGTTTGGAAGCCAACACCGAATCAGGCGGAATGGATATCATTCGCTACGACGCCGCTTCAGGCAATAAAAATGTACTGATTCCGGCATCCAAACTGACCGTACAGGCAACCGGCAGACCGCTTGCTGTTTCCGACTACATCTGGTCGCCCGACAATAAAAAAATGCTGATTTTTACCAACACCCAACGCGTATGGCGTTACGCAACACGTGGAGATTACTGGGTGTTGAACTTAGAATCGGGCGAACTGTTACAACTTGGCAAATCCTTGCCCGAATCGACACTGATGTTTGCCAAATTCTCGCCTGATAACAGCAAGGTGGCGTATGTCAGCAAAAATAATATCTATGTGGAAGACCTCTCCGATCGTTCGATAAAACAGATCACCTTCGATGGAAATGACTATACCGTAAACGGCACTTTTGACTGGGTCTATGAAGAAGAATTTGATTGTCGCGACGGTTTCAGGTGGAGTTACGACAGCCAATACATCGCTTACTGGCAATCGGATACACGCGGCACCGGCGTTTTCTATATGATTAACAATGTGGATTCTATCTATCCTTCACTTATCCCCCTGCCCTATCCCAAAGTAGGAACGACCAATTCGGCCGTGAAAGTGGGCGTTATTCGGGCATCAGGCGGCGCTACGCAATGGATTCCGATTCCGGGCGACGAGCGCAACAATTACATACCCCGCATGGATTTTATCCCTAACAGCAACGAACTGATCATTCAGCAATTGAACCGGTTGCAAAACACCAACAAGATATGGATAGCGGAAGCAGGCAGCAGCAAACTCGATAATATCCTGACCGACAGCGATAATGCGTGGGTAGAATTGCAAAATAATATCCACTGGATTGATAAAGAAAAGTTTTTTACAATGACAAGCGAGCGCGACGGATGGCGGCATCTGTACATGGTAAGTCGCGATGGAAAGACCATACAACCCATTACGCGAGGCAATTACGATGTGGAAAGCGTGACAGGCATTGATCTCAATCAAGGTTATGTGTATTTTATTTCTACGTTGGAAAACTATACGCAACGCGACCTCTACCGCACCAAACTGAAAGGCGACGGTAAACCCGAACTCGTCAGCCCTAAAGATCAAAAAGGGATACACAGCTACAACATGTCGCCTACCGGAAAATGGGCGATTCATACATTCAACAATTCGACAACGCCACCGGCCATTGATATGGTTGCATTTCCAAAAGGAAACAGTGTGCGAACGTTGGTGGATAACAGCAATGCCAAAAAAGTATTTGATGATATGGGATTGAAATACAAGGAGTTTGTCAAAGTAGATATCGGTGAAATAGTGTTAGACGCCTGGATGCTGAAACCAAAAGATTTCGATCCGGCCAAAAAATATCCCGTTATCGTTTTTGTTTACGGCGAACCGGCCAGCTCGACCGTGCAGGATAACTGGAGCGCTAACCTGTTCGACCAATATTTATTGCAACAGGGCTATATCGTTGTAAGCATCGATAACCGTGGCGCCAGGGTACCACGTGGTCGTGAATGGCGAAAAAGCATCTATGGGAAAATCGGCATTATCAATGCATCCGACCAGGCTAAAGGCATCGTAGCGATGGGCAAAATGTTCCCGTACTTCGATATGACGCGCATAGGTATTCACGGTTGGAGCGGAGGAGGCTCTTCCACGCTCAATGCCATGTTCCAGTATCCCGATATTTACCATACCGGCGTTGCAGTAGCATTTGTTGCCGACCAGAAACTATACGACAGCGTATACCAGGAGCGTTATATGGGACTTCCCGCCACCCATCCGGAAGGTTTTATAAAAGGGTCGCCGATTACACATGCCGGCAATCTGAAAGGCAACTTATTAATTATTCATGGCACAGGCGACGATAATGTGCATTATCAGAATTGTGAAATGCTTATCAACGAACTGGTCAAGCACGGTAAACTTTTCAGTATGCTCTCCTACCCTATGCGCAGTCACGGCATCAGTGAACGCGAAAACACAACCTACCATCTGCGCATGTCAATGGTTGACTATTTTAAAACCCATCTTCCGGCAGGTGGAAGATGATAGAAAAATCAGTTATTCAGTTATTATTTTCTTCAGTTATTCAATTATTCAGTTATTCAATTATTCAGTTATTATTTTCTTCAGTTATTCAATTCTTCAGTTATTCAATTCTTCAGTTATTCAGTTATTCAGTTATTCAATTATTCAGTTATTAATTACATGGGATTAACAAAACGCATCATACCTTGCTTAGATGTCAAAGACGGAAAGACGGTTAAAGGCATCAACTTTGTGAACATCAAAACAGTAGGCGACCCGGTCGAATTGGGTGCAGCGTATGCTGCAATGGGCGCCGACGAGCTTGTTTTCCTTGATATTACGGCTACAAACGAAAAGAGGAAGACCATGTCGGAATTAGTTACGCGCGTCGCACAACAAATCAATATTCCTTTTACCGTTGGCGGAGGGATTGGCAGCATGGACGATGTATCGCTACTTTTACAGTGCGGAGCTGATAAAGTATCAATCAATACGGCTGCCGTTCATAATCCGTCGCTCATTGCCGATATGGCGAAAGAATTTGGAAGTCAGTGTGTTGTTTTAGCTGTTGATGTAGATTTTGTAGATAGCGAATGGTATGTTTACACACATGGCGGACAGGTCAAAACTGATATAAAAGCTGTTGAGTGGGCCAAACGATGCGTTGACTTAGGCGCCGGTGCAGTATTGCCCACTTCCAAGAAACACGACGGTACGAAAGACGGCTATGCCTTAGATATTACCCGCGCCATTGCCGAAGCGGTTCAAGTGCCTGTTATTGCCAGTGGCGGCGCCGGAACAATGCAGCATTTTTTAGATGTATTCCGCGAAGGAAAAGCTGATGCTGCTCTTGCAGCAAGCATTTTTCATTATAACGAAATCGCCATCCCCGACCTGAAAAAATATTTGAAGGAAAACGGCATTGAAGTTCAGATGTAAATAGTAAATATTCTTGTTATGCACGAAAAAATAATCATCCTTGATTTCGGTTCTCAAACCACGCAACTTATCGGTCGACGACTGAGAGAGTTGAATGTATTTTGTGAAATTTTTCCTTATCATAAATTTCCCGCTGATGATGCATATATTAAAGGTGTGATCCTGTCGGGAAGTCCTTTTTCAGTCGACGACCCCACAGCTTTTAAACCCGACCTGTCGGCTATCAGAGGCAAATATCCGTTGTTGGGCATTGGTTACGGGGCACAATATTTGGCGTCTTTGTCGGGCGGAACGGTTGAAACGACCGGTTCACGCCAATATAACCGAACCGTGATGACACCGACAGGCAAAAACGACCCCTTATTGAAAAATGTCAAAGACCAATCGCAGGTTTGGATGTCGCAAAGCGATATCCTTACTTCCATTCCTTCACATTTTGAGGTAATTGCTAAAACAGGTGATGTGCCTGTGGTTGCATTTAAAATAGGAAACGAACCTGTTTGGGGCGTACAATTCCACCCGGAAGTGCTTCATACGGAAGACGGAACAACGATACTCGATAATTTCCTTACGATATGCGGAATGAAAAAAGACTGGACAACAGCTTCATTCATCGAGGAAACCGTGAAGTCACTGAAACAACAACTGGGTGACGATAAGGTGTTACTTGCCCTTTCGGGAGGCGTCGATTCGTCGGTCACCGCCATGCTGTTACACAGAGCCATCGGGAAAAACCTGACCTGTATCTTTGTAGACCATGGGTTGCTGCGCAAAAACGAATTTGAAAACGTATTGCGCGATTACGAACATTTGGGATTGAACGTCAAAGGAATTGACGCCAAACAATATTTTTACAATGCGTTGGCCGGCGTAACCGATCCGGAAAAGAAACGCAAAATAATCGGGAAAGGCTTTATTGATGTATTTGAGGAAGAAGCCCGCAAATTAGACAATATCAAATGGTTGGGGCAAGGTACGATATATCCTGATGTAATTGAGTCGCTTACAATCACAGGTACCGTTATCAAATCGCACCACAATGTGGGCGGTCTGCCTGAAAAAATGCACCTCAAATTGGTTGAGCCACTCTACTGGCTGTTTAAGGACGAAGTACGCCGTGTGGGGAGCGGGTTAGGATTGAAACCGCATTTTCTGAAACGTCATCCTTTTCCCGGACCGGGATTGGGTATCCGTATACTGGGCGACATTACCCCCGAAAAAGTATGTATATTGCAGGATGCCGATGATATCTTCGTCAACCTGTTGCATGAATGGAATCTATACGATACTGTCTGGCAAGCGGCAGCCATCCTGCTCCCTGTCAAATCAGTCGGCGTAATGGACGACCAGCGCACCTACGAACATGTTGTCGCACTGCGCGCTGTTACATCAACCGATGCCATGACGGCCGATTGGGCGCAACTGCCTTATGATTTTCTCGCCCAAGTATCCAACGAAATCATCAACAAGGTAAGCGGCATCAATCGTGTTGTGTTCGATATCAGTTCAAAACCTCCGGCAACGATCGAGTGGGAATAAAAAGAAACTAATCGATATTGAACGTAATCTGCCTGTGAAACGATTCGCGAAATGAGATAAGCGTTTCTGTCCTGATAGCGCCTAACGGTTTGATACTATTTTGGATAATCTCATATAAATGACTGTTATTGCGCGCATACATCTTTACAAATATATCGTACGCTCCGGTAATGGAATGACATTCTACAATTTCACGAATTTCACCGAGTTGCTTTATGATGGTGTCAAGATTGGCCGTTTCTCTGAAATGAAGCGACAGAAATGCACATGTCTGATAACCTATCTTTTTCATATTAAGGCCAAATTCAGACCCGGTAATAATACCGTTTGCTATCATCTTTTGCACTCTTTGATGAATGGCTGCACCCGACACGTTACATATCCGTGACACTTCTAAAAAAGAGATGCGTGCATCGTTTGCAATAAGGTTCAGGATTTTATTATCCAGTTCGTCCAATACATTTTCTTCCATATACTAATTTTTATAGATTAACAATCACGATGAATATTTATCTTAAAGATTTCTGCAAAAATAGTCTTTTTTTTGAAATATTTCAAATTTAATGTGATAAAATACATTTTTTTTCTATTCGCTTAGCTGCTTTATGTAAAAAGAAGTTACCTTTGTTTCTTCAATGAATAAAATAAAAAAGAGATGATTAGAGTAGTTGTTGCAGGATACGGAAATATTGGTAAATATGCTGTTGACGCGGTTCGTGAAGCATCCGATATGGAATTGGCAGGTATTGTACGCCGCAAAAGTTCACAACGTGTACTTACTCCTTCCGGACTATCGGGCATCCCTGTGGTGAACGACGTGAATGAATTGGGCGACGTCGATGTGGCTTTGTTGTGTGTCCCGACACGCAACATTCCCGAAATTGCCGTACAATACCTATCGCTCGGCATCCATACGGTCGATAGTTTTGATATCCATGGCGAAACATTATGGAATCTCCGGTTACAGTTGGATGAAACGGCAAAAAAACATCATGCAGTATCTATTGTATCGGCAGGCTGGGATCCGGGAAGCGACTCGGTCGTACGTACATTGATGGAAGCGATGGCGCCCAAAGGGATTACTTACACTAATTTCGGGCCGGGCATGAGTATGGGACACACGGTAGCTGTGAAAGCAATAAAAGGCGTTCGCAACGCCATTTCGATAACCATCCCTGCAGGCATGGGAGTTCACAATCGTGCTGTTTATGTGGAAATCGAACCCGATGCTGATTTTTCGGAAGTAGAGCATGCTATCAAAACAGACGCTTATTTTATCAAGGACATTACAACGGTCAAACAGGTAGACAACGCTGACTCACTGATAGATATGGGACATGGCGTGTTAATGGAGCGCAAGGGTGTATCGGGCGTTACACATAATCAACTGTTCGAGTACCGCATGAAAATTAACAATCCTGCACTCACGGCACAAATCATGATAGCATGTGGCCGTGCAGCCATGCGCCAACAACCCGGCGCCTATACCATGCCCGAAATACCTGTTATTGACTTATTGCCCGACGACAGAGAAACTTTGATAAAGAAGTTAGTTTAACCCATCCTTACTTCTTAATAATTAAAGGTTTATGGCAATTATCAATTCCCAGTTTCTCAAAGTCGTCAGCGACGAAATACAATCACAGATAGACCGAAGGGTCAATCAGTTTCAAACCGTCAACCGCGATGCGACATCGTTAATCAGGTTAGACAGCAATGATGTGGTGTTGCCGCTTGCGCCTTGCACAATGAAAGCAATGGCAGAAGCGATTACCGAAATGGGCGACGAAGCGACTTTCAAAGGTCGCGGGCCGATAGAGGGTTATCGGTTTCTGATTGATGCCATTACAAAATATTATCTGAAAAGCTATAAGGTTAAAATTGATTCAAACGAAGTATTTATAAATCACGGGACTAAAGAAGATTTGGCCGGCATAGGGGATATACTTTGCCGCGACAATCGCATTGCCGTGATGGACCCTGTTGTGCAAGATTATGTCGACTCAAACGTGGTCAGTTATCGTGCAGGCGAAATGAACGAAAAACGTCAATGGAGCCATGTCATCTATCTCGAATGTAAAAAAGAGAAAGATTTTATACCTGAATTTCCGAAGTTACGTTCCGATATCGTCTACCTGAGTTATCCGAACAACCCTACAGGCTGTGTGATGACACGCGATACGCTTGAGAAATGGGTTCAATATGCCATTGAGAATGACATACTTATCCTATTCGACGCCACCTACGAATCGTTTATCGGCGACCCGGCATTACCACACTCTATTTATGAGATTAAGGGAGCCAAAAAGGTAGCCATCGAATTTCGTACTTTTTCAAAAAATGCAGGGTTTACCGGTTTGCATTGCGGATATACCATTATTCCGAAAGCGATTTCGGGCTATTCATTCAGGTTAGAGAAAAACGTTGACCTGAACTCATTATGGCGTCGCTGGCTGTTGATAAAAAACTATGCACCTTCCTATATTATTCAAAAAGGCGCTGAAGCGTTGTTTAGCAATGACGGACTTGAATGGATTGCCGAAAACGTCAGGTATTACATGTCGAATGTGGCCATGCTGCGCCGGGCATTGAACGAAGCAAAACTGAAGTTTTGGGGCGGCGTTAATTCGCCCTATATTTGGGTCGAATCGCCCTACGGTTCGTCCATGAAACTGTTTGATAAATTGCTGAATGATTGTTATATATTGTCGTCGCCCGGCGAGCTGTTCGGCCCGCGCGGCAAAGGTTTCGTGCGGCTCAGTTCGTTTGCCAACCAAAGCAAAGTGATTGTAGCAGCGACACGGATTGCAGATATCAGTGTGTAGAAAGGGCTTGTTCAAATGAAATGCGGTTTATGTAGTAAATAACGTTATCTTTGCATCCGAAATATTTTTTCAATAATGAATACTTTAAGATTTGACGCGCTGCGTAAGGCTTTGGGACGGAAGGCTGTGCCGGTTATCAATGAAAATCGTCCCGCGAGTGATTTTGCCAAAAATGTTTTTACACGCGTGAAGATGCAGCGTTATCTCTCGGAATATACCTATAAAACCCTTACTGACTCTATTGATAAGGGATTGCTTTTGAACCGTGACATAGCCGACGGAGTAGCTAAAGGCATGAAACAATGGGCATTGGATATGGGCGCTACCCACTATACACATTGGTTTCAGCCATTGACAGGCGGTTCGGCTGAAAAACACGACGCCTTTATCGAACGCCATCCCGATGGTGGAGTCATAGAGGAATTTTCGGGCAATCTGCTGGTACAGCAAGAGCCTGACGCTTCGTCGTTTCCGAGCGGCGGCCTCCGCAATACGTTCGAAGCACGCGGCTATTCTGCTTGGGACCCGTCGTCGCCTGTTTTTGTTGTGGGCGATACGCTCTGTATCCCCACCGTATTTATTTCATATACAGGCGAAGCGCTCGACTACAAAACACCGTTGTTGCGCTCTATCAGCGCATTGAACAAAGCGGCAACGGCTGTCTGTAACTATTTCGATGAGAACGTCAACAAAGTGATTTCATATCTCGGCTGGGAACAGGAATATTTCTTAGTTGATGCAGCGCTTTATGCTGCACGTCACGACCTTGTGATGACAGGTCGCACATTATTGGGACACGAAAGCGCTAAAAATCAACAGCTTGAAGACCATTATTTCGGTTCAATACCCACACGCGTGCTGTCGTTTATCACCGACCTCGAAAACGAAGCATTGAAACTCGGTATTCCGCTTAAAACGAGGCATAACGAATCAGCGCCCAATCAGTTTGAACTCGCCCCCCTGTATGAAGAAATAAATTTAGCCAACGACCATAATGTGCTGTTGATGTCAGTAATGAAAAAAGTAGCCCGCCGGCATGACTTCCGTGTGCTGTTACACGAAAAACCGTTTAAAGGGATCAATGGTTCGGGCAAGCACAACAACTGGAGTCTGGGAACGGATACCGGCGTAAACCTCTATGCGCCGGGCAGAAACGATGTCGAAAATCTGCAATTCATCACTTTCCTCGTCAATACCATGATGGCGGTTTATGAGTACAATGGCCTTCTAAAGGCCTCCATCAGCTCTGCCAACAATGCACACCGGCTTGGCGCCAGCGAAGCGCCACCTGCCATTATCTCGGTGTTCCTTGGTAAACAAATCAGTGAAGTGCTCAACAAACTGGAGCAAGCCAATACGGACGATGTGATTCATTTCGACGACCAGACTGCGTTGAAACTTGGTGTGGCACATCTGCCCGAAGTACTGTTAGACAATACCGACCGCAATCGTACCTCGCCTTTCGCATTTACAGGTAACCGCTTCGAATTTCGTGCGGTAGGATCGTCGGCAAACTGCGCTGAGGCGATGCTGACGCTTAATACAGCCGTTGCCTCCCAACTTGTCCGGTTCAGGTCGGAAGTCGACACGCTTATAAAGAAAAAAATGTCGAAAGATAAAGCCATCATCACTGTAATCAAAAAAATGATTTCCCAATGTAAGGCGATTCATTTCGAGGGCAACGGTTATAGCGACGAATGGAAAGCGGAAGCTAAACGGCGAGGTCTTGACTGCGAAACAAATATACCGCTGATCTTCGACAATTACCTGAAAAAGAAAAACATTGACCTGTTCGAGCACTGTAATGTATTGAAACATTCCGAAATAGAATCACGTTGCGAAGTGAAATGGGATACCTATACCAAAAAAATCCAGATTGAATCGCGCGTGCTGGGCGATGTGGCTATGAACCATATCGTTCCGGTTGCGTCGTCCTACCAGTCTGTTTTGCTTGATAATGTATCCAAAATAACCGGTCTTTTTGCTAAAGAAGAGGCTGATTCAATGTGTCGTCAGGATCGTCGGATCATCCGGAAAATCAGTTCCCATATTGATTTTATCATTGAAAAGACAACAGAGATGACCGAAGCGCGCGGGAAAGCCAATATTATTACATCGGAACGCGAAAAGGCGATTGCCTACCATGATACGGTGGTGCCGCATATCGAAACCATTCGTTTTCATATTGACGAACTCGAACTGATCGTGGACGACCGCCTGTGGACGCTCCCGAAATACCGTGAATTATTGTTTATAAGATAATTACTTGATTTTGTATGCCATCAGCGCTTCGCCATGACGGATGTACAAAATGCCTTGATGGATAACCGTATGCGCCCAATGTTGATTGGTACCTAACGTCACATTAAACGAACTTATCAACTCGAATTTTTCGGGGTTGGGCTTAATTAAATACATGGTTCCCTTTTCGCTGTAAACATAGAGCATTCCGTCGGCATATATCGTATTGGCGGGAGCAGGTTCCGGTACTTTATATTTGGTTTCGCCCGTTTTCCAGTCCACGCAATACCAGTTTCTGTTTTGATGTCCCGAACCATACAGATAATCGCCCACCTTAACAACGCCATGCATCTGGTTGTCCATTTCGCTGTTTTTCCAAACTATTTCCGATGACCTTCCACCGTCTTTCAGGCGAATCTGCCACGTGCCGCCTCTGTATCCCGTTGCAGCTATAATCATTCCATCAACATACATCGGCATATTGGGATTGATATCATTTTGACTGGGAAGCGTTTGCGTCCAAAGCAATTCGCCTGTTTTGGCATTAAATGCAGCCAATGGATTGTCAAAAACTGCATCCCGTGCAGCTCCTTCCGGTTTAATCAAAGCCATCCATGTAACAATGATAGGTACGGTCTGATCGCCGATATAAAGTGGTGAACAGTAGGCAGAAAGCGCACCTGTTCCCGGGGATGTCCATATCAGGGCGCCTGTATTTTTATTCAGCGCAATCATATTATGTTTCTCGCCTCCAGGCGTCAGAAAAAGCGTATCACCCACAATCAAAGGATTTTCGGTCATCCCGAACATAAGGTTTCTACCATCATATTCGGTTAATACATCTTTTTTCCAAACTTCGTTCAATGTTGCTTCGTCTAAGCAAAAAAGCGTACCAAGTGCGTTAAAGATATACAATTTACCGTCGTTGATACATACTGACGACCGCGTTCCGTTCCAACTCTTATCCCACTCTTTGCCTATTTCCTTTTCTGTGAGCAACTTGCCTGTCATATCAAATACGTAAAGGATAAGTTTATCGCCATGCATCCCGGTGATATAAATCTTGTTGTTGGCAACAGCTACCGAAGTATGACCTTCGCCCAACCCTTCAAATTTCCATAACAATTGCGGCCCGCCTTCCGGCCATTCTTTCAACAAACCTGTTTCATTGTAAACCCCATTCCGGTTTTCGCCACGCCATTGCCAATTCTTTGGTGTACCTTGAGAATTGACAGTACAAGCAGAAACTATACATACTAACATCGAGATAACGAGAACATTGAACCCATACTTCTTCATAAGATAATGCTATTTTAAATAATTATTGTACGCTAAAATTGCGCCAAAAATAGATATTTTTTTTTATAAACTCATAAAAAACGTTTCTATTTAAGTTTTTTTAGGATTCATTCCTTATACAAACTATCCCACCAGCCCGCATCGTCTTTCAGCCATTTATCAAACCAGGCAAAGATGGATTCGTTCCACTGTAACCGTCGGTCGTAGGTCAGGATATGGTGGTCTTCGCCTCTTACCCGTATAAATTCTACCGTTTTGCCCAATATCTTCAGGGCGGTATAAATCTGCATACTCTCGCCCGGAGGCACATTGGTATCGGCTGCACCATGCAAAAGCAACAAGGGGGTATTGATCTTGTCGGCATTGAAAAGCGGGCTTTGGTTTACATATAAATCGCGGTTATTCCACGGATAGCTGTCGGCGCTGGCCGCCCCGCTGTACGAATATCCCCAATAGCCGACTCCCCAGTAACTGCTGATGGAACTGATTCCTGCATGTGAAACGGCTGCGGCAAACAAATCGGTCTTTGTCTGCAAGTGCATTGTCATAAAACCACCGTATGATGCGCCGATACAACCGATTTTCTTTTCATCTACAAACGAATGTGCTTGGATAAATTCCTTTGTGCCTTCAATGATATCGTCCGACGAACGAATCCCCCACGTATTGACGTGCAGCGCCGAAAACTTTTGCCCGAACCCTGTTGCGCCGCTTGGCTGAAGTATGTATACGACATATCCCAAGGCTGCATATACATGCATGGGGTAGCGGCTTTCAAAAACACGCGACGTAGGCGACGTGCCTCCATAGTAATTGACAATCAGCGGGTATTTCCTGTTTGGATCGAAATCGGGAGGCAGGTAATAATACCCCTTAATCTCT
>Ga0082212_10007580_pt1 | contig 14317 bp, 7 predicted proteins | sample TergutNt197P3_FD_71548 | JGI IMG/M metagenome (GOLD analysis project Ga0082212, IMG submission 71548) | Neocapritermes taracua P3 segment gut microbial communities from Petit-Saut dam, French Guiana - Nt197 P3 | ecosystem: Host-associated > Arthropoda: Insects > Digestive system > Gut ... | reverse complement strand
ATTGCGCCCAAAACAGCATTCGCCACATTGCCAACGCCCGATTGAACCGGTGAAAAACCGGCAGGGATCCGTCCGGTTTTCATTTCCCGCGACAAAAAGTCGGCAACATTCCTGCCGATTTGTTCGGTTACTTCATCGGTTGGCGTGAAAGCGCCCACTTCATTCGGCAAATCTGTTTCCACAATGCCTGCTATTTTCTGCGGATCAACCTGAACATAAGGAACTCCTATCCTGTCTCCCGGTTTATAAACCGGAATCTCGCGACGGTAAGGAGGATCGGCCGGTTCATAAATATCATGAATTCCCGCTAATGCTTTCGGGTGATATTTATTTAATTCAATAATGATGCGATCGGCCAAATGAGCTATTGTAGGCGTGATTCCAACGGCTGAAGTCAGATACACTTTCCCGTCATCGGTAATATCGCAAGCCTCTAAAATAGCCCAACCGGGCTTCGGAAGAAATCCGTAGCGGAGGTATTGCTGTAATTCTGAGAGATGCAAATCGAAATAATGTGCATCCCGCTTATTCAATTCGGCTCTCAAATCATTATTCGACTGGTAGGGAGAACGGAATTTAATGGCATGCGCCCGAGCCAAAGCGCCATCGATAGAATCGCCGGTTGAAGCGCCCGTATATATACCAATTTTTAATGGATTGCCTTTCGCATGCTCTTCTTCCGCTTTTATAGCCAGCGCTTTGCTTACTGCTTTCGGACAACCTGCCGCCGTAAAGCCGCTGAATCCAACTACATCATTGTTTTTTATCATACACGCAGCCTCTTCTGCTGTAATTCTCTTAAAACCCATAATATTTTTTTTAATTTAATAATCAATATTCCTTTTTTCCCAATATTTCCGCATAGATAACCGCCCGCTTTACATCTTCTTCATCTTCAAAAGAAATAAATGAATCTCCCGTTTCATCTTGGATTTCAAGATTTACAATCTCAGAAGAAAATGACGATGTGCTTTCTTTCACATTCGAAATTCCTGATCCAACGAATACCGGCTTTTTCGTTTTTTCGCTGATATTCTTTCGATTCTGATCGCCTACTGTTCGAGATACCTCCCGCTTATCAACTACCTCCTCTGCTTTCTTTCCCGGAAGAGTGGTTTTCTGCGTAACATCACCCTGTTTCATCTTTTTTCCAATCAGAGAAAAGACGACGGAAAACAATATGATAATAATAGGAATATATTCTGACAACTTATCCATAAAATATAATTAATTTTGCAGTTCAAAAGTACGAAGAAAAATTGGAAACAAAAAAAAATCCCTTTAAAAATATTATGAGTGACTTCACAGCCACTCATAACCCATTTAACCAAAACCTTAACTATGAAAAAATTTTACGTTTTTCACGACAAAGATAAGGACATCTTTTATTACTACCAAACATTTTGTTTAAAAAGTATATAATTTTTATAGTTAAAAAATGTTAAATATTGTTTTAATAATCTAAAATTCATGATAGAAAGAAAAAAGGAAGAATGTAAATCAAAGGATATTAACCAATTAAAAAAAGTCTATATCGAAACGTATGGATGTCAAATGAACGTCGCAGACAGTGAAGTTGTCACATCCATTTTACAAATGGATGCGTTCGAACCGGTAGAAAACATCAGGGAAGCAGATTTGATATTGATTAATACCTGTTCCGTGCGGGACAACGCAGAACAAAAAGTGATTTCCCGCTTGGAATATTTTCAGTCTTTGAAGAAAAAGAATAAAAAATTAATCGTCGGCGTATTGGGATGTATGGCGGAAAGGGTTCAAGATGAATTGATTCAAAAACACCGGGCGGATTTAGTCGTCGGACCGGATTCTTACTTGGATTTACCGCATTTGATAGGCAGCGTCGAAAAAGGAGAAAAAGCAATCAACGTACAACTTTCTACTACCGAAACTTATAAAGAGGTTATTCCCTTAAAACTGTCCGGAATAAAAATATCCGGATTCGTCTCTATCATGCGGGGATGCGATAATTTTTGCAGTTATTGTGTCGTACCTTATACGCGCGGACGGGAAAGAAGCCGTGAAATAGAAAGTATTTTGAATGAAATCAGGCTTTTAAAAGAGCAGGGGTACAAGGAAGTCACACTGTTGGGACAAAACGTAAATTCATACCTGTGGAAAGAAGACGACAAAGAAAAAGAAGTTAATTTTTCCGGTTTATTGGAATTGGTTGCCTTGGAAATTCCGGAAATGCGCATCCGGTTTACGACTTCTCACCCGAAGGATATGAGTGATGCTACCTTAGAAGTAATAGCCGGATATCCAAATATATGCAAACACATTCACTTACCTGTTCAATCGGGAAGTTCAAAAATCCTGAAAACGATGAACCGTAAATATTCGCGGGAAGATTATTTGGAACGTATTGCCGCTATCCGTCGTTTTTTACCTGATGCAGCCATTTCTACCGATTTATTTTGCGGTTTCTCGTCGGAAACGGAAGAAGACCACAAGGAAACACTTTCTCTGATGCGCGAAGTAGGCTTCGATTCGGCATTTATGTTTAAGTATTCGGAACGCCCCGGCACGTATGCGGCGAAACATTTGCCCGACAATGTTCCGGAAGCGGAAAAAATCCGACGGTTGGAAGAAATCATTGCGCTCCAATTGGAATTGTCGTTGCAAAGGAACAGGGAGGAAACAGGAAAAATCAGGGAAGTTTTGGTAGAAGGATACTCCAAACGTTCCCGCGAACAATTGTTCGGGCGGACATCTCAAAACAAAGTGGTTATTTTTAACAAAGGAAACCACCGTGTCGGTGATAAAGTACAGGTACAAATCACCGAAGCATCGGCTGCTACGCTGTTAGGTAGCGTTCGCTACCTGACCAATGTATGACGTACGTATGAATGTCTCAACATTCTACTGCCCGGGACGAGGTCCTCTTTGGGGAGTAGGAGGTTCGCTGAATTTTATTTGGTCTTTCTTTGCTGTGAATTCCCTGTATTGATCATTTGTCAGGGCGGATTTGATTTTTTTATCCGAGTTTTGAGACGCTTTTTGTACTTTTTCGTCCAGCTTTGCCATGTTTTTCGTGTGTTTGTCGATGTCCTTTTGCTTCGTAGCGCGATCAATATCTCTTTGCAAGGTACGTTTTTCGTCCATCAGTTTCAAGAAATTCTTATGCTCATCTTTCACGAGAGAGAAAAGTTTCAATTTTTGATTCACGTTCAATCCTTCAATTTCCGGAAAATCGGTGATTTGAATTTGATCATAATTCATACTCACAGATTGAGGTTGTCCAGCACCGCCACCGGGCCCTCTGTTACCACCGCCGGCTCCGCCTCGTCCGCCACCTCTTTGTGCCGATAAATTCGTACAGGCACATAATACTGCAATCATCCAAATAAAAAATGTTTTCATTGTAATAATAAATTAAATTGTTAACTGTATCTAAATGTTATCAAACAAATTTTTCTCTTTTCTGTAAATTAAGCAAACCTATCATCAACCAAACAACCCCGCCAACCATTAAAAATATGCGGCTTTTCAGAATGGTGTCCTGCCATACTATGGGATGAATATTCGCAGGTATTGTAAACGGATTAATGAATACATTCCAAAATGAAGAGCCCATACCTTGTCCGCCCTGATTATTTGTATTCATGAAAATAAAGAATACAAGACCAATGATAATCATAAGTACGGCTGTCCCGTTTCCACTTCTTGTGATTGTAGAAAACATGAAAGCGAGATTTCCGAAAAACAGCATGGGAAATATCAACTGTGCCGCCATCTCGAAAATATTAACGGGATAGAGCAACAAGCGGGCAATATAGGCAAATAATATGAGAATGAAATAATTAGCAATATAAACCATTAATATCCGAATTCCCCAGACTTTATACCGGTAGTTGGGAATGCCGAAAATGATTTCCAAAATCCGATTGTCTTCATCATTTTGAATTCCAAAAACAACAGGATAAAAAATAAGGAGTAAACAAGGGAACATCAGCAAATCGTAGATCGTTCCTTCGTTTATTTCCCCCCTGTTCCATGCCACCTGAAACATGAAGAATGCAAAAAATCCAAATGCCGATAGAAGAAACCAAAAGAATTTACCGGCAAATATAATTTTCAGATTATATTGTACAATTTTAATAACCAAAATTAAATATTTTTTCAGATTCATCTTTTTACATGTTTTTTAATAAACATAAATAAGCGTCTTCAAGGTTTGCCTCCACTTGCACTGCTCCCGGATAAGGTTGTTCCGACGACAGATAACGTACCTGTATTGTTTCGCCTACCTGAATATTATGCACAACCAACGATTTGTTGAGTTTTTCCTCAAACGATTCCTTGTCGATATGGAATTGCCATACCTTTCCTATCGCTTTATCAACCATTTTCTCTGGTTCCCCGAAAAATTTAAGTTCGCCTTTGTTAATGACAACCACCTGATTACATGAACTTGAGATGTCCTCAATAATATGTGTAGAAAATATCACTATACGGTCTTTACTCAACTCGACCAATAAATTACGGAAACGTATCCGTTCACGCGGGTCGAGACCGGCAGTAGGTTCGTCGACAACAAGAATACGAGGAAGATGTAACAGTATTAAAGCAATACCGATACGTTGTTTCATACCGCCCGAAAATGAACCGATTTTATCATCTTTCCGCTCAATCATATGTACCGAACGAAGTACATATTCTATCCTTTCCTCACGTATTTTTTTATTGGTTAGACCTTTCAATATTGCTTGATAATCAAGAAACTCCCATGCGCTTAGGTTTTCGTATGTGCCGAACTCTTGCGGCAGGAATCCGATAAGACTTTGCAGTTCTTCGCGGTAAATACGGGTATCAAGACCGTTTATCCAGATAGTACCGTAGCTCTGTTCCAAAATACCTGTAACAATACGCATGAATGTCGATTTACCTGCACCGTTGGGTCCCAGCAATCCGAACATACCGGTTTTTATGGTAAACGATGCTCCTTTCAGCGCTTTGAACGGTCGGTGATGTTTTCCGATAATGGGAACACTCTTTACAAAGCGGAATAAACCGCGTTTGAATCCTGCAAAACGGCCGGTTAGCAGTTCAATATTTATATTCTTCTCGTATAAGTATTGCGATGTAACATATATGGCAATTCCGGCGCCCCATACGATTCCCACGATAGCCACCATTGCCATATTTTCGAGTTTAATGCTTAAGCCATATAAAATGATAAACGGTAAACTCCAGAATATTGCCCGGTTAATATATTTTATTATTTTCTTTGCGCCGAAACGAAAGAACAGGTAAGTTCTTATTTTACGCCATAGATACAGAGTCATAGAATAGATTGCAAACGAAAGGATGAGACTCCACAATTGGCTTTCTAAATAGAAATATACAAAGTATATCATAAAACCCCAAAGGGCAAGCTGCCAACTTATATGTATAAAATCTTTCAGGGAATGAAATTCATTCAAAAATCCGAGTCGTTTCGTGAGTTGCAGACCGCTGTTCCATTCGCGAGAAAAGAGTTCCGGACGGTCGTAGATTTTTACGACGTTGCGTACAACCATTTGTATTTCCTTGTTGGGGTCGATGATATCGGCTTTCGCCTGCCGGAGGCTCGTCTGGGCGAAATAGGTAGATCCCGGAACCAGAATAACAAGCCCTATGAAGTATAACGACTGCCACAATATTTCGTCCACATAAAGAAAAACTAAAACTGCCCCGATTAGAATCAGCGCAAGGTGGAAGAGTTTTACTTTGAGCGACAAGGTACGGTACCACTTCAAAGAATTTTCCAACGCAATGTAAACTGTCGGAATAACAACCAAAGTCAGCAGGGTTGAGAATGCAAGACCGCCGATAACCGTTATTGCAAACGGAGCGCCTATGGCGCCTGCGTATTCCGAATCACCCATCGCCATCGGAAACAATGCAATGATGGTAGTTATACTTGTTATTAGTATGGGGCGTATTCTGGACAATCCGGCCATGATAAGCGCACGTTCCCTGCGATAACCGCGTTCGCGCAGTATATTTGCATAATCTATTAATATGATACCGTTATTTGTTACTACCCCCAGCAATATTAGAAAACCTGTAAGCGTATTGGCATTAAGCAAACTGTTGCCTGTTATCAGCAATGCAATCAGGGAACCTATGGCAGCTAAAGGTATGGAAAATATCAATACAAATGGGGTGGTAACAGATTCAAAGACGCAGGCAAGTATCATGAATATCAGTATGAAAGCAGCTAATATAAGAAATTTGAAGTCGGCAAACTGGTCCTCTTCATGTATTACCTCTAAGGCTACGCCGGCAGGGAGATTATAGTTGGCTTTAATCTCATCAATATTGGCACGGTAACCTTCGAGCAAGACTTTCGATTCTTGAGCGTCTCTTACAAAGCCATAGTTCACGGTTATTTGTTTATCCTGATTGACGCGCATTATACGCGAACGTCCGTAACCTTTATTCACTGAAGCTATATCATTCAGATTATGCAAGCCGCCTTGTGAATTTGGTATTTGAACAGCCTGAAGGTCGTCGATCGTTCTTTGTCTTGTTTGAGGCAGTTCTTCATCTTCTTCTTTTTCCAGTGGTTGGTCACGAATAATAATATCATACGATGTACCCCCCACCTTGAAACTTGTACCGGAAGAAAACTCATTATTAAGCGTTGCCAATCCCGTTTGTATATTATTCCGTGATATTTCATAAGATGTAATCATGATTTGGTCGAAATCAAGAACCACTTCCGGTTGCCGTTGCGGCAACGAAACCCGTGTGCTGCTTATAAAATCCTGTTCACTCAAATAATAACGCAATTCTTCGGCAACAATTTGCATCATATCATAATCAGAACCTTTGACAAGAATTCGTTCCTGATTATCTCCGATTCCAAGCATGCTCATAAATGCAGTCATCCCGCTCATATCGCCGCTACTATTTCTATTACCCATAGCGTCGGATACAATGACTTGCGCGCCATCAAACCTTGGTATCCTTGATTGTATATCGGCTTTTATTTCGGGTATCTTACGTTTAGTGATTTTTTCATAATCTTTCATCATAACGAAAGTTAAGGTAGCTCCATCTTCGTTTACCCTGCAAATAAGGTCTTTCTTTTCAGGGACGTCATCCAAATATTCTTCGAGAAGCTGCACTACTTTATCCGTACTTTCAAGCGTACTTCCCGTACGCATGGTGACGGAAATATTAAAACGGTCGGAAGTGACTTCCCTGTTCTGCTGCACATTTTGGGTCAGCGATAAAATCAAGGTTGCAAACAGCAAAATGAGCGAACCGAATACAACGGCTCCCGGATTACGCATACAGGTTTTCAACAAGACGATGTAAATCTGAACCGGACGTTGAGAAATAGAAATATTCTGAAAAAACATGGCGCTGCTATTTTTCCTGCTCAGTATAAAATACACTGCCATCGGAATAAATAGAAAAGCTACCATCATTGATATCAGGAGGGTGGATATGATTGACACCCCTATATGATTTCCAAGAAGTTTTATAAAGAAATTGTCCGAAAAGACAAAGGGAAGAAAAACGGTAACAGTAGTGAGCGTTGCAGCCACAATGGAACGCCAAACTTCCTGCGTCCCCTGTATCACGGAACGTTCCGCCGACACGCCGGAGCCACGTAACCGGTAAATGTTTTCGAGTACGACAACACTGTTGTCGAGCAACATTCCGATTGCGAGCGCAATACCGACAAGCGTCAGGCTGTTAATTGAAATTCCGGCAGCATAGAAGAAATTGAACGCCACATATACGGATATGGGTATGGATACCGCTATCAATACGACCAAGCGCATATTTCTCAGGAAAAACCAAAGCACAACGATTGCCAAAAGAGCGCCTACAAGCGCAAGGCTTATAATTTGGTTGATGTTGTTTTCCATAATTTCGGCATTGTTGGTATCCACTACAATTTCGATATCCAAAGGTGCAAGCCGTTCATTTAAATCGTTAACAAAATTAATCGTACGACCGGCCAAATCAATCAGATTGGATTGAGCATCGTTAGTCAATGAAACGGAAATCGCCTCTTTTCCGTTTACGCGGCTGAACGAAGTTTCTTCTTTATAGTCGTCAAATATGATAGCTATATCTTTAAGCAGTATGGGACCCGGAGCTACAATTATATTTTCAAGTTCGGATACTTTTGTATATAACGAGTTTACGTGAACAAAATACTGATTATCCGCCTCTTTCACATTACCAACAAACACCCTTTCCTGCGTATTAGCGCTCAGCAGGCTGCTGATTCGCGAAGCCGTAAGATTCAAGGCTGTGCAGGCTTCTTTGTCAAGACGCACTTCGATTGCCTTTTCACGTCCTCCGTAAACATTAACGGATGCAACACCATCAATATTTGCGAGTTCGGTAGCTATCTTCTCGTCAACGATACTTCTGACCCTGTCGATACCTCCGGAGCCGCGTACCTGCAAGGTCATGAAATTATTTGAAGTCCTCGCCAGATCCGCGTTTTGGACACGAATGTTAAATCCATCGGGGATTGACGCCGATACTTCTTTCATCTTTTCCTCCAACTTCAAGGCAGTCGCCCTAAAGTTTGTATTGGCTTTGAAATCAATTTGTATCGACGTTTGCCGGCTGTTGATATTTGATTGTATTCTTTCATAACTTCCTACAGCGCTTATTGCTCCTTCAATGGGAATAACCACCTCCGATTCGATATACGCGGGGTCCATTTCCTGCTGGGAGCTGACAGATATGTACAATACCGGAAGCTCCGCATTAGGCAACAGTTCGACAGGTAATTGTTTATACGACACATACCCCAAAAGGGTAAGCGATATAAACAACATGGATATTGTTATCCTTTTATTTAGCAGAAAATTCATCCTTCTCTTTTAAATAATCTGTTTTTTGTCTGCTCGAACACGTAATACACACAAGGAATGACAATAAGACTCATCAATGTGGATGTGACAAGTCCGCCGATAACGGCAATCGCCATCGACGAACGCAATGCAGCCCCTTCACCGATATTAAACGACATGGGCAATAATGCCAAGATAGTCGTAAGAGTGGTCATCATGATAGGACGAATACGTTGTTGACCGGCCTGCACGATAGCATCGGTAAGATTCATCGCGGTTTTCAACTGATTGATACGAACAACCAAAATGATCGAGTTATTCACCGCTATACCTGTCAGCATAATTATACCGATTACCCCCATGATATTGAGCGTCATTCCTGTGATTAGAAACATCATTACCGCTCCCGTTAAAGCAAGCGGTATGGTAAGCAGAATGGTAAATGGATGCAAGAGTGATTCAAATTGCGATGCCAACACCATATAAACCAATATTATAGATAGCAACAGGGCAAACATAAGGCTTTGCAACGATTCCTGACGTTTTTCCTCTTCTCCCGTAACAGTGATAGAATAGTTCGTTGGAAGTTCTATATCAGTCGTTTCCTGACGTATTTGTTGAGCGACTTTATCAAGCGAAATATTAACGTCTTTATCGGCGAGTATTTTATTTATTCTATTCTGATTTCGACGGAATATTTCTTTGGGGGCAAATGAACTTGTTATTGAAGCTATTTCTCCCAAACGAAATTCCTGACTTCCGCTTCTTACAATCAAATTTTGAAGTTCGCCTACCGTAATATCGGGCATTTTCACTAATATATCGCGCATTTCTCCTTTATAATCCATCTTGCCTATACTGCGCCCCTGCAATTGTTGCCTCAATTGCGAAATAACATTGGAAGTAGAAATATTATATATTCCTGCCATGGTGCGGTCAATAGTGACAGTCAATTCCGGAGCTCCGTCAGCCATTGAAGACTTTATATTGAAAACGCCGTCTATCGATTCCATTTTGCTCATCACTTCATCGGTGATGAAAGCAATTTCGTCCAAGTCATCACCTTTTATCTCTACAACAATAGGGGAACTATCGTCTCCGCCGAATATCGAACCCAAAGAATTATCGTCTTGCTTGAATGTAAGTTCAAGTCCTTCTATATTATCCGTAGCATCGACAAAACGCGACATCACTTCAACAGGCAATAAGGGAGATGATTTTGATAATATCACTTTCATAACGGCAGTGTGTTCGCCTTCAAACACTTCATGTTCCGATGAACCAACGCCGGCATGGCTGTAAATCGTACACAAACTGTCGCCGCTTATGGTATGAAGTAAATATTCCAGATTGTTTACAACTGCATCCGTACGTTCAAGTCGCGTACCTTCCGGAAGTTTTACGGAAACCGTAAAAGTTTTACTCTCCGAACGGGGCAGAAATTCCGTCCCCACAAATGGAAGAATCAACACAGTAGCTATTAGTAATAAAACCGAAATACCTATCACCGGCCAACGGTGTTTGATGAATGATTTCAGAAAATTGCTATACCATCCGAACTGTATGGAATCCGGCACGGTAACATTCTTTTTATTTCCTGCTATTTTTTGGTATAAGGCGGGTATAACGAGTAAAGCGACAAACAACGAGGATAACAGAGTGAAAGCGACAGTCCACGCCTGATCTTTGAATAACTCTCCCGAAGCGCCATGAATATAAACAATCGGAAGGAAGACGACTACGGTTGTCAGCGTGGAAGAGAAAACGGCTCCCGACACTTCGGAGGTTCCGGTGATGATTGATTCTTCACGACCCAAGCCACGTTCCTGATTTCGAAATATACTTTCAATCACCACAATGGCGTTATCCACCAGCATGGCTCCCCCCAACGCAAGTCCGCTTAAAGTCATGATGTTAAGAGTCAAACCATTAAAGTACATCATATTAAAGGTTGCCACAATGGATACGGGAATAGCCAAGCTAACGATGAGCGTAGTACCTATACGGCGGAGAAAAACAAATAATATCAATACCGCAAGAACGATACCCAAAATAGCGCTGTTCTTTACCTCGCCGATGGCTTGTTTTATAAATACGCCATGGTCGCTTATTACCTGAAAATTATACCCCGGCAAAGCCCTTTCAATTTGACTTAGCTGGCGATTGATTTGGTCGACCACCCTGACGGTATTGAACTGCATTTCTTTATATACCGACAATCCGATACAACGTTCTCCATTGATACGCACAATATTGTTGGGGCGGTCGTTTTCAAATTGCACGGAAGCGACTTCTTTCAAAAAGACAGGCGCTCTGTTGTTATTTGAAGCAGACGAACCGGAACCGGTTGATGCTTCTGTTGATTTATAACTCACGATGAGGTTCTCGAAGTCGGCCTCAGTATTAAACAAAGTAGAACTTTTAACTAAGTATTGCAATCCCAATTCGTTCACGCGTCCTCCCGAGATGCTTTGGTTATTGGTTTCTATCCTTGTAGCAATTTCATCTACTGTCAGACCGAAGGATTTTAACAGATAAGGGTCGGTTTGTATGGTCAGAATGGTTACTTCCTGTCCAGAAAGTGCGACTTCGGCAACGCCCTCCAAACGGATAAGCTCGTTGCGGACATAAGTATCCGCCATTTTACGAAGTTCCGCCATATCCGATATGGTCCGGTGCGACATTGCTATAAGAACCACCGGCGCCGTGTTGGGGTCGTGCTGGGTAATATTTATCGATTGTATATTCGAATTCGAGGCATAGGGACCCATTGCTTTTTGAAGGTCGAGAAAAGCGTCGTCCATATCTTTGTTTTGGACATACTCGACTGTCAGACGGGCGGTGCCGGCTTTGATGTTCGACGAAACGCGTATCACATCTTTCTGACGGATAGCCATCGACTCCATACTTTCAACAATTAGTTTCTCTATCTCTTCGGGCGGACGTTCGCCTGCTTCTATCTCAACAAAGAGACGCGGCGAATTCATATTGGGCAATAAATCCACGTTAAGCCGGTCGTAAGAAATGTATCCAAGCAACAGGATTGCCAAAACAATCATGCTTATTGTAACGGGATTATTTAATGCAAACTTAATTATGCTTCTCATTTACTATGTAAACTTAGAATATGGATAATGTTGTTTTATTTAGAAATCTCCTATCTCATTACTTTAACGCGGCTATTCTCACGAAGGGTTTCAAATCCGCGTGTGATGAGGTTATCACCTTCAAACAAACCTTCGATAACCTCAGCATTATCCTCGTTTTCGATACCTGTCTTGATGTTTCGCGTTACCGCCGTACCTCTTTCTACAACAAAGACATATCTTCTGTTTCTGTTTGAAAGTATTACGCTTTTTGGAATGATAATAGTGCTTTCGGATCTATCCACAACCACATCGGCTTTTACAAACATACCCGGACGCAGTTTTAAAGCTGTATTTTCTATAAGGATTTTACATTTGAACGTACGGGTTTCCGAACTGATTGCAGGCGATATTTCACTGACTACGCCTTTCAGAGTATCAAGAGGCAAGGTAGGTTGTGTAATATATACCGGCTGATTTGCCTGTATGTAAGGCATATTGCCTTCGGCAAAATTCACTTCTAAATATAAATTCGCATAATTCATAATGCTGACCATCGGTTGATTTGAAGCAACTTTTACATCAGCCGTATAATGTGGCAAATTGGTAATTACTCCGTCGAACGGCGCTTTGACACTCATCTTTCCCAAGTTGATATTGGCATTTGCCAAGGCGTAACGCGCATTGGAAGCGCTAATTTCGGCATTTTTCACCTGCCCTTCCGTAGCGCCTCCCAAACTTTGTAACTCTTGTTGCTTGGTTTTTTCTTGTTCTGCTATTTCGAGTTGAAGTTTCTTTGATTCGATTTGGATGTTGTTTTCATATTCATTGTCCTCAAGCCGGATAATAACTTCATCTTTTCTAACGGCGTCGCCTAACTTGAATGGTTTTCCGGTTCGGGGATTCGTCTGAAGTTTGTAGAGTCCGCTCATTTCCGAATTAAGATCCACACCGCTTAGGGGCTGCGCAGTCCCTGAATTAGGGATCAACCGGCTAATTGATTTGTCTGCTATCAATTCACGTACAGACACAGGCGTTTCGATGTCGCTTGCAGGGTTTTGCGTTTGATTGTTGCAAGTAGCAAACAGGAGTAAAATCAGCGCGCCAAGCACAATGTGTCCGGTTTTTTCTATAACATGAAAACCGTTTTTGAAAACTGTTTGAATAATTGAATATCGAATGTTATACATCTCGTTTATATATTTTTAGTTATTAATTCTTTTTCTTTATATCTTATTAATTCTGAAAATTCCGGTCCTATTTAGTTGATAAAGTTGTCAATTCTCTTACCGGAAGAACAGGTTCGTCTTTTTCAAAATCGTATAGCGTAGCAATTTTTAAACTCAACAACGTATTTTTATAGTTGATTTTCTGTTGCGCGAGATTTGTCCTGCTACTTGAGAGTTGTTGCTGATACTGACTCATTTGCAAACCGGTCAGTTCGCCTTCGCGATAACGAACTTGCTGAAGTTCATACTGACGTTGCGAATTTTCAACATTTTTTTCAGATATACTTATTTGGGTACGGTAGTTTGTCAATTGGCGCAAAGTTTGTCGAATAGCCAAATCAATGCCCACGATTTCTTCGTCATATTGTAATTGGGCGATTGTTTGCGCTGTCTTTTGCGCTTGTATGCGCGCTTTCCGCTGCCCCCAGTCAAATATCGGAATAGAAAGAGAAACCGATATACCCGGACTCTGAGTTGGTGTGTCATAGATATTGGAAAACCGTTCATGATCGCCCACAATACCCAAAGAGAGGGAAATATTTCCGCTAAACTCATCCCTTGCTTTTACCTCAGTCATTCTCATCTCAGCCAAATCTATCTCTATCTCGCGTTGGCGCAATTCCATCCTTGAAGCCATTGCAAATTGAACGGCTTTTTCCAGACTGATAATTACTGGAGTTACATCATCGATATCGGCTGTCACACTGATTTCTTCATCGAGCGATATACCCAAGGTCTGTTTCAAGCGGTCATAGCGATCATTCAGGGAAACCGTATTTTGTTCGACAGTAGATTGAGCGGAAGCAAGATTTACTTCTGCCTGATAGAGTTCCTCTTTGGGCGACATATCAGCCTCTACCTTATAACTTATAATTTCATAATTCTTCTCTTCGTTTTTGAGTGCGTCCCGGCTGATTTCCAATTGGTTTACAGCCAAATAAACCTGATAAAACTGTGCGGTAATATTATTTTCCAAATTCAGCCGCTGTAAAGCGTAACTGATTCCGGCATTTTCATAGTTATACTCAAGTTGCTGAAATTCCATTTTTTGACGATTATAGGTGAAAATAGGCTGGTCGTAGCGAAGTCTCAGCTCATTGGTAAATGCTTTGTTGCTACTTTCCGACCCGCTCCGTGTGGACTGTCTATCTTGCCAGCCGAACTGATT
>Ga0082212_10007579_pt1 | contig 14318 bp, 6 predicted proteins | sample TergutNt197P3_FD_71548 | JGI IMG/M metagenome (GOLD analysis project Ga0082212, IMG submission 71548) | Neocapritermes taracua P3 segment gut microbial communities from Petit-Saut dam, French Guiana - Nt197 P3 | ecosystem: Host-associated > Arthropoda: Insects > Digestive system > Gut ... | reverse complement strand
TGAACCAGTTGGTGGAAATTGAGGAACCGGAAACGGATACACAACGTTTACGGTTCCGAGCACAGGACAACAATTTTTCGGCTTCAATCAATCGGGATGAGTCGCGATTAACCGCCAATTTTTATGATATTGGTTTTTTGATCAAACATGATGGCACTATCTTCGGTGTTGTTACCGTTGATCTGCGAAATCGGGGACAAGATCATTTCGTCCTGCAAATGCCGAACGGGTACGAACCGATTCAGATTTCCGCCGCCGGGTCAATGTTAGGACGTACCCGGTTACCAGAAGGCAACCGATGGCAAATCAGCATCGGAGCAAGTGATTACCCGCAGCGATTCAGTGTTCTTTTTCGCGCCGCGATTCCCCAGCCACTCAAACAATGGAAACGGGAAAAAGTCATTTCGATGCTCCAATTTCCGATATTAGAAGGGATTGTGGTACAGGAAACAATCTGGATGGCTGCCTTTGAAGGAAAGTTACCACCGATGAACGTCGCATCCATTCAAGATCGACGTTTGGGAATAGGAGGAACGGTTTTACTCGGCAACGAAGAAAGCGATCTGGGAGAGCATACGCCCATTTCGGGAATTGAAGCCACTCTTTCGTTAATCGGTCTCAACCTCATTCGACAACATAATTTACTGCAAGTGTTGAAATCGTTGCCTGTTTCGCTTAGGCAAGAAGAGATGCAACGTTGGTTTTTACACTGGTCGGAAGAATGGAACATTGTAGAGGACAAAGTCGGTTTTCACGTGTCTCATTTGCCACTGACGTTGCATAATGTTCGACCCAAGTTGATTGCCAGAAAAGTGGATGTCACTCACGAAGAGACGGAAACCACGGGGATCGTGCATCCCTTTTTGGAAATGTTAGGCGCAAGGACACCGGAATCATTACGAGTCAACAAGGAACAAACTGTGCTGGAAAAATTCGGTTCAACAATGGAAACAGTGCCAAAGCAACCAACACCCATTCTCAATTCTCAAGTCTATTGGCAAGGGCGCATGTCCGAAGAAATACAATGTCTTTTCGGCAACGATGAAGGGGCTCTCCGGGCAGTTCGTTTGACATCGGTACCGAGTACAGATGAATGGTTGCTACTACTTTCAGAACACATGTGGCTTTGGGTCAGTTTGGCATTGTTAATCCCGATTGTGGTATTGTTGTCGGTACGTTGGGTCTATTTAACGGAACTCTGGCTACAATTTCCCCATTTTTGGGGAATGACCCTCGGCGTTTTGCTTTGGGTGTTTACACCGGAAAGTTTTTTCGGTCCTATCGTTATTGTCCTGACGTTCGTATCATTGTTCCGTCCGTCGTGGACGAGACATCGGTCTCGCGGGTATGTGTAGAGAGTCAGTATTTTCCCCGACGCTTCCTCTGTCCATTTTGACGTGGAAAGTTACGGCAACGGGGTGTCAAGATTTTGTGTTGTGCATTTTTCTACCAAAAGATCATCCCTGATGGGATGAACAAATCCGACTTAAACTCTTTCGACGAAAGTCCTATTGCGACGCGGTGCTCACTCATTGCCATTCACTTCCGCTCCAGCCCGTTACGACTACGTTTTGCCTCGGCATGAAAAACGAAGCAACGATACTCCCAAGCGCAAGGATACACGCAATGATATTCACCGTAACCCAAATGCGGTACGTTGTCCAGACCGCTTCGTAGTTTTCCACAAAATTATAACTAAACGTCGGCTCTTCAAGCGTTAGGAAAAATTGGTGAAACTCCATTGGTGTCATTTGGTCAATGTACTCGTCCGTCATCCACAGGATGTTTCGCTCCTCAATAGGAATCGGAGTCGAGTCCTGGGGCAACATCTTCTGATTGGAACCAAAGGAAAACTGCGTCCGTTTCAGTAAGGCGTGCAAAGGGTCCGGTGTCCATGCGTACAAATAGGCGGAAAAAAGACAAGTAGGAAACAAAAGAAACGCTCCGAGGAAGAAAAATGACTGACTCAGGATGTTAGTGTCCTCCGGTCTTATCCGTTTCCGTAGTGTTACGACGAAAGATGCTATCAGAAATGTACATCCGAGTCCCAAACTCGCTCCGAACAGGAGGGAACCGTAATAAAAACTGTGTTGAAACCACCAAAGGGGGATTGTACTGAGCAGACACATCATTCCGGGAATGAACGTTGCGAGAGGCGCACCGGACGCGGTCAAAAACGCACATCCGAGTACAACACACCCTGCCGCAACGAGGTCGCCTACACACCACCCAAGGGGAAAGGACAAGAGCAAACACACAATACCGGGAACAAGCATTGTGAAAGCCGCTTTGCTCGGAGGCGTGGTTTTGTCCTCCGGCGATGCTGACTTCACAGGTACCATCGGGAGTGCCTTTATTTGCAACATTGTGGGGACAAGCAGATTTTTTCCGCAGACGCAAAGGACAGTTTGCCCTGCTTGCCCCGGTTCCACTTCGACGGACTCACCGCACGTACAAGACAGTAGATATTTCATACGCTGAGATTCTACAAGAAGCGGCAAAAAAATGAAAGAGGGTCGTCTTTTGCTCCCCGCTTGTTCGCACGTGGGCAAACACTTGATTCAAAGAACAGGCATCCGACTTCCGCGGACAACTCGCTTTTCGGAGTTGGAGTGTCCTGGGGACTGCTTCCTTTTGTTTCGCACAAGGGCGCAAAATTCACGAAGGAATTTTCGGATATTTCGACTCCTCCGTGTACTTGGTGCCTTTGTGAGAGAAAAAATAAGGAACGGTATTTAGGAAAAGAGCATGCCTACCGGCTCGTAGCCGGTAGGCTGGTTTGTCACACGCCGACGAACGTCAGTGGTTAGTCGTCTCACTAATCGTTAATCTCATAAGGCGAGCGTTTCGGTCGGGAGACGAATCGGTTGGCTTGTTCGTCGCCAATGAACGCTGTCCTCTCGGCATCCCACTTCAACGGACGATTTAATTTGTACGTGATGTTTGCAAGTTGACAACCGGTCGCCGTAATCGCCCCATAGAAAAAGTCTTGAAACGGACGAAGCCGATGCCGGACGCAGTACGCGAAATCTTGTGCCAAACGCTGCATGTTGCCGTTGTACCGGCGAACGTCAACCTGTCGAATCGGACGAATCCGGTTCCGGTCTCTGTCGTGGCGGAATGTCCCTTCCGAGCCGACGATGGTGATGTCATGGTCGCGACGAATGTGGTGGATTTTAAGCCCTCCCGGATAGACAAGAGTAAGGTAGTCGTTGGGATTCTGCTCGCAACCCGGCGGGAGGATTTCGACCGGTTCCTGATGGTCGATGCCAAGTACATAGAGGAGACCGCCCAGTTTATGGGCTCCCCAGTCAGCGAGGAATCCATTGCCGTAGTCGTTATATCTCCTCCATCCACCACCGTAATTACCGCTGCATCGCTCAGGATGATAAGGGACCCAGGGAGCGGGACCCAACCAACGATCCCAATTCAACCCTTCTGGGACCGGTTCATCAGGAAAATAGGCATCATCCGGGGGACCGCCACAATTAAAGAATGCTTCCTTGATCTCGCCGATGGCACCGCTTTGAATGACAGGAGCCATGTAACCGTAATCTTCCATCACGCGTTGCGACCCACTGGTGCAAACCCGATTGTACTTGCGGGCGGCGGCAACAATCTGCCGACTCTCGGCAGGTGTCAACGTTAGCGGCTTCTCACAGTAAACATCTTTTCCTGCCTTGCACGCTTCAATGGCGATTTTTGTGTGCCAATGGTCGGGAGTGGAAATCGCAACGGCATCTATGTCCGTCCGCGCCAATAACTCCTCGTACTTTTCGTAGCCTACGCAATCGGAATTGCCGTAGTCCCTGTTTACACGAGAGACGCCCATGTCAAGGCGTGTTTTATAACAGTCGCACATGGCAACCATTCGATAGTCGTTGCGATTTCCGAGGAAATCCCCGGAAATTTCGCTACCTCTGTTTCCGTAGCCGATCAGTCCGAAGATAATTTTCTCGTTCGGGGCGATGCTACCTTCGCGTCCAAGGACATCGGACGAAAGTACGTAAGGGGATGCGACAGTCAAAGTACCGGCAACAAGAAACCGACGCCGGCTGATTCGTAAGGATTGTTGAGTCATGATACCTCCAGTTGTTTAGTAAAGACCGGTGCGGAAACCCGAACCACTGGGGATTCTACCATACGGGAAAAAGAAAAAACAGCCCCCGACAAATCCGACGACTGAAGTTCGATTGGCATCCACACCAACGTACTTTGGGGAAGAGGGGTGAGATTGCATAAAAGTTTATCAGCAAAAAATTTTCACTCTATCGCTGCAAGTCCCGTTTCGCTTTGAGGTATTCCCGACATCGATTCAGGAACGCTTGGTAGCCAATACTTTGATAGTCAGGATAAGTCCACGGCAGTGACTTCCATTGTTTTTGCGTGTACATCAACGTTGTTTCCGCAAAAATGCCTTCGGACAAATAAATCCGATGAGCGTGATCTTTCGTCGATGCGAGGATCAATTTGCCCAAGTCAACGTAGCCCGGATCAATGTTCAACGGACGCTCCACCGGACATTCGGCAACCGATTTGTACTCGACTTCCCAACCATTGGTAATGCATTTGATTTTCGGCAGCGCATCGGGACTGATAAGGTACTCAAACGCCCAGAGCCGCTTGGGAAGTGTTTTTCCCATTGATTGTGCATAGTAATCGGTGAACGTTTCAAAGGGAAACGGCTTGCTTTCCAGTGCCAAGGGTCCCCACTGTGTTTCGGCACGCAGGCGAACCCAATCGAAAGCGGTCGTGTCGGCACTGAATACCGCCATCAATAATAGCACCGGTTTGGGAGAGTGGATCGTGCCCATCGCTCAATGCTACAGCAACGTACCGGCGGTGTCAACTTGTTAACGAACGTGCAGGGTACGTGTGCCAAATGACTGTCATCTTGACATGAAATGCATTTAATGGTATCCTAATGGGATTCCTAGGATTTTTTCAGTATGCACGAAGCAGGGTATCAATGAATATAACCCCCCGACTTTTCAACGTAATTTCTATCTCTTTGGTACTCTGTATGCTCTGTTGGGTAGGCATTCAGAGCAATACGGCACAAGACGCACCAGATGTCGCCATTGAAGAGCGTCCTGCCGCACCAACCGGCGAACTCAATGCTCTAGAACCGCCCAACCCGGAAGTCACTGCCGATGAAACCACAACGTCCGCAGAAGGTACCACAGAACCCACTCTGCCTGTTTTTCCCGAACTACCCAGCGCAGAACAGGACGGTTTTATCCCGAGTTCCGAGCCACTTCCGCTAGTAGCACAAGAACAACTGGCAACGCCGACACTTGTCGTGGGAACTGCTACACGGAACAGTGCTCCTTTGTCATGGGATGCCACCCCCCACGCGACCGGCTACGTGATCGAGCAGAGCACTGACGATGGCAAGTCGTGGGGACCTGCCGCAACCCTTACGAACGGCGCAACTGCTGAAACAACGGTGTCCGGTCTGGCTGTCAACACATCGTACCAATTCCGAATCAAAGCAACGGCACTCGGATACGCCGACTCCAATTGGTCCGCGTCCGTGACGCTCGTTCCCCAAGCAAATTACCAAGGATTGATCACACTTGCCCTGTTCCTCGTCCTCGTTTTTGGCACCTATTGGATTGGGAACGCCACCGCCAAAAGTTGTCGGTTGCCCGAACACGGATTCAAAATTTTCATCGTACTGCTCTCCTTTTTCGGCGGATTTGCCGCACTCGCAATGGGTTGGAACCGATTGACCCTCGGGATCGACCTTCAAGGAGGAGTCGTGCTGATCTACGATGCCAAGCCGATACAGGGAGGAACCGAGGATGTTGCTGTGACCGGCGGGATCAACATGGATCAGTTGACCCGCGCGATCGGAAAACGTATCAATCCGGGGGGTGTCCGGGAAATCGCCATCACCCAACTGGGACAGGACAAGGTTCAGATCGTCATTCCGCATGCCGAAGCCTCCGAAGTCGCACGAATCGAACGAGTCGTCAGCGAATCAGGCGCATTGACTTTCCGTGTTTTGGCATCCCCCGCCTTTGCAGATGATGATGCGATCATTAAGCGAGGCGAAGCCGAAGCGGGGAGAGATATTCTGGACACCGCCGGCAAGCCTATTGCTCGCTGGGTGCCTATCTTTGAGAGTCAGAGGTCTGATTTTGTCGGAAATCCCGATTACGTACTTCGCGAACGTGGGAAAACCCTTGAAGCCCTCGTCAAATTCGATGATGGTGTGAACATCACCGGTGAACATTTGACTTACGTGGGGCGAGGGATAGGACCTAAAGGGGGTCCCGGGGTCTCCTTTAACTTCAATGCGGTCGGAGCCAACAAGTGTGGGCGATTGACCAGCGCCAACCTTCCCGATGCCACTCAGAGCAGACTCAAACGGCATCTGGGAATCGTGCTCAATGACTACCTCTATTCCGCTCCTGTGATCAACAGTACTATTCGGGACAGCGGTATCATCGAATTCAATGCAGGGCACACTGAATCCGAGCGGAAACGGTTGAATCAAGACATTCAAGACCTCATTGACATTCTTCAAGCCGGTGCGTTGCCTGCCGAGTTAAGCAAAGAACCCGCCGGGCGGATGCAGATCGGAGCCACGCTCGGAAAGGATACGATTCAGAAGGCACAATACTCCCTTGTGACTGCTTCACTCATTACCATTGCCTTTATGCTGACCTACTATCGGCTTGCGGGGGTCATTGCGAGTTTCTGTGTCATTACCAACACGGTTTTGATTATTGCCATTATGCTTTCTCTTCGGGCAGCATTTACGTTACCCGGCTTGGCGGGACTCGTATTGACGCTCGGTATGGCAGTCGACGCAAACATTCTCATTTCCGAACGTATTCGGGAAGAACTCCGAGGAGGTGCTTCGATCAAAATGGCAATCAGGAATGGGTACGCGAAGGCGTTCTCTGCAATTTTCGACTCGAACATTACGACGATTTTCGTCGGCTGTATCTTGTATGGTGTCGGAACAGAGCAAGTCAAAGGCTTTGCGGTCACGTTGGTGCTCGGCATTGCGTTGAACCTGTTTACCGCTATCTTCTGTGCAAGGGTCATCATGGACGTGCTCGCGACACAGCGTTGGGTTACGACATTCAGAATGATGCAGTTGTTCAAACGTCCGAACATCAATTTCCTCAAAGCAAGACATGCGTGTATTGCTACGTCGCTCGCAGTGATTCTCATCGGGTTGTTTGCAGTGGGTTATCGGGGACGCGGCATCTTGGACATTGACTTCGTCGGGGGTGTTTCCGTAGAGGCAGTTTTCACGAAAACGCAAAACATTGCCGCGATTCGGGCAAAGTTGGATAGCAAAAACCGTACTATCAACGGGGCAGAAAATAAGTTGAACGATCTTGCCGTACAAAACATTCAGGCAAGCAAAGACAACGAAGGGAATGAAGTTCTGGAGGATACCCGGTTCATTATCACGAACTCGATCCCGCAAGTGAAAATCGACGGCAAGAACGTTTCGTCGGATACCTATCTCGAAACGGTTAAAAGCATTTTGCGCGAAACGTTTGGCGATGATTTGGAGTATTGTAGTTTGGATTACACGATTGGAGAAACAAGAAGCGGGACAGACTACGATGAGACGGTTGTTGAAATCAAGAGGTTCCCCCAATCAAATTACGAGTCATTGAATTCGGAAATCAGAGCGAAGATCAGACAAGCCGCCGCAGAAGGGCAGATCGAAGGGGAATTCTCGCCGCCATCGGTTTCACGACCGGGATATGGCGATGCAGACGGGAATCCCCAACGTCCCTTTGCAGATTGGACGTTGACCTTCCGTATTCCCAGAGACAATCTCGAAACGGTACTGAAAACTTGGAAAACGGAACTCGATAGCACGCCGAACTTTCCCACCACAACGACGGTCGGCGGGTCGGTTGCCCAGCACACCCGAATACAGGGGCTTATGGCGATCCTAGCCAGTTTGGTCTTCTTGGCAATTTATATTTCGGTGCGATTTCGTGGTTGGCAGTACGGTTTGGTGGCGGTCGTCGGATTGATCCATAACGTGCTCGTGGTACTGGGACTGCTTGCATTGAGCCGCTGGTTCACATCGTCGATTTTACTCATTGACGAGTTCAAGGTTGGTTTGCCGGTGGTAGCGGCGTTTCTGACGGTGATTGCGTACGCGCTGAATGACACGATTATTTTGTTCGACCGAATTCGGGAAAATCTCGGAAAAAGTACGATTCTGTACGGTTCGATGATCAATACGGCAATCAATCAAACGTTGTCGCGAACGGTGCTGACATCGGCAACGACGTTACTCGTGGCAATGATTCTCTACGCCTTTGGCGGACAAGGAATTCACTCTTTCTCCTTTGTGATCTCCGTTGGTGTGGCGGTGGGAACGTACAGTACCATCTGTATCTGTTCGCCGCTCCTTTTCTGGATCATTGGTCATGACGACCTGGGACCGAGCGAGACAATGAGAATTGAAAAAATGGAGCGGTAGCGCAAAAGGTACCATCCCCGCTACGAATGCGAGGTTCGTGAAGCGGGATGGTGCCATTCTTTTGTTACGCTCACAAAAAAACTCAATTTTTTCGCTCAAAAAAACGAAGTACTCGGAGGGGGCACGTTTTTTACGTATTCGTCTTCGATCCAACAATGCCAAAACTCATCATTTTCCCAACGCTTGCGTTTTTCTTTTTTGTTGTCGCTGCGGAGGCACAGTTTGATTTTGGGAAAGGGGAGCCGGATGGAGGAAGATATGTCGGAGGACCGCGACTCGGTGAAAGCAAAACACAAATCTGGCGGGCAGGGATCATTATCGAAGCGGGGGTGGTACTAGAGAACGTCCAAATTACCATTCCCGTCCCGATGGAATGGAAAGAACAAAAAATTCTCAGCCGAAACGAAGAAAGAATGGATGCCGGTCTGGCAAGCCGAATCGAATACCGTCCCACGTTCTCCGGCGACGCAATGGAAATGTGGCTCCAACTCGGCAGTGTGAGACCCACGAGCCCTTTGGAAGTCGTCGTTGAGTTTGAATTGCAAAACTTCGAACTTCTGCCGCCGGAAAATCCGGGGGAGTATGTCATTCCGACTCGTTCCCGTGTGCCTCGTGAGGTTGGGCAGTACCTTACTCCGAGTCCGACCATCGAATCGAACAATCCGGTCTTTGCAAAAATGTTCTCGGAAATCACAAGGGATCGGAAGACCGATTGGGACAAGGTCGAAGCACTCTATTCTTTTGTACAAAAAAACGTCAAGTACGACGAACAGGCTTGGAATAAACCCGCGAATGGAGCGTTGGCAGTAACCCGAATGCCGAGGGGAGAATGGACTGGTGACTGCAAAGATATGAGTTGTTTGTTCGTGGCTCTCTGTCGGGCAGGAGGGGTCCCGGCACGGATCGTGCGTGTGCCCGAACATTGTTACGCGGAATTCTATTTAGACTTGAAACAGGAAAGTCGTACACGCAACGCCAGACCGGTTGGTTTTTGGTTTCCGTGTCAGGTATCTGGAACGTATTCGTTCGGGGGCATTCCTGAAAGGCGGGTTATTTTGCAGAAAGGAGATTCCTTTTCCGAGCCGGACAATCCCAGAACGAAAAAACTATTCCTGACAGAGTCTTTTATTGGGGAGCGGTTGTCTGGCTCCCCGTACCCTCGCCCTCGCTGGGTCCAAGAAGCGGTGGTGAAGTGATTCGCAATTTAGGTAAGAGCACCGCCAATAAAAAACTGTACATGAAACACATAAGGCAACGGCAACAAATGGCAAACTGTGCAACACAATTTTTTCACACCAATCCCGATGACCGGCGCAGCATCCACGACAACGACCAGAGTAACATGATGCCTGATAGCACCCACCAGCGATCCCACATCGGCATTTGAATGTTTCGCGGGGGGTGCATCCGATTGATATGCTCCTCAAAATGCTGCGAAAGCACGCTCCAATCTTCGCCGGAGAATTCCGCTCCACCGCTTCTGTCCGCAATCATCTGCATCACTTCCGGTCTCGCCGCAATATCAAGGCGTTCGCGCAAGTTGCCGCGTACATCAAATTCGGTAACGCCAGAAATGTCGTTCTCTTGTTGATCAACAACACGCGCTTGATAGTGCCCTTCCGGCAAAAGACCGAACGCCACCCGATACTGTCCCGGTTCACCGGCAGGAACGGGAGACACCAATCGCGGTCTCTCCAATGGTTCGCCGGACAGTTCGATACTCGGCACCTTACCGATACGGTCTTCTCGCACCAATAACATTGCCGTTGCTGTTTCGTCGGTCGAAAACGTCGTCGTGTCGGTTCTCAATGCTAATTCCTGCGATGGCAACAAGCCGACATTGGAGACCAACCATCGCACCAAACTCCGCCAGAGTGCCGCATAGATTTCGTCTCGTCCCTGCGAGTTTTCTTGATTGGGGGGCGGTGGTAGAAACGCCCAACGCCACATTCCCGCCCCTTCGACCACCACAACGCGCCCATTTCCGACAGGTTGATACGTAATGACGGGCATCGATTGTCCCCCGTCGGTTGTTGCTAATACAACAGCAAGCGGTCGGAGTGTACCCGGAGTGGTTACGGTTGTAAGCGGGGGCATACCGGAGAGTGCTTCTTCCGCATCGAGATAGCCCGAAAGCCAACGCAACGCCTGCCCTGTTGGTGTCATTTGTAAGCGAAACCGAACTTCCTGCGACGGCTCAAAACGAACCGGAAGCAACTGCGCCAAGCGTTCATTGATTTGTGTCGTCGGTGAGCCACGAAAACAAACCAATGATCCGGTGCCTTCTGTCAACCATCGCCGTAGTCGCGTCAATGCTAATGAGTCCGCCGCCGAAAGAAAGACTTCCGCATCGCGTCCTAGAATAATGATCTGATACCGGTCAAGTTCTCCTTCGGCGGTCAAGAATCGATCTGCCTGGGTTTCAATCGTCCAAGAGTCCTCTTTGGTATTAGGGTCTGATGACACAGATGTCGGCTCTTTTGTCGTGATGATACGGCGGTGCAATCGCCCCGGTGCGATTTGTACTACACTGGTCAACTCAATGGAAGGGTCAGCGGAAAGAGTGCGTACCAAATACTTCGTATCCCAATACGGTTTACCTTCCAAAAGCAACACCCGGACAGGTTCATCGACCACTCGCAAGATCAGTGTTGCCATGTTGTTCGCGGTGGTAACTTCCTGGGACAGCGGTTCCACAAAAAACTCATAGCGATACAAACCGCTTCGAGGTTGCGAAACCATCCACGTTGTTTCCATTCGATCATTTTCGGGAATTTCAACTTCGCGCTGTTCGAGTGTTTCACCGTCAAGCGTGAGCGAAACACGAGCGGTACGTGTTGAAGTGCCGCGCTGCCGCAGAGAGACACTCACGGGAACATGTTGTGCGGCAAAGGCGATTTCCTGCGAAAGTCCGATCTCTAATTCTAAGTCGTTGACTTCGCTTGCGCCCGCGAATGTGTGCGTGAATACCGGCGTTGCCATCACTCGGGCTTTCGTCAAACTCTCACGAAGTCGGGCAAGTGAACCTTGATTATGCGTTCCATCACTCAACAGAATGATGAATTGTCCTTGGGGGCGTTCGGAATCAAGTGATTGCTCCAACACAAGTGCTAAATCGGTAGCGACTCCGTCCGGTTCTTGAACGCGCAATTCGCTGATCGTTGTGTTGTTTGGTACCCTGTCGAAGGCGAAAAGCCGGATTTCGTATTGCGATTCAAATTGTTTGATTGCCGTCTCTGCCGTTTCGATTGCCGCTTCATACCGGGAACGACCATCTATGTTGACCGCCATGCTTGCCGATTGATCGACGAGGATGGTCAGGAGCGGTTTTCCGGGTGGTGGGGGAATCGGTTCCGTCCAAGTTGGATTGAGCAACACGACGAGCGGCAACGCAAAAGCGGTGCTCATGAGAGTGAGAATTCCTACCCAGCGATTGCCGGTGATGCGTCGCCGACTAGCCCAGCCATACCACATCAACATTGCCGTTGCTGCCAACAACAATGGGAACCAAAGGCTCAAGGGAATCAAGGGGTCGAAAGTGATGCAGGGCATGACGCTCAAAAACAAAAAGGGTGAATTAGTCCCGAAAAGCCAGCATAACGCCGACTTCTCCAATCATACACACAACACAAGAGAGGGCGAACCAAATCCAAATATCGTTGCGATGCTGCTCGCCGTCCGAGACGTTGTGATAATGTGATGCGTGCCCACCTGCTAGCCGAGTAGCAAGCATTTGCATATCAAGCGATTCCAAGTCGCTCTCTTCCGATGGGAGAGCAACAGCCTGAGCGAAAACAACCGTTTCGCTCCGCTTGATGCCATACACACCGGGACAGACAGGGGTGTTCCATTTCCAAAATGTACCGGTTTCTTCGTCGAAAACATTGCCGCAGTTGTCTTCCGCTCCCAGCAAGTCCGTTGCCTGCAAAACGACCGCGGAACCTGCCTCGCAGGGAAGTTGCACGAAAACCGGCTCACCGGGATGAGCCGGTTTGCTGCCAAGTCGTGGAACCATCAGACTGCGCAGTAATTCTTCGATCAGGGGCACAAACGCACCGGTTCGCGCCAGATTGGATTCATTCAAATCCGCATTAAGAATCGCTAAAGTACTAGCATCGGTTGTTACCGACAGGAGACTTGCCGAACCGTCGTGATAGACTGCGAGCAAGTCATCATCGTGGCGACCGGGCAAACGCCGGGAATCGAGACCGCCGGAAAAACGCAGTTGTTCCAACAAGCCGCTGAGAGGGTCGCCGAACACATGAAACGGCGAACGGTCCCGCTTCACCGATGCAAGCGTCAAATCACGACGTTGCCTTCCCACTGGCGGCGGAATAAACTCCACCGGCAACTGCACGCTCTCGCCAATAGTGTTGAGTAGCGATTGCAAATTGACGGCATCATGTGATTCGGCAGTCACGTAAAAAATCGGTGTGCCGCGACGGAAAAATACGGAAAGCAATCGCACGGTCTCTTCGGACAACCTGCCCGGATGAGCAAGCAAGATCACATCTGCTGATGCTAATGAAGTTGCATCGACTTCGGACGGGACCATCCGATGCACGGTAGGTGAATCTCCTTGCGGCAGAGCGCACTCCAAAAACCAACTCGCGGACGGTCGCAACGTCGCTGGTTGCCGTGTCAGTAGAGCATAGACCGGTTCTTCTGGTATTTGCACTGCAAAGGGTCGGGTATTATCGGCAGGCAAAGCGTCCTCGACATCGACCAGCCGTGCTTCTCCGGGCTGCCAGCCGGTCTGTTTCCATAGGAGTTCCTGCGAAAGCGTCGTAACTTCTTCGGGAGGGCAGGTTGTCTTCAAGTGCCAAAGCGATTCGCCGACGCGCAGTTCAACTTCCACTTGTCGCGAATGGGGCGTACCATTGTAAATGTCGATTTCACACTGCGACGAACCACCTCTCCACTCCTGCGCACTCACACGTACATCAAGAATTGCCAGATTGGGCAAGCGTTCGTTGGGGGCAACTGATTCCCATTGGATGAGCGTTCCTTCGGGCAGGGAAGTCATATCGATTCTTGCCCAGCCGGAGCGTTGAAAGTCGCTGATGATGATCAATTCCCTGCGGCGATGGTCGTCTGGTGATACGGGGGCTAACATTTTTCCTGTTATTTCGACGAATTTCCGCACATCGACTCGTTGTGGCAGGACTTGGGCGTTTGCCAGTTCCTCTCGCAGTTGGTCGAAATTGGCAGACGGAGAATCGAAAATGGCATGCGTATCGGCACCGACCAAGAGCAGATTCGCTTTTAAGCCGGAATGATAACGGAGGAAGGTTGCTGCCCGTGTGCGTGCTCGTTCAAATGTGGCAACCCCCCGATCCGTTGCCGCCATACTCTGACTGACATCCAGAGCAACCACCCGCACGGTATCACCATCGAGTTGATCGGAAATCAGCGGTCTCGCTCCCCACTGCGGTTGTGCGATTGCCAAGGCGATCAACAAAACGGCAAGCGTTCGCAAGAAGAGAATGAGGGCATCGCGCAACACGTGACGTGCCCGACGTTGAAACACTGCTTCTTGCAGAAATTTCAACGTGCTCAGCGGCAATCGCACCGGTCGCGGCTTCGTGAGAAGATGAACTACAAGTGGGATGCCCGCCGCGAAAACGCCCAGCACGACTGCCCACGGATGCAGAAATGTCATGGGGGTATTATCGTACAAATGGGAGCGAAAAGCAACGGAGTCCATTAGGAAACGTGATGCTCCCTCTCGTGCACTATACCGTAAACGAGGACAAATTGGTGTTTTTTGAAGTGTTCGTTCAAGGTAGGCAATCGACCGCCGGGCGATTGCGTCGGCGGTAGCCGACTGGTGCGCCAAGTGCGG
>Ga0082212_10007578_pt1 | contig 14321 bp, 9 predicted proteins | sample TergutNt197P3_FD_71548 | JGI IMG/M metagenome (GOLD analysis project Ga0082212, IMG submission 71548) | Neocapritermes taracua P3 segment gut microbial communities from Petit-Saut dam, French Guiana - Nt197 P3 | ecosystem: Host-associated > Arthropoda: Insects > Digestive system > Gut ... | reverse complement strand
TCCTCCCTGCGCCTACAAGCGTATGTATCTCATCAATAAAAAGCACCACGTTGCCGTCTGAAGCAATCACCTCTTTCACAACGGCTTTAAGACGCTCTTCAAACTCGCCCTTGTACTTGGCGCCGGCAATTAAAGCGCCCATGTCGAGCGAGAACACCTGTTTGGTTTTCAGATTTTCCGGCACGTCGCCGCTCACGATACGGTGCGCTAATCCTTCGGCAATGGCGGTTTTGCCAACGCCCGGTTCACCCACTAATATGGGGTTATTTTTGGTGCGCCGCGAAAGGATTTGCAGTACGCGCCGTATTTCTTCGTCGCGTCCGATGACTGGGTCTAATTTTCCGTTGCGGGCGCGGTCGTTCAGGTTGATGGCGTAACGGTTGAGCGCGTCAAACGTATCTTCGGCGGTCTGGCTGTTCACTTTCGAGCCTTTGCGTAACTCGTCAATGGCTTTTTGTAAATCTTTCCTTGATACGCCGTTGTCCTTCAACAGTTGCGAAATTTGGTCTCCGGCGTCAAGCAAACCGGCAAGCATATATTCAACGGACACAAACTGGTCGCCCGCATTCTTCGACAACGTGATCGCTTTCTGTAATGCGCCTGATGCGTCTTTCGAGAGATACGCCTCTCCGCCCGACACTTTGGGATACGATGCAATGATGCTGTCAACAACCGTAGAAACACGGTTTACATGAACATTCAGTTTTTTCAGCAAAAACGAAACGACGTCTTCCGCCTCTTCAAAAAGTGCTTTCATCAGATGCCCCGTTTCAACGGCCTGATTTCCATTTTCTCCGGCTAATTGAAAAGCCTTCTGAACAGCTTCCTGCGCTTTTATAGTGAATTGATTCAAGTTCATACTATCATTTTTTTTGATTTACAATGATACTACAAATAATTGGCCATGATGAGAAATATGTCATAATGGCAGTTTTTGATTAATTCCATCTGCAAAATTGTCATGCAAATACAATATGCAGAAGGAGTATTCCCACACCATTTACGGTTAAGTGTATAATATCCTTTTCACACGCGCTCACGGCACAGGTCCAGATTCGCGTTTATCGCCTGTACCAGTTCTTCCACAAGGAAAGGTTGCCCCTGTACCTTATTAAATTGCCGGTAGTTGTATTGCGGATGCGTCATGCGCAGGTAATTCACAAACTGCCCGCCGTTTAGTTCGCAAACCAATATTTTTTTGTATCTGCCTAAGAGTTCGCCGGTATTGAGCGGCAGCGGCATGATGTGACGGAAATGTACGTGTCCTACGGTTTTTCCCTGTGCCCGCACCTGATTGGCTGCTGCATGGACAAAACCGTATGTTCCGCCCCAACTGACTGCCAGCAGGTCGCCTTCCGGGTCGCCTTCCACTTCCTGAAGGGGAAGGTAGTTGGCCACGCGCTGCACTTTCTCATGCCGCAGTTGTACCATTTTTTCGTGGTTGGGGCCGTCGGTTGATACAAAGCCGGCCACGTCGGTCTTTTCTAATCCACCAACGCGGTGAAGCAATCCCGGCGTACCGGGTAAAGCCCATTGCCGCACAAGGGTTTCCGGGTTACGGTGGTAGGGTTTATACGTTGTATCGTTGGCCTGGGCGATGGGAGGATGGATTTCGGGCAAGTTTTTGACCGCCGGTAATTTGAATAATTGAGAGCCGTTACCGATGTATCCGTCGGTGAGCAGAACGACGGGCGTCATGTGCTCCATGCTGAGTTTGGCTGCCTCGTAGGCCGCATAGAAACAGTCGGAGGGCGATGAGGCGGCCAGCACGATGCACGGACATTCGCCGTTGCGCCCGAACAACGCCTGATAGAGGTCGCTCTGTTCCGACTTCGTGGGCATTCCGGTCGACGGGCCGCTACGCTGCACGTTCACAATCACCAGAGGCAACTCTGTAATCACAGCCAACCCCATTGCTTCGCTCTTCAGCGACAAACCGGGGCCTGAAGTTGTGGTAACGGCCATTGCGCCTGTGTAGCTTGCCCCGATTGCCGAGCAGATGCCTGCAATTTCGTCTTCGGCCTGAAATGTTTTTACGCCCAGCGATTTGTATTGCGATAATTCCACCAAAATCTCTGTAGCGGGCGTGATGGGATACGAGCCGAGAAACAACGGACGTCCCGAACGTTCGGCGGCAGCCATGAAGCCCCATGCCGTCAGCACATTGCCGATGACGTTGCGGTATTTGCCTTTTTCGAGTTTGGCCGGCGCGACCCTTATGGTCGAACGGACGGCTTCTGCATGTTGCGCATAGTGGTAGCCCGCTTCGAGCACCATTTTATTGTATCCGGCTATCTGTTGCTTCTTTTTGAACTTGTCGTCAAGATATCCGAACGTTGAATCCAGACCTTTGTTGAACAGATACAGGACAATACCCAGCGCAAACATATTGCGGCTTTTGTCTTTGGTTTTGACGTCGGCGTCGGTCTGGCTCAGCGTTTCGCGGGTTAAGGTATTGACAGGCGCTTTGATGAGCTGGTATGCTTCCAGTGAATCGTCGTTCAGCGGATTGCTATCATATCCTGCTTTTTTCAACGCGCTTTCGTCAAACGCATCGGCATTGACCACGATGATAGCCCCGCGCTTGGTCATTTTCAGGTTTGCCTTGAGCGACGCCGGATTCATGGCAACCAACACATCAAAATGGTCGCCCGATGTAAGAATTTTGTTTTCGCCGATATGCACCTGAAATCCTGAAACGCCGGCTACGGTGTTCTGAGGGGCGCGTATTTCGGCGGGATAATCGGGAAAGGTGGCTAAGTCGTTGCCCGCTTTGGCTGCGGCTTCCGAAAATAATGTTCCCGTCAGTTGCATTCCATCTCCCGAATCGCCTGCAAATTTGACGACAACCTGTTCAAAATCAATTATTTTTTTATCCATTATTTGTTGGATGAAGTGAATATAATCGCAACAAAGATATGATATATTTGTTTCTTTTTGAGAAAAAGCTTTTCTTTGCCAAAAAAATACAAATAATCTAATAATCCACATGAAAAATTTAAATTATCTCAAATTAGGAATCATGATGTTTATGCAGTATATGTTACTTGCCGTTTGGTGGGTGCCCTTTGCTGCATATCTGAATAATCTGAATCTCGGAACAACCCAGATATCGCTTATCCTGTGTTCGATGGCTATTGGCTCGATGGCGGCGCCATTAGTGGGAGTACTCGCCGACCGTTACCTTAATTCCGAAAAACTTCTTGCCGGACTGAATCTGTTGGTGGCTGCTTTCCTGTTTCTGGCGACCCGGCAAACCGCTTTTACAGGCTTGATGATTACCGTCACTTTAGCGATGTTGTGTTATATGCCCTCATGGAGCCTGACCAGTTCCATTGCCATGTCGCATATTTCGTCCGAACAGTTTCCCCGCATACGCTTGCTTGGCTCTATTGGCTGGATAGCGTCAGGATTATTCAGCGTGGTAGCTATTCATGTTTTCGATGTTCAAGTTTTCGACGGACATACACTTCCTCTTTATTGTGGTGTGGCTATAGCGTTTGTCGCGGCGCTGTTCAATCTGTTTTTACCCAAAACGCCGCCGTCTGGGGATAAATCCGCTAACTATTCCCTCCAGGATATTTTTGGGTTAAGGGTTCTTTCAACTTTGAAAAACAAAAATTTCAACAGGTTTATCCTGATTTCTTTTTTGACAACGATACCATTTGCTTTGTTTTACAGTTACGGCTCATTATTCCTGCAAGACGAAAATTTCAAGTATATCACCGTGACGATGAATTGGAGGCAGGTTGCCGAATTGTTTTTCCTGTTTATTACTACCAGTATTCTTGTTAAATACGGATATAAAAAGGCATTACTTTTTGGTCTGGTGGCGTTATTCGTTCAGTATATATCTCTTTTCATGGGTGTTGAATTGGGACAACAATGGTTGTATTACATTGGAATATTACCCCATGGTTTAATTTTCGGGTTATTTTATGTTGCCGGCCAGGTATATACGGATAAAGTGGTTCCTCAGGAATTTAAGGCTCAAGCTCAGGGGTTTTTATCGTTTGTGATATGGGGAGTAGGTATCCTTGCCGGAAATTTAATAAGCGGCTGGATGATTGACCATTTTAGAGTCAATCAACATGCCGACTGGTCGTTATTATATCTGATTGCATCTGTAACAACTGTTGTGATGATCGTTTTATTGTCCATATTGTTCAAAAATCCAACTTCTGAAGAAAAATAACAATACCTGTTATCAATTAATTTTCAGCGCCTTCACCGCATGTGCATCCCGTACAATCAGTATGCCATCGGCGTAAGCCAAAGGCCCATAAGCGTCCACACCATCCATGATGTGTTGTTGTTTCACTAACTTCATGCTTTGCTGCATGATTTCGTACACAAACAATCCACCATCCTCGTTGAATATAAACAAATGGTTGTTGATGACCACATAAGGGCCATCCCCGTAGCGTTCGTTAGCTGATGAGGTCCACAGCGGATTATGCAGGTCGGCGGGCGAATAACACATCAATCTGTGCCGCATCGCTCCGCCATCTTTGGGCGCTATGCTGATGAGCATGTTCCGGTAAAAAATGGGAGTTTGCTGTTCGCTGGATATTCCGTCGCGGGGCTTGTACTGGTCGGTGATGGAAACTGTCCAGCCACTTCCTTGCCGATCGACGCGCAACATGGCTCCGCCGGCGCCGTAGCCGGCACACATAAACACCTGGTTAGCCGACACCTGCACCGGAGAAGGCGCAACCACCGAGGGTTGCCATTTTGAAGTTTCCCACAGCAGCGTTCCCCGGTCGGCTTCTTCGGCAGATATGCCGCACACGCCGCCAATGCCGATGTATACATACGTTTTCTTTCCGCTCAGCGCCATTGGCATTACCGATGAGTGCGACATTTTGTATTTGAGCGTATTGGGCGTTGACCAGACCATCTCGCCCGAATGGCAATCAAAGCCGGCTAACAGTATCTCCTCTCCGGCAGGGGCAAGAATGAGCATATCGCCATCAACAAGCGGACATTGCCCGCTATACCAGGGCGGTATCTCGGAATTGAATTCCTTTTGCATGTCTAACGACCATTGCATATTGCCCGTTAGCGGGTCGCAGCACATCACATGCCCCTGCGGCCCGATGGTGATGATGTATCCTTCGCCAATCGCCGGTACGGTTCGCGAAAAGCCGTGGTTTCGTTTCATCGGCGAGCGATACCACCGCCGCCACAGTTCCTTACCTGTGTCGAGCGCGAAACAGCGCAGGGCGTCGGAGTTAAGCGATTCGTTGTAATCCAGAAAATAAACCCTGCCGTTGTAGATGACCAGCGCAGCATAACCTTCGCCCGTTTCGACAGTCCACAGAACGGGATAATCGCCTTCAGAAAAATTAATAGTTTCGGAAGCGGTGATGATGTTGTTCAACTGCTCGCCGCGGAAATTAGTCCATTTTCCGGTAAGGCCGGGCACTGCGTCATCATACTTCATGAAAAACTCGCCAACCAGTACATCGTTGATGCTACGCGCCGCACCTTCGGGACGGTTGTCGGCGCCCGGGGCCTGCAGGGTAAGATCTCCGTGGGGCGTGTACAGGTGCCATCCGATAATGATACCTGTGTACAGCAGTACCGCTGCAAGGGTGATGAAGATAACGGTCTTTTTAGGATTCATGATGCTGCCTTTGTTTTCACACACATTGTTATTCTTATTTCTGACTGCAAAAATAAAGATATATTATTTCTATCAAAAAAAAAGATATAACCTGCATTATTCATAATAGAACGCGGATGACAATACAAGCCCCACCCCAGCCCTCCCCCAATGGGGAGGGAGCAGTATCGTCCCTGCGGGACTCGGTTGCTGAGCGCTGTCGAACTATTTCTCTACCTTGGATAAACCCTGTCTATTTGAAAACCTTGATATGTTGTTTATTTTACATTCCTCAGTTTCAAAAGAAAGTTAAAGATGCCGGACATATTGAAGCGTACAATCATTGGGTATTAAGGAAAGGTGATGAAGATGGATTTTAAGAGTGGCATTCTGAAAATGAGGAAAAATGGGACAATCTCGGAAAATGGTTTACCGACAATGGACTAAAACTTGACGAAAAAATAAGTTTTCCGAGAACAATGACGCCAAGCCGCCGGTCGAAATATTACAAATGTGATATTTCGGCCAATCTTATTCTCTTTTGACCTTGTCGGGGCAAGCGAACATCTATATTTTTGTATCGTGATTTTAAAATAAATTTTTCAAAAGTTAATTTCTTAAAAATGAAAAGAGTAAGTTCGTTATTAGTAATGGCGTTATGCCTGATAACAATCAATTTGAAAGCCCAAAGTCAAATAAAAGATTATTTTGTAGGGAAGTGGGAAGTAGTAACAGAAGGAATACCTTCCGGGTATGGGAGTGGTAAAATGCTGTTAGATATAGCAAGAAAAGACGGAAAACTGGAAGGAGTCCTCACAGATCCCGAAACCAAAGCGGAAATTAAGATTGTAAAGATTTCGGAAAAAGAGAATCAGATTACGCTCTACCTTGATTCCGAATATGGTGAAGTGGAATTTCTAATGGTGAAAGTTGACGACAACAATGTGAGGGGAGATGTTATGAATATGTTCGATATCAAAGGCAAACGGGTCGAAAGTAAGTAATTTGCGTTAATATGAAATCTATGAGGTTTACAAAACCTCATAGATTTCTTAATAGCCTAACAGGTTATAGGTTCCACCTTTTTCAGTGGTGAAATCGATTACTGTTGTTTCTTTCAGGTTCAGGGCTGCTTCGGATGCGAGGCTGTTGCCGTCGGTAACGGGCACAGGGGATTTTGCTAAGGCAAAGAAAGGATTCGGGTTTTTACCTTCAGCGGGTTTTGTCCGCACATCTTTCACAGTCACAGGGGTAAACGTTCGTATTCGGCAGTTGCCGCCAAGCGTGGAGCGTATAACCGCCGACTTCAATTTGCCGCCTTTCCATTCCATATCCACCTCGAACCCGCCTCGTGCGCGGAGCCCTTTCACACGACCATCTGTCCAAACGTCGGGCAGGGCGGGCAGCAGGTAAAGTTCGCCGCCGTGGCTTTGCAGCAGCATTTCGGTGATGCCCGATGTTCCGCCGTAGTTGCCGTCGATTTGGAATGGCGGATGCGCGTCAAACAGATTCGAGTAGGTTCCGCCGCCGCTCATGCGCGTATCGGTGGCGTCCACGTGAGTGAGCCCGTTTTTGAGCATCAGGTACGCGTGGTTGCCATCTTCCAGACGCGCCCAAAAGTTGATTTTCCAAGCCATTGCCCATCCTGTGCCGCCATCGCCGCGCAACAGCAGGGTTTGCTTGGCTGCTTGCGCCAGTTCGGGCGTCACGCGCGGCAAAATCTCTTTTCCGGGATGAAGTCCGTAGAGATGCGACACGTGGCGATGTTGCGGGTCGACATCGTCAAAGTCGAGGAACCATTCCTGCAACTGCCCCCTGGAACCTATATGCGGCGGATACAGCCCGTTGCGCACGCTTTCGAGTTGTGTGCGAAAATCGTTATCCGTGTTCAATATTTTCGACGCCTCTATGCAATTTGTGAACAAATCCCATATCACAGCCATATCCATCGTGGTGGCTTTGCTGACCTCGCCTGTCAGTCGCCTGCCTTGTTTATCCACGTATCTGAATGTGTTTTCGGGCGACGTTGAGGGATTGGTTACCCAGTATCCGCTCGCATCCCTCACCAACCAGCCAAGCATGAACTGCGCGGCTCCCTTCATGAGCGGATAGGCTTTTTCGCGAAGATATTGTACGTCGCCGCCAAAGGCATAGTGTTCCCAAAGGTGCTGCGCAAACCATGCCCCAGCCATAGGCCAGCACGACCAGCGCGGCGCCGAGCGCGAGTCGTTGTTGAAATTGCCCGTCGGATAAGTCATTGCCCACACATCGGTATTGTGGTGCGCCGTCCATCCGTCGAGTCCGTAATTTGTTTTTGCGGTTTTCGCTCCATTGATGGCGAGCGATTGCAAAAAGTCGAACAGCGGCTCGTGGCATTCCTGCAAAGCAGTCATTTCAGCAGGCCAGTAATTCATTTCGGTATTGATGTTTACGGTGTAATTACACCCCCAGGGCGGTTGCACGTGGCGGTTCCAGATACCCTGCAAATTGGTAGGTTGCGTACCGGGGCGCGAACCTGCAATGGTCAGGTAACGCCCGTATTGATAGTAAAGTTCTACTAATCCCTGGTCGCCGGATTCGGCAAAACGGCTCAAACGGCGGTTGGTGGGAATGGTATCGTAAGCGGCTTTTTCGGGGCTATCCGCAGTCAAACACAACTCAACGCGGTTGAACAGGGCGCGGTAGTCGTCCAAATGCCTTTTCAACAAGGCGGCATACAATTCGTTCGTTTTCGCGGACAAGCCAAGCGCTTTTTGCATGTGCGCCAATGCTTCGGCTCCGGCGTCTTTACCCTGTAAGCCGGGCGATTTGTCGAAACCATTGAAACTTGTCGCCGCCGAAAGAATGATGACAGCGCTGTTCGCATCTTTCACGCTAAGACGGTCAATTTCTTTTGTCACCGTGCCGCCTTCGGCAAGTATCTTCACATGCACCTCAAAATTCATTCCTTCGCCTTTATGGTCTTCAGCATACACAATTTGCTGCGGTTCGTTATCCCTGTGGGCGACATATTCGGGCGCCTTGCCTTTCAATACCAAATAGTCGTCATCCGTTGCAGAAGTGGTGTAACGCTGTTCGCTTACGAGGCGCGTGTTGAAATTCAGTGCGCCTTTTTTGCTGGTTTCCACGCGCAACACCATTACCTGATCAGGATATGAAATAAAACCGGAACGTTTATATGCGATGCCATTCGAACTGAAATGCACGACAGAAACCGCCTCGCTGATGTTTAATTCGCGGTAGAACTCGGCGACGGAAGCATCATCGCCCGCCATGTCGAGATACAGGTTAGCCATCGGCTGGTATCGCGCCGAATAGTATCCCTGCGCATTTTCGCGCCATAATTGCGCCGCCTTAATATAGTCGCCTTCGTCAATTGCTCGTCGAATGTCGGGAAGAGCGACAACCGCCCCGGGATTGTTTCCTTCGCGCGGAGCACCCGACCAAAGTGTGTTTTCGTTGAGCTGGTAATACTCGTTGAATGGACTTCCGTAAACCATCGCTCCGATACGCCCGTTGCCCAGAGGTAATGCTTCTTCCCAAACCTTGGCGGGACGGTTGTACCAAAGTTTCAACTGTTTTGTTTCCTGTCTGTCAACACATCCGAAAAACGGACAAACAATTGCAAATGTACATATACGCAAGAATAATTTCATGATCATTAAGATAAAAAAGGTTTATGGTAAAAAAACAATATTATCATTCCATCCAAATTAAAGGATTGCGAATGGGTACATTGCGTAACGTCTCATCCACCTGTGGATCGTGGTTGAGCCGTGTCCAGAGGTCGAACCAGTCCTTCCGGTTGAACGCCGCCGCTCCGAAGATAAGAAAAGGTTGCGCCACAGGCCATTCGTCCCAATAGAGTACATCCTCGCCATATTGCCATTTACCTTTGTCGGCTGTATAGGGGTACATAAATTCTATGCCTTTGAAAATGTTTCTTCCCCTGTCGTCGGTAAAATTCCACAAGTCGTTGTCCTTATCCGAAAGTATTTGACAGAGCGCCGCCATTGCATCAAGGTTGAAAAGCGAATACCCATACGGTTTAGTGCGAGAAATTTCGCGCTGGAAACTACCGTCGTCCGCCATTTGATTGGGCAATAATACTTCTTTGTAACGTTTGCGGCACATTTCGAGTATCTGTCGGTCGCCCGTCAATTTGGCAAACGATGCTACCTGCATTGCCCAGCAGGTTGCGTGGTTGTTTTGCGCGTTCTTTTCCTGCTCGCTGTACGGATGCGTCATTAGCCATGCAAGGTATTCGGTAAACCAATGACGGATAGCTTCCCATTCGGAAGCGTTTACACACGCGGCATTGCGAATGATGAGCAATGCTTGCGCCACTTCCATCAGATGAACAGTGTCAATAATACCAATACCGCGACCTGTTACCCGTCCCTTAATAGCCTGAGCGTACAACAGATTGGGATTCATCATGGTAGTGGCGTCTGTAAACCATGCCTTAGCGTGAAGCATTACCTGTTGTGCGTATTTTTCATCGCCTGTGAGCAGGTATGCCGACGCCATTGCTCCGACAATGCGGCTGAACCGTACCATAGCGTGTCGGTGCGCCACGAAATTGTCAGGATTGGTTTCGCCGTCGCGCTGGATGTAAGGTCCGTCGGGATCGACGGGGTCGGGCCACCAGTAGTCACCTTCGGAATAGAAGTCGTGACGTCCGCCCGCGCTGCGGTCGCAAACGTGCGCAGTAATGGTTTCGGGTGGCGCATCAAGCCAGTGGTTAGCCTGCGCGAGTACAAGCGGTTGGAGGACGGCTGAAGTTTTGTCCTTCCATGTTTGCTGGCAGGAAGAACATAAGATCAAGAACAGTAAAAAGGGGATGCGAATGGTCATTTTTGGTTAATGATTGATGATTACTAATTTGACATTTATTCCATTATCAATTGCATGGGTTCATGTATTATCTTCCATTTTCTCTACTTACAACGATTCAGCGCTTTTTCTTCCCATTTTCCGTCTTTCAGCATCATCACTGTTCGGTAGCCTGTTTCGCGAAGCATCGTTTCGGCTTTGTTGAATTCAAAAGTGAGTTCAGAAGGAGCATGCGCATCCGAACTGATCGTTACCGGAATGCCCATTTTAAGCATTTCGGCAATAGCCCACCGCCCGGGAAAGTAATCGTCTGTCTGTCCTTTAAGGATTCCGCGCGTACTTACTTCTACGATACAGTCGGTCGCAGCAATTTCTTCGAGTGTAGCCATCAGTTGTTTGCGGAAAAACGGATGCGTATCAGGCACCATGCAATCCGGGCGATACTGTATCTTGATTTTGTCAACATGGCCGATGATGTCGGGCTTCATCACACGCACCATCTCGCGGGTAAATTCAAAATACTGTTGGATAGGCTGTAAAGGATCGCCATCCATGACATCATGCCAGCCGTCGAGAAACTCTTCGTGCGGGCCGTCGATACACCAGCGTCGTCCGTTGGAACGGATGCCAATGAAATGTACCGAACCGATGATGTAATCCCATGAATAGCCTGAATACAAGTCTTGTACATCAGACAATATATCGGGGAAAAAGTCGGTTTCGAGACCGCAGTATATATCAATACGGTCAGCATATTCGCATTTCAGGCGGTGAATCTCTTTGTGATATTCGCCAATCCGTACAGGGTTAATCGTCCAACGATTCGGAAAGTTGACCGGAGCATGCGCCGAAAATCCCAACGATGCCATTCCCTGACGGACAGCCTCGCTGGCATAACAAACGGCTTCGGCCTGACCGTCGCAAAAAACAGTATGTGTATGATAATTGGTGGTTTTCATATGTGCAAAATTAACAAAAAAATCATTCAGACAAACACCCCAAAAAAAAATCAGCAAATTTTTGAATTACATTTTTATTAAAAATATTATCTTTGCCGCTTGAATCTGTTGGTTTTTTTAGGTCAAATGAATATGAGACATTGTATTTCAATCCTCCTGGTATTATGCCTCTGTTTATGTGGGGTATATGCTCAGTCGCCGTCATTGATACCTCTTCCGGCTGAAATAAAACCGGGTACAGGTGTATTTACGATTACATCCGCTACTAAAATTGTCCTGAAAACCGATTCACTTGAAGTCAAAAAAATATGCGACTTTTTCCTCGACCTGATGAATCCCGGTACCGGTCTGAACATTGGCTACGCATCTGCATCCTCATCTTCCATTGTTGTGGAACTTGATTCGCTCATCGCTCATCCGGAAGGTTACCGGTTAAAAGTTACAACGAGAGAAGTTACCATACAGGCGCAAACGCCGGCAGGTATTTTTTATGCGTTTCAGACTTTGCGCCAACTCCTGCCGCCATTGATCGAAAGCCGTACAGTGGTTGCCAACCGTAGATGGACTATTCCGGTTATCGAAATCAACGATGCGCCGCGCTTTGTATATCGCGGCTTGATGCTTGATGTAGCTCGGCATTTCTTCCCTGTAAGCGACATCAAACGCTACATTGACTTGATGGCCATGCATAAGTACAACTACCTGCATCTGCACCTCACCGACGATCAGGGATGGCGTATCGAAATACCCGGCTATCCCAGGTTTCAGAGTATCAGCGCCTGGCGTAGAGAAACCATCGTTGGGCACCTGAACGACGAGCCTCGCCAATACGATGGGATTCGTCACGGAGGTTATTACACACAGGAGGAACTTATGGAATTGGTGCAATATGCCGCCGACCGCTATATCACCATCGTGCCCGAGATCGAGATACCGGGACATGCTACCGCTTTACTTGCAGCCTATCCCGGATATGCCTGTTGGGGTGGTAGTTTTGAGGTGGCGCGCGATTGGGGTATTTTTCAAAACATTCTCTGTCCGAGGGAAGATACCTTCCTGTTTCTCGAAAGTCTTCTGAATGAAGTGATGAAAATTTTTCCGGGCAAATACATCCATATTGGCGGCGACGAATGTCCAAAAGATCAATGGAAAAGATCAGAATATTGTCATAACCTGAAAATACAAAACTACTTACAAACAGACGAACAATTACAAACCTGGTTCATGCGACGGATAGCCAGATATGTACAATCGCGCGGACGACAGGTAATCGGCTGGGATGAAATGATTGACGGAGGCAATATTGACGGCGCCACCATCATGTCGTGGCGGGGCGAAGATGGAGGTATTACAGCGGCCAGGAATGGCAATTATGTCATTATGACGCCGCATCGTTATTGTTATTTTGATTATTACCAGTCGAACAGACGTAATGAAGAGCCTTTGGCGCAAACAAGCTATTTGCCTTTAAGCATGGTTTACCAGTACGAACCCATACCCGGGGAATTAATCGACGATGAAAAGCAATACATACTGGGAACGCAGGGAAATCTTTGGACAGAGTATATTCCCGATATGCACCAGGCTGAATATATGGCGTATCCCCGTGCATGTGCCCTTGCCGAAGTCGCCTGGACGCCGGCAGACAAAAAATCATACGGACAATTTCTGAACCGGCTGCGCGGACACAGCACACGGCTTGAGTTGATGAATGTGAACTTTGCGCGACATTTTCTTGTCAACTGATCTGATAACAAATATCGAAAATATCGATAACTTTATGAAAATATTAATAACCACATAAAGCGTTATATATCTATTTATTACATTATGAAAATACCAAATCTGTAAATAGAGTTAAATTGATATTTCGAGCTCACAAATAAAATTATATGCGTTTGCCCTGATGAGCAGTCACAATGATTTTTTAATTTCGACAAAAACTGCTAATTTTGCACTTTCAATCAAAAATCATCAATCAAAAATTAAATATGGCATCTGAAGATATTTTCAAGAAAATCATTGCACATTGCAAGGAATACGGTTTCATTTTTCCGTCGAGCGAGGTATATGACGGCTTGGGCGCGGTGTACGATTACGGACAAACCGGCGTGGAACTGAAAAACAACATCAAAAAATACTGGTGGGACGCGATGGTGCTGCTCCACGACAACGTGGTGGGCATCGACTCGGCTATTTTCATGCACCCAACTATCTGGAAAGCGTCAGGACATGTGGACGCATTCAACGACCCGCTGATTGACAATAAGGATTCCAAAAAGCGTTATCGCGCCGATGTGCTGATTGAAGAGCATATCCAAAAGATTGAAGATAAAATCGCAAAAGAAGTTGAAAAAGCGGCGAAACGTTTCGGCGAGTCGTTTGATGAAACGATGTTCCGGCAGACGAACGCCCGTGTGCTGGAGTATCAGCAGCAAGCCGACGCAGTCCGCAACCGGATGAATGTCGCCCTCAATGGCGATAACCTCGAAGAATTGCGGCAAATCATCGTGGATTGCGAAATAGTCTGTCCCATATCCGGAACCCGCAACTGGACGGATGTGCGGCAGTTCAATCTGATGTTCGCCACCGAAATGGGCTCCACAGCAGAAGGCGCGCAGAAAGTGTATCTCCGTCCCGAAACGGCGCAGGGTATTTTCGTGAATTACCTCAACGTGCAAAAAACCGGACGCATGAAAATTCCTTTCGGGATTGCGCAGATTGGTAAAGCGTTTCGTAATGAAATCGTTGCGCGGCAGTTCATTTTCCGTATGCGCGAGTTCGAGCAGATGGAAATGCAGTTTTTCGTACCGCCCGGAACAGAACTCGAATGGTACGAACATTGGAAGGAAACGCGCATGAAGTGGCACAAAGCGCTTGGATTGGGCGATGATAAATATCGTTTCCACAAACACGAA
>Ga0082212_10007577_pt1 | contig 14321 bp, 14 predicted proteins | sample TergutNt197P3_FD_71548 | JGI IMG/M metagenome (GOLD analysis project Ga0082212, IMG submission 71548) | Neocapritermes taracua P3 segment gut microbial communities from Petit-Saut dam, French Guiana - Nt197 P3 | ecosystem: Host-associated > Arthropoda: Insects > Digestive system > Gut ... | reverse complement strand
TGCTTGAAGGAATCGCTTCACTTGATCATTGATATACAAAAACTGTTCGTTCCGGTCTGGATGATCTTCTCCTTCACGAGTCTTGCGATTGCCTTGGAGACTATATTCTAACTGATGAAGCAAAAAACGAACAGCAGAGGGGCTGATTTCATATCCTTGTCGATTGAGTTCGTCGGAAAGCAGTCTTGTACTTTTACAAGTCCATCGCAAGGGTGATTCTGGATCACCTCGCATCACAGGATCAATAAGTGTCTCAAGGGCATCGGGAAGGTCGGCATAATGTGCTGTCAGTTTTTTGCGTCCTCCGCCTGGGATGCGTGATTGAGTGGGACTCAATTTGTGTGGTTGTTCTAACTCTGCGATACCTCTGCGGATGGTTGGCATAGAAACACCTGTTGCGTGTTGCACGATAGTAATTCCTCCTCTGCCAAGTTGTCGGGCTTCAACGGCACACCAAATTCGTTTGGTACGTTCAGTAAGTGAAGGTGCCATGAGACGAAACTTTTCTTGAATACCCTGAATGATTGATGGACGTTCCATGCTAAAGCATACAAAAGTTCCGATGAAACTCCAATAGCAGTTTTGAAAGGTTATTTATACGCAAGCCCTTACGATGAACCGGAGTTGAATCGGGCATACATTTACACGAACATTCCGTCGCTTGCCGTCAAGGACGACAAAGAATCGCTGGATTTTTTCAAGATAAGAACTGCCCGATTGAAGAAGGGAATTCAAAACGTGGAATTGCCGAGCGTGTTTTTGCATCGTACCGACTACGGTGACTTGACGCAGCGATTTGAAAACGTTCTCGTCGAGGAGTTGCATAGCCGATTCGGTATCACGGAGGCGGATTGGTGGCAACCTGAAACATTGGAAAAGGTTCGGGCGAAAAAGTTGTTGGAGTGGGATGCAGACAAGTTGCGGAAACCAGTCTTGTCGAATGTCATTGTACAAAACATCGACAAGATGGCGGACGAAATGCAAAACGCCTTCATTGAAAAAGTGATGTTGACTGTCTCGGTGCAAAATATACAGCGAGAGTTCGATTATTTGGCTCATGTTTGGTCTTTGCCCTACGCACCGTCTCGGTCGTATCAAAAAATCAAGCAGGCGATTTATCGTTGGTTTGAGCATTTGGGCTATGACCGTCGCTGGACAGATGTGCAACGCATGGTAACATGTTCGGAAGCGAACCAAGACTTTTTCACGGAATGCATCAAGGCGGCGCAGGAAAAATATGCGACGGTTCGGCAGGAAGAGATGAAGGAAAAACGTCAGCGGACGGATTTTATGTTTTCGCTACCGGAGTCCGACGGTTTCGGCGACAGTTATGAACATGTTCAAGCCGTAAAATACGCTTTCGGTCGGTGTTACTTACGCAAAGACCGACCGGATACGGAAAAAGAATTTGAGCGGCGCATTGATGCTTCGGATGACGTGGAGTGGTGGTACAAGAACGGCGAGAAGGCTCGGCAGTATTTTGCCATAGCGTATGAAGCCACCGAACCGGAAACAACGGTGCCAGTTCTGCGTGCGTTTTATCCTGATTATATCGTCCGTTGGAAAGATGGACGCATTGGCATTTACGATACCAAAGGCGGTTTTACAGCGTCGGTAGGCGAAGCGGCACCGAAGAGTAATGCGTTGCAGAAATACATGAAAGAGTCGGCAACGGAATCGCCACTCACTGGCGGAATCTTGAAAAAACGCCCTGACGGGTGGTATCTGTTTGACGCAGAGCAATATACGGAAGACTTGATGGTGTGGGAGCGGTTTGAGTTTTAGCCTATGGGATTCCTGTTGGTGTTCTCGGTTCTCCGCCGATGGCGGCGAAAATTTTTAAACTATTTTGACAATACTCTGCGCTGCCGTTGCGCCAATTATACTTGACTAATCCCATCCGGGGTACGTGTGTGAGAAGACCAACTCCAACACGCACGGCGTACCCCAGAGCAATGACCAACAGCAAGCGAAACACTGCCGATACCAACGGCATCGCCCAAGATTTTACCTTCGGCATTGAAATCGAAACAACCTGCCCTCGCCGCAATCGACTCCGAATCGGCGATTATCACTCGACAGGCGAACAAGTCCCCTATCTGCCGGAAGGCTGGGTCGCCCAGAACGACGGAAGCATCCGAGTTGACAAAACCGGGCACGTCGCTGTTGAAATTGTTTCCCCGATTCTCAAAGGCGAAGCCGGTATCACTCAACTCATTGAAGTCATCCGTATCCTGAACGAGAAGGGACATGCCGTGAATTCCTCCTGCGGCGTTCACGTTCACGTCGGGTTCAAGAACAGGAGTGCCGAAGAGTTGGCGAAACTCATCACGGTCGCCTCTTATCTGGAGAAGGGAATGTACGCCATCACCGGCACCAAGAGCCGGGAGCGAGGTTCCTACTGCGGCAGCGTCAAGGAACACAAGACCGCTGAACATTTCAAGTCTGCCGGTCGCCGATACAAACTTCTCAATATCAACAACCTGACGGGCAAGAAGGAGACCGTCGAGTTCCGATGCTTCTCCGGTTCGCTCAACGTCACGAAGATCGTCGGCTGGGTACAAGTCGCTCTCGGTGTTGTCGAAAAGGCATTGACCACGAAGCGGATGCCGAAGTGGGACGGCAAGAATCCAACCGGCGTGTGGAAGAAGACTGGCATCGGTCAGACCGAAACCGAACGACTTCTCGCTTACCTCTGTTGGATCAACCGAGGTGCCGCACCCGCCCATCAACGAGCATACGGCTGGATCAGCAACAGTGTCTCCCAGAAAGACATCCGTGAGATGTTCCGTCGACTCGCCACGCAGTACGATGCCCAACCGTAAACCAACAGGAGATTCAATCGTGTGCATTATCATGTCCAAACCCGTCGGAGTTCAATTTCCATCCATCACCACTCTGCGCAACTGCTGGGAACGCAATCCCCACGGCGCAGGTTATGCCGCCGCAATCGGCAGTCGAGTCATCATCCACAAGGGATTCATGTGTTGGGACGACTTCATTCATGGTATCGACTTTGATGCAATGGTCAAGTATGCTTGCGTCTTTCATTTCCGATTCGCAACGCACGGAAGCACGTCACCGGGAAATTGCCATCCTTTTCCAGCAAATGGAAATCTGAAACGGCAGAAGGTTCGCACCGACGTTGCCATCGCTCACAATGGAATCATCCGGGATGTTTGTATCACGAAGGCGGATTACAGCGATACGATGAGTTACATTGAACGCCGCATCGCCCCTTACTGGCGAGAGTGCAAAGAGCGAGGCGCATACATGTACAGTGTGCCAACGAGTCAGCGGACATTGCTGAATGAAACCGCCAGTAAATGGTCTTTCATTTATCCAAATGGACGTATTATTAACGTGGGTGATGGCGTGATGCACGGCGAACTGTGGTTCAGTAACGCCGGATTCCAAGGTTATGGTACATCGGGATTCAGAGTAATACCGTAAGTTGGTCGGCAGGGCAGTTGGTCGCTCTGCCATTCTTGGCGGACATTGGGCTTGCTCTCCCGGTGTCCGTTCTTCTTTGCCTTCCTTGTTAACGCACCATTGGAAGCGGACACGTGACTCAAGAAGAATGCCCATATTATCAAAAAGCAATAAAATCGAGCGAAAAGACATAACGTATGCTGGCAAATTTATGGACGGCGTACACGGCGGAGTGATTTTGCGGCAAAAGTTCGGTCTCGCCTTTGCAGAAAATATGGGGTCTTGACCGAAGCCGTACTTTTACTTGTCTTCATGCGGGTAAACACCGCCGACACTGCCTCGTGTGCGACGATTGCGGAGTCGGTCGATACATAATGTCAAGCGAGAACGAAGCCACCGTGTTGGCGGTGTTCGCAACTTGGGGCTAATTGTATTCCAATAACAACATGATAAAATGACCATGCATGGTAGTGAAGTCGTCAACCCGGAAGAGCAAGCCGAAAAAACAGGGCAACATCTATGATGCCTTTGCCAAGCAGATGCTCCGTCGGATAGTCGTGTTCATTGATTTTCTACTGTACTATGCCGATAAGAAGTTCGTCAGTGAAATTGATTTGGACAACATCCAATCCGCACCGACGCATTACTTCGGCAAGGACGGCACCGAGCAGATAATGGACTTGATATTCCGGTGTCCGTTGAAGAACGGTAACGGCGGTAGCCTGATGGCGGTCATCATCTTCGAACACCAGAGCGGCAGTTTGAAGAGAATACCGCAAAAGTTGTTGCGCTACATTAGTGCGATTTGGGATGCCGAGTTAAAGGAAGGCAAACCCTTGTCGGCACCGTATTTTATCGTGTTGAGGTCGGGCAAAAAGCCGCACAGCGGTAGGTTGCCCAAGGTGTCGGACTTATTGCCGAAGGGACGTGATGGCAAACCGTTGGGCAAAGCGGTTGAGATTGAGTACGACGTTGTCGATTTGCCATCGTGGGACTTTGAACAGTTGGTTGGCGGGGCGGTATTGCGGCTGACGCTGGGCATGTTGCACAAAATGGCGGGTGGCAACCTTGACGATTTGCCGGAGGCGTTGAAGCCGCTGATGGAGATTGCCGACCCAGCACAACGGGTTGATTTGACGAGAGATGTTCTACCGTTTGCGGACAAAGTTTTTCTAGCACATAACCGGCAACTTGACGAAACGATGGTAGCCGAAGCATTAAGACCGATATTTAAGGAAAGGGTGAAGACAATGATTAAGTCGATTTTTGAAGAAAAAGTTGATGAGGGTGTTGCCATAGGACAAGCCAAGTCCGTTTTGACGGCTCTACGGAAGAAGTTCAAGAAAGTGCCAAAACATATTGAGCAGGCGGTGCTTGCAAAGTCAGACCCGATTGTACTCGAATCCTTGTTAGAGCATGTCTTCGACAGCAACACGTTGGACGAGTTCGCCGAAATGCTGTAATCTGTCATGAATCGACGTGACGCTTTGCCGTACCTCTCCTGCTTTTAATCAGGATGTCGGAAAACTGTAGCGGTTTTACTGCGGTTATTGTCAAATTAGTGCGCTTATTTTCCCGAAACAGCGGTTATTTTGCTTGACAATGATAAAGGATGAGGTAAGATGACGATGTCGTTTTAACCGGGAAACGTAGGCTTTTTGCCGATTTTCCCATTGTTTTCATTCTGATAACCGGAATGGTCAAACCATCGAAATCTATTTTTGGGAGCAGGAAGTCGGAGGTTCGAATCCTCTCGCCCCGAATAGGCTTTGAGCCTAGAAATGTAAGTGTTTGCGGCACTTTGAAATTTCAGTTGTGTGGGTTATTTAACCAAGCCAAACATCGTAATTACGATGTTTACGGAAGGGAGGTACACTCATGCCAAAACTGAAAAATGGAATGCCCAAGAACTGCCGTGACCGAAATCAGGCATTTTCTTGGCATAATGGAAAGCGGATTTATCACGGCGTTTGGGGTTCACCAGAAGCCGAAAAGTCCTACAAGCGGTTTCTAGCAGCTCTGATAGAAAAACCGACGCGGATGGGAGAGGACACCGGCGCGCTGGTGTTGGTGTCCGAGCTTGCTGCCGCCTTTTTGGACGATCACGAGTCCAGAATGGGTAAAGCTGATTACCTAAACTTCAAGTACGCTGTCGGCTACCTTGTTGAAGTGTACGGAGAACTTGACGTTAACGAGTTTTCCCCGAAAAAATTGAAGGCAGTCCGGTTGCAGATGGTCAAGACCGAGAAACTTTGCCGGAAAACCATTAACAATTACATTGGCAAAATCCGCAGGATTTTTGTGTGGGGTGTCGGCGAGGAAATCGTGAAATCGACCGTTTCCGATGCGCTAAAAGCAGTAAAAGACTTGCGGAAGGGAGAGGATGGTACGTTTGACCATCCCGAACGTGAAGCCGTTCCTGAATGGGTGATCGCCGCAACGTTGCCGTTTCTGCCTCTTGTGATTGCCGCAATGGTGGTGGTACAATACCTGACCGGTATGCGTCCGTCCGAAGTTTTCAATATGCGGGTTGGGGACATTGACCGGAGCCGCGGAAATGGGCTTTGGTATTATGTGCCGGGTTCCCACAAGACCGAGGAACACATCGGGAAAAAGCCGATTCCGCTTGGGAAACCGGAGCAGGATTTAATCGCACCATACCTCATCGGTAAAAAACCGGCGGACAGTGTGTTTAGTCCGAAAACGGCACAGCGGGAACGAGCGGCGGAAGCAAGAACGAACCGGAAATCAAAACGCACACCTTCTCAACGGGCACGGGACGCACAGCGAGCGGAGCAACATGCAAGCAAGGTGGGGGAGTTTTACGACCGGATCAGTTACCGTAACGCCGTGAAATATGCCATCGAAAAGGGCAATCGGCACGGGGTCAAAATCCCGCACTGGTCGCCATACTTGCTGAGAAACTCCGCCGCTACCGCTATCGAATTGGAGCACGGACTTGACGAAGCCCAAGCCCAACTTGGGCACACGTCGGCAGATATGACGAAACGGTACAGTGCCGCTCAACTGAAACAGCGAGAAAAATTGGCTCACAGCCGGGTGAATCCCTTTGAAAAACCGGATGAAACGCCGTCGGAATAGGGATATTTGCAGGAGCGGAGGGCTAAAACTGGAAATCTACAGCTTTTTTTCGGAATTTCAAGAATTTTTTCCCGTTCGGCTTGACAGGTCGTTTTCATGTGGTATGATACCAGACCTACTACATATAGTAGGTGTCCATCTGCATGGCTACTATATGTAGGATTGTCCGAGGTAAAACGACGGAGTAGGATGCGGAACGATTTCGCTTCTTTTACCCAAAAGGATTGTTTTTACCTCCCAACACACTTTTTGTTATGGATACTATTTTCTGTTTGGATACTGTTCCTTCGACAAACACCGGTCAGTTCGATACCAAGGTTCCGCCCGAAGGTCTCCGAATGGCACCGGCATTTTGTCCCGAAAATGTCCGCGATCCCTTCGATTCTGTCGAATGGGAAACCCAAACCGCCACTCGTCGGAATGCCGAAGTCTTGTACCATGATATGACCTGGCTCATACCCCGTCAATACGGCTCCTCTAATCTGCTGTCCCGGTTCAATGTCGGACTCCATCAGCAATATGAAATTACCAGCAAAAAACGCATCCGGAAATGGAATAAAAAAACCGATGCACATTTTCCCCTAACCACCCACTTTATTATGGATAAGCATATCAGTTTGGATGCCGTCTCTTCCGTGAACATCGACCTGTTCGGAGTCGAAATTTCTCCTGACGGAAAGATGCTCACGATGGAAGTCATGAATGGAACAAAGGTCAGGGCGGTGCAGAAATACGGCATTTCCAGAGCAACCGGTTTTCAGCACGTGCAACTTTGCTTTCATTTAGACGACAAGGTTGGCGAGGATTCAGATGACGCTGCCCCATCGCCACCACAGACGCAAGCGGCAGTTGTTCTGCCAGAGTCTTCGGTCGTCATAGACGAAAGTTTCATTGCTCCGATAACGGATCCAAGCGAATTGTCGTCTGTGGAGATGCTGACGGATGAGCCGGACGGAACTCCGCCTATCTTTGCAGCGGCGAGCGGGAAACCGACGAAAGCGCAATCGGCGTACCACAAATCGAAGTCAATACCGTTGGCAGAAGAACCGCCGGAAGAAGTGTTGGCTGCAAACAAGGAGCCGATTGCCGTTCGACTCGACAAGAACAGCATAGACAGGCTAGCCGAAAAGATAACCAAAGGCAGGAAAAAAGACACTGCCGATGGTTTTCAAGAGGGGCTGTTGAAGACGGACGCACTGTCGCAACCAGCAAGGGAAAAGGCAATACGAAACATGCAAGAAGACATGCTTACCCAGTTGGGACACTCGCCGGTCGGTATTGCAACGATGCACAATCGCGATGCGGGGAGAAAGAAAATCAGAACCGAGTCGTTAAGGATTGGTAACAACCAGCGAAAGAAAAGACAAGAGGAGTAACATTCATGCCGCCTTCGGGCGGTTTTTTTTTGCGCTGTTGCCTACGATCTGACATGCTTTTGACATGTCGGAAAATAATTTTGATCTTTTTTACTCTTGTTAAACCGGTGTGACCGGCATACGCCGATTCTTTTTTTGACATACCCGTGAAATTTATTTCGGGGCTGACTTCCCAACAAGTAGAATCGTGTGCGTCCTATCAAACGGGTGATAGGCAACCATACGACGGAGATCAAGATAGGAACTGTGCCAAAAAGATATTTACAATTCCCGGCTGACTTGGCGAGATTTTACCACACCATTTTTCCAGACGCATTTGCAATAAGGTGCTCAAAAGCACTGTGGGATTCGATGGGTGGGATTATACCAAGTTACCGGGACTGTCAAGGCTATTTCGGTAAGACTCCTAACGCCGCAAGCACATTATTTTCCCGTTCAAACAGAAAAGAGAGCATTATGAGAGCATTTTATACATTTCAAGATTTACTCGCCATTTCGCGGCTCAGCGAATCGACGGCGCGTCGACGTTTGAAAGAAAGCCGCAATGGAGTAGGGCAATTCCCAAAGCCCATTGACGGGTTCAAACGGAAACTCTTGTTTCACCCGGACGAAGTTCAACGCTGGGCGACTGGTCAACACCAGTCAGCACCGGTTACAAAGGTCGAGAGCGAAACACAGCGTCAGCGTCGGCACAAAATGGCGATGAGTGCACTCGAAAAAAAGGGAGTAAAGACAACCAAGACAAAATGACAGTCGGTATTTGGTGGCGAGAGTTGGTCAGCATTGGTTCGATTCCAAATCGCCACAATCGCAAGTAATTGCGGATTCAGTTTTTACATCAAAGGAGAAATTCATGAAAGATTTTGAAGAAACGAAATCTGGCAACATTGCCAGTTGGGAAAGTAACGTCGCCGAACAAAGCTGGCATCAACCCCTATTATTCCCCCTTGCGGACTGCGCTAACAGCACGGACGTGATCGATTCTTGCGATTGCGAAACTTGTTACGTAGAAGCCTTCAATGATGGGTATGGCTATGGGGCAGACGACGGGCTTGAAGAAGGGCTTACTGCCGCCATCGAAGAGATCGAGAACATCATGACGGAGTTTGAAGAATCTCAGTATTCAATGGACACGGTTCTTCATCGGCTCGGTGAAGTGGTATTGTCCTTGCAGATTATGTATCCGGTCAAAGAGGAGGGAATAGACGAAGAATAGCCCTCATTGTCATGTGGGCACAGGGATCCCCGTCGAACCTGCAATAAAAACGGCGGAACTTATCGACGCTTTCCCGCCCGTTCAGGCGGGTGGCTTTACCGGGAAATCAAAACAAAGAAAGGAATTATTCCAATGTTAGTGTTATCCAGATACAGGGATCAAGTGATTACTATCGGCAATGACATCAGGGTTGCCGTTGCCGAGATACGTGGTGCCAAGACACGCATTCGCATTGAGGCTCCGCCTGAAGTATCCATTTACAGAGAGGAGCTGTATGAAGCGATCCAATGCGGCACATCCAGATGGCAGCGTACAACGATACCAATGCTTGCCCCGGGAAAAAATCAGGGGCTTATTCTGACCCGAAAAACAGACGAAGCGATTCGCATCGAGGACGACATTCGATTGGTGATCGTCGAAATTCGCGGCGACCGAGTGCGCATCGGCATCGAGGCACCGCGCAGCGTTTCGGTGCACCGACAGGAAGTGTACGAAAAGATCAAAAACGAAAACAATCCAGTAGCGAAAGCCGTTGCAAGTGCCAACAGCGTGACCAACGTTCGCTCTATTGCCACTCGTACAATCGTGGCTCGAAAGGGGGTGATGCCTATGCCCTGATTGATTGAAAGAGGGGGTGAATGTTTATGGGGTTCGTTTACTCCCTCTCTTTTTCGTTAAACCCTTCGCTACTCTTTTTTACCACTGGCGTTGCCGGTGGTGGAGTAGTCCACCTTATTTATGTGGCTATGCCACAGAAAGGAAATTGCCATGAAATTAGTAAAGCAAAAGTTTAGGTTGCACGACGTAAAAGAAACCAAGAATGAGGGCGAGTGTCGTTATGAACTCGCCCCATTCTCCGATGACATGTCCTCCAGTTTCGATGAACACATGGACTACAACAGAGTCGTTGCCGAAGACGAGATCTACGCGAAGATGCTCTTTGATTTGACAGGAACCATTTATGGCATCGGCAGTTTTTATCTCTGGACTGAATTTACGGACAACATGTCCGATGCCAAAGGAAAAGTTCGAGTCCCATTCAAGGACGGCGAGCATCTTGAGATTCAAGACATCACAGACAGAATCCTCGACTTGCCGCAACGCTCCCGATTATTCATTTTGTTCAATGCCCAGTTCACGGAATATAAGTGGGTTGTTGCCGTTCCAAAAAGTAGGCTGTATTGCTGGATAACATCGCTCACCAAATGGTTCCGGCGATACTTCGTCGAAAGAACATCCGAGTAACGCCGAATCGGTGTTGCCATAACCAATTCACATCCAAGCCATGTCAATGTTTGATATGGCTTGGACAAACTTTAACCCTTTAATAGGAGACTTTTATTATGGCTAAAAAATTAGCTCCCCAAACGGCTGGCAGTAGCCCGCCTAGTAACCTGCAAAGCGTTCCGCTGAAGCATGAGGATGTACGTATGCTAACAGAAGACGAGGTCGAAGACGCTTGTGCAGATGCCTATTCGGATGGAAAGATGGATGGATATAGCAGGGGACTTACCGCTGCTATACAAGTTATTGCTGATGCGATGGCTGCTGATAACTTTACCGATGCAAGGGCTACTGCTCAACTTCAATCACTGCTTATGTCCGTAACACGCAAGTATCAAGAGGACATACTGTAACTCCGGTGGAGGTCATTGACCCCACTGACAGCAGGGAGTTCCGTCAAAACCCTGTGCAATTTTCGGCGGAACAAAACTTTTCCGCTTCCTGCCCTTTCGGGCGGGTGGTGGGTTCCAAGCCAAGCATCAATGGTTGATGTGCGGTGCGGACAAACCTTAACCCCTTAAACGGGAAAATAACAATGAGTAAATCATCTCTTACATCCAGTTCTAGCGTGTCCGATTCGTCCGTTGCCACTCTTTCCGCTGACGTGCAAAGCGTTCAGTCGGACTCGCATGCAACGGCAAACTCAACCTTAACAACAGGAGAACCTATCATGACTCAAACCTTTACTTCCCCCGATTCGTCCATTACCTGCGCTGCCCAGAACATGCCGCCCGAATTCATGGCGGCAATGACCGAACTGGCTGCCGAAAACAAGATGTCCCTCGTCCCCCGAACCGACCACACGCCGCCGGAAGAACTGGTGGAGGCGTTGCTTGTGCCACATTCAATCGAAAGCGAATCGCACGAACTTGCCAACGTTTTTCCAATGCTCGCCCCAGTGCCATTCAAAGCACTGTGCGACGACATCGACAAGAATGGGCAACACGAACCCATTACCATGTGGGATGGGAAAATCCTTGATGGCAGAAATAGGGCGGCTGCTTGTAAGGTGCTGGGCATCAAGCCAAAGACCAAAGAGTACACCGGCAATAATCTTCTTGGTTACGTTGCCGGACAAAATATGCACCGGCGGCATTTGACCCCGTCGCAACGGGCAATGGTCGCCGTGAAAGTGGCAAACCTTCCAACCATACCGGGATTCCATAGCCAACTATCTCCGAAAGATGCTGGCGAGCTTTTAGGCGCGTCGGGGCGACTCGTCCAAGATGCACAAAAGGTTCTCACAAAAGCGATCCCCGAAGTTGCGGCACTGGTCGAGTCCGGTGAGTTGCCCGTCGGCAAGGCGGCAAAACTTGCGGATGCCACGCAGGAACAGCAACGGGAGGCGGTTGAAATCATCAAGAACGGCGGCAAATGTCCCACGTTCAAGTCGCCGCAGGAAGAGAAGGAAAAAGGATCAAGCCTGAAAATCCAACTCGCCTTTTGGTTGAAGTCTGCGTTGGAAAAGCCCCTGGACTCACCGGAACGTTCCGAGGAACTGACGAAATTCTTCAAAACGCTCAGTGCCGAAGCGTTTGGCAAAAACGCGCCTCGTAAAGGTTTTTTGCAAAACGTCATTGCCGAGTGCGCCGAGTACGGAATCGAACCACCTGTCTATGCGGCAGAAGTTGAAATCCGAAGTGATGGTGGAAACGCCGGTGGTGGTCAATAGTCCTTACTGACATCGGGAATAATGGTTGGAGTGGTCGTTGACCATTCCGACCATTTCCGTTTCTGGACAATTTGGACATAATTCAATCATTGGTACACTGACATTAACAATCGGATATCAAATCTAACAAAATTGAACATGACCGAAAAGAAAACAAGACCCCAGCTCAAACGTGAGGCAGCGAAGGAGGCGAACCGTGATCTCCGTGCCGAGGAACGAGAAGCGGCTACCACACGGTATCGAATGTACATCAACCACCAGTCCCTTGAAATGTTGAGTACATTGCGTACAATCTCTGCGAACGAGTTAGTCAAAGTGTTTAGCGATGTCGAGTACCGCTTTTGTTCCGCTGATGGAAATGAGTATCCTATAACTTTGTCCACGAACAAATTGTGGGATTTGATCTTGCTCAAATTGACCGAGGTTGTGCCCTATAAAAGTCGATTTCAATGGTACGATGACAACAGCAGGTATGGACATAGCATTCCCTGCGAGAGGAAAGAAAAAGAGTGGTACATCTATTTCAGCATACAGACCATCGCTGAATGCTTTGGCGTGTCCACAAATGTTGATTCGCTAGTGCAATTATACGACCGTATCGTTACCGCCGCAAAAGTATTGCAGAACATCCGCATGACCATTACTGATAAGTCCCATAGGACATGCAAGATCGATGGCTATTTGAGCGCAGTCGGTGTCCGCGATGGGAGCGATATTGAAGATAGCATAATGATGTCGAATGCTTGTTTTGTCTTCTTGATTAACCCGCAGCTCATTGCTTATCTTGACACCCAGCGTCCGTCATTGTATCATTTCAATCATGCGTGGCTTCATTTTTCGGGACGCTACGAAAACGTTTATGCGGCGGCTAAACAAATGGGTAGGTTTTACAGCCAAAATTCGTATCACCGGCGCATACCAGAAAATGCAGGTATTTCAATCGGCGTTTTGAGAGACTCCTTGCCGTGCTTGAGCAGCAAGTTTGAGCGGGACAATCGGATCAGTCTGGACAATACGCTGCTATCGATCCCCGATGCATTTCACTTGTATATCGTTGACAACAAAAAACTTACATTTGATGATCTGACGAAGTTGCGGTTGCGTGCTGCCAATTATGACAGGGCAAAAGTAATCGTGAGATTTTTACATCATCCAAACACAAGCGACAACGGGGTTACGAAGGCAAAAATTTATGAGATGAATGACGATGCCTTACTCTTGAAACGTCAATTTTGCAGATTGGAAGAAGTGGACGAATTTATTAACCACAATGGCGTATTGAAAAGACCGGTAAGGAGCCACGAGTCAGCTACCGATGAAGAAGCAATGAAACCGGGTTGCCCATTTCAAATATCAGAAATAGTAATTCAGTAATTCCCGTTGAGGTGATACCCCACTTTACAGCGATTTCCCGTTGAGGTAATAGCCTACTTTACACGATGCGATACCCTACTTTAGCCGATGTGATACCCTAGTCAGACATGCATTTGAACCTAGAAAACAAGGCACTTCAAAATTCCTAACTAACAATAACTATCTATTAACTACCAATAACTATCTGATAAGAATTTGCTCCGCTCCGGCGTGGCTACGCCCCGCCTACGCTCCACAAATTCTAGATGTTTTTTGTGGGATCAGAAAAAGTGTTGTCCATGTTCTTGCTGCGTCTCTTTCTGTCCCTGTTCTTCTGCCGTCCCGTTGCCATTTCTGCCCAATCGCCCACAAGCCGCCTAGAACGCTCGTAGAGCGTCTGTAGGCGTGGTTGATAAAAAAGGATTCATTTCTATTTCTGTGCGCCAGAATCATTTCTATGGCTTCTGGGAGGGTTGTAACGTCAAACCGTCCAAAAGTTAGCTTTGGCATCTATTTCTGCCTCATTACCGATGCTGCGCAACGTTGCGCAATGAAAAAATTTACGCTGCGCAACGTTGCGCAACAGAAAAATTCACGCTGCGCAACGTTTCGTCGTGTCCAATTTTGCAAAAATTTAGCTGACTTTTGGCAAAATAGGGAAAGTTTTGAGAGAATTTCGTAGATTTCAGAAGCGGTGAACTCACGGCGCAATGTTTCGTCGACGTTGTGGAATCGATTCCAATTTCTGAATCAATGTTGTGGAATCGATTCCGATTTTGATTTCGCCGACAAAATTACCGCTGCGCCGGTCTCAATCCTGCCAAAAATTTGCGGTATTCTGCCAGAAAATTGAGTCAATCGGCGAGAGGGACATGATAATAAGGTA
>Ga0082212_10007575_pt1 | contig 14321 bp, 16 predicted proteins | sample TergutNt197P3_FD_71548 | JGI IMG/M metagenome (GOLD analysis project Ga0082212, IMG submission 71548) | Neocapritermes taracua P3 segment gut microbial communities from Petit-Saut dam, French Guiana - Nt197 P3 | ecosystem: Host-associated > Arthropoda: Insects > Digestive system > Gut ... | reverse complement strand
TGAATAACATATTCGTTGACGCAATAACATCTATATGTTATATTAGGTTAGAACCATGAACCGAGGTGATAGCCATGATTTATTTGTCCGATACGCTCGGCGTAAAGATAACATCCGAGTCTTGGGGCGGCGCGGAGCGGCTTCCAAATATGCTCACCGAGGGGTACAACTTCCGCAAGGTGACGCTTGATGATGCAACCTGTATCTTTGCGGAACCCATAGGCGATATACCTCCCGTGCAGACTGTGCTTCGCAACTTTGAGCGGATACGCGAGGTTGAAGCCCTGCCCGTAGTGCTAAAGCTGAACGGGTTGTCCGGCGAGCGAAGAAAGGCTCTGATAGAGTATCGGATTCCGTTTGTGGCGGTGGAGCAGGTCTACCTGCCATTCATGGGCGTTTCGCTCACCGAGCGTCTGTACGCGGAACCCAAGCCGCGCGAAAAGCTAATGCCAACCACTCAGCTTCTATTGTTCGCTTACCTCTATCAGAACAGCGACAAGATGTACGCGAGCGGCCTTGACAAGCGGCTCGGCATAAGCGCGATGCAAGTCACGCGAGCAGTGCGGCAACTGCAAAAGCTGAACCTCGTGGAAGTTTTCAAAGACGGGGTTCAAGTGGTGATGCGCGGTAAGGCTAACCATAGCGCATTATTCGAGAGCGCGGAGCCGTACCTTATCGACCCGGTGCGCGATATAGTCTACGCCCCGCGCGGGGAGGGAACTTCCGCCCTGCCCCTCGCCGGGTTGAACGCGCTTTCTGAATGGTCTATGCTTTCGCCGCCGACCGTGACGACGCTCGCGCATTACAGCAGGACGGATAAAGTGAACGGCGCAAATGCCCTGACCGACCGCGAGATGGAAGTCCGCGTAGAAATATGGAAGTATTCGCCGACAGTGCTGTCCGGCAATCCGAATACCGCCGACCCGCTTTCCGTGGTAGTTTCTCTGCGCGACGACAAAGACGAGCGAGTCGAACAGGCGGTGGGCGAAGTTATGAGAAAACTCTGGGAGGACAAGTAAGTGGAAAACAGCATCATAGCCCGAATGCAGAGCTTCAAGGATTGGTTCGCAAGCTACTCTGACAACTTCATCATAATCGGCGGCGCGGCGATTTCGCTCATTATGGAGCAAGAAAGCGCGGACTTCCGCTTGACGAAGGACGTAGATGTCGTCCTGCTCGTCGAGGCGTTGAACCCGGATTTCGGCAGGCGGCTTTGGGATTACGTGCGTGAAGCCGGGTATGAACACCGGCAGGCAAGCACGGGCGAGCCGCAGTTTTACAGGTTCAGGAATCCGAGATCGTCGAGCTACCCGGAAATGATAGAACTCTTTTCCCGGCGCATCGACGGGCTTGTCCTGCCAGACGACGCGACCGTCACGCCAATACCGATTGGAGAAGACATTTCAAGCCTCTCGGCAATCCTGCTGAATGAAGAATACTACCGCTTCCTGCGTGACGGCGTTCGCAAGATAGAGGGCTTGCCTATACTTGACGAGCTTCACCTAATGCCATTCAAAGCGAAGGCGTGGCTTGAACTGACAGAAAGGCGCGACAAAGGCGTCCATGTCGATTCTGCCGACATCCGCAAGCACAAGCGCGATATTTTCCGCTTGTGCGATATTATCGCTCCCGGATCTTCGCTGAAACTCCCGAACGCGATAGAAGCAGACTTGATGCGGTATATAGCAGAGGTTCAGGAAACAATGGCGAACCTTTCGCCGAAAGACCGCAAAGCCGAACAGGACAGGCTTGAGCTGTTGACGCGGATATTCGGGCTTCCCCCAATTACTTAATGAACGACAATCTCTGCCTGTACCAGCTGACAGACCCGTTCAGTCTGTTCCATCTGCGATTTATCAGGGGTAAACGTCCGAGGAATCAGCGTTATTGGTCGAGCAACCTTGAAAGCCCGTCTTTGTCGGCATGGAAAGGCTACGCTTATGAACTGGTTTGCCTATTGCATCACGAGCAAGTAAAGCAGGCGCTCGGCGTCGCCTCTATCTCCACTGAAATGTCGTCGTGGCGCAGCAGATCGTCTGTGCCGGGCGCGCAAATCGACTTATTACTTGATCGCAAGGACGATATTATAAACCTGTGCGAAATGAAATACAGCAAGGCCGAGTATTCAATATCCGGAAAGTATGAGCTCGAGCTTCGTAACAAAATCGCGGTGTTTGAGGCGGAGACAAACTCGAAAAAGGCGGTCCACCTGACCATGGTAACGACATACGGAGTCGCATCAAACATCCACTCCGGCATCGTACATTCTGAAGTCACGCTCGACGATATGTGTGTTTTCCGGGACGGGATAGTTAAGGTCTCAAGGGATGGCAGATTTGGTTTTATCAACGCAAAAAATGAGATCGTCGTACCGATAGAATATGACATCGCTGCAGACCTGGGCCGGGGCATTGTGATGGTTTCCAAGGGCGGCGTCTGGTCAAAGAGTACCAGTTATGACGGCGGGTGTTACACCGAGGACGAAGTGTATAATGGCGGATGGCAATGCGTCAACACCAACAGCGGGAAAGTAATAATCAACGCGATTTTTGGAAACGCCATAATAATGGGCGGCGCCGGTTGGCACTTTGGGGTCGGTCAATCTTTGATGTACTTGAAGGACGGATATGTGTACGTGAATAAAAAAGGGCGTATGTCCGACGAGAAATACAGCGTAGACTGAAAAAAGGCAGGTTTTTTTATGAAGAAGAGAGTTATCGGCGTTATTGTGATTCTGGCGTTGTTGACGAGTCTAATGGTCACGGCAACCGCAGTGGATGGCGCGGCAAGACAGCGCGCGGGCGCGCCTTTGCGGCAGTCAGCGGGCAGTGTCCCCTCGTCATGGGCGGCGGCCGAAGTGGAAAGAGCGAAAGAACTGAATCTTGTGCCGGCGTCGCTGCAGTCAAACTACAGAGCCGCGATAACGCGCGCAGAGTTCTGCCTGATGATATAGAGGCAGATACTACTTATGACTGGAGAATCACTCTTAACGGAGATACTCTGCGAGCCGATATTGATGACCTCGGTGTGATCACATTTGAGCGGTTCAGGTCTGACTCGCTCACAGGCATCTGGGAACTGTATTCCGTCAGGGATCCGGCGCAGGGAACGACGGTTTTGAGAGACAGCAACTCTTTTCCTCCTGATAATGTCGTTGGCGGCGCGCTGCTCCAGTTCATGCCCAACGGCTCGTTCTATTTCAATATGCTGCGCAGTTGCGACGACGCTATCTACAACCGGATATGGAGTAGGCTGAACGGCGAGCCTATGTTCAGCGGAGATATTAACTTGATCGACTGGCTGACGAGGTCCCAGATCGGGGACTTGATGAAAGCGTATCTGGACGACCTCGGTGAGATTTGGCCGCTGACCGGCACATGGGAGCAAACCGGCCGGCAAAATGGAAACGTGGTAATAAGCATACGCGGAAATGCTCCCACCCCTGTAAACAATCCTGGTGACAGGCATGTAATATTTATGCACAGGGAACTTGGGATGCGCAGGGGCGTTCCGGAAGGTTTCGATTGGTCCGGCGACTTCCTTATTATCAACGCTATGGAGTACAGCTTTCCCTTAACGCAGTTCACGTTCACATCGAACGGCGAGCTGCTGGCGACATCGGATGTGACCGGCGGGATGATGGAATTCACGTTCAGAAAGGTCTGGTGAGATGTCCTGATGTATTGTACAAAGTGTGGGAATTATATACCTGAAGACGACCGTTTCTGCGCGGTCTGTGGAACGGAGAGGAAATCCGAAGCGCAGCCATGCGCCGCCTCTCCTTCCGAGCCGTATGTACCCTCGAATAATGTGACTGCGGAACAAGGCGTCAGTCAACAGGAGTTGCGAGCTGGCTTATTGCTGTGTTACATAATTCAGGTTCTAACTTTAGTGATATGTTGGGCGTTTAAAATCGTTGATATTAACGTTCCAAACCCTTTACACGGGGACGGAACGATATTCTCAAGCAGGGTTGATAATGACGCAGGGATGAAGTTTGCCGCTATTGTTTTCATCGCGTTGTTCGTTTTCGCAATAGTGCGGGGGTTCATTCATCCGGAAAGATTGCAGTCTTCCGTACTGATTGAACTCGTTATAATCGTTATAACCGGCGTACTGTTCCATACCGACTACCGGAAACATTATGATTCGCATCATCATAGAGGTTTAATGTTCACGTGGGTTTTCTATGTGGCTTTGCTGTTGATAGCAAGTTGCCTGCTGATTAACCGAAGTGTACGTAAGCGTAAGCAGAGATATCAGTGAAGCAATATCATTAGCGCGGGCTTTTTCTCGTCGCATTCACACCGAGCTGTGTTTTCAAACTGCCATGATCCGCAAGTATCAATAACTCGCCAAAACTATGTGTCTTTGCTATGTTTTGGCGAGTTATCATGCGCAGCGAGATGAAGTACATCAGGGCCGGGTGTTCGACTTCAGAAAAAGTATCATTATCATGGTATACAATATACAAAAATATCTGCGCGCCGCTTAAAACATTGGTCATTTTCATCTTGCTTTTTCCAAGCGTCAAGAGTAGAGTTAGCATTACAGCAACGCTTGTCCGACGCTTTGCGTCGGGAGTACAGTTAGCATTACAGCAATGCTGGTCCGACGCTTTGCGTCGGGAGTAGAGTCTCTCTGGGGAAAGGACGCGACTTAAGTTGATCGGACTGGCAATCGGCGCCGCTTGCGGCGCTGTTCAGTATTGGATGCTCTCAAAATTCACAAGCGCTATCGTAGGCAGCGCGCTTGATATAAAGTCCGTGCTGCTCGCGGTCGCTCAGTTTATTCTGCCGATCCTCGTCTTGTTATGCTGCGCGCTCCTGTTTCCTAAAGGCCTGATGTGGTCGGCTATCGGGATAGCCGCCGCCTTGATCGGCTGCTCGTTCACGCGTTTTATGCTCACATTTGCGCGGGGTAAAAAGTGATACCCGTATGAAGCTCTCATCAAGGCGCAAGCCGACAACCCTGAAAATCGTACATACGGTCAAAATCATATGAGGATATGATCATGGTTAACTGGATATTACTCGGGGTATCCGTATTAATAATGGCAGCCGGATACTTCTGGCTGAGGAATATAAAAAAGAAGCTCCGCCCGGGCCCGCCGCAGGCTACGTCGCAGGAATCGCAGCAGGCTATGTCGCAAGAATCGCGGCAAGACTCTCAAGCGGACTCCCAGCCGGATTCACCGCCGGATTCACCGCCGTTAGTCTCGCAGCAGGACTCGCAGCAGGACTCGCCGGCGGACCCCCAGCCGGATTCACCGCCGTTGATCTCGCCTCCGGATTCACCGCCGTTAGTCGCGCAGACGCGCTCGCCGGCGGGCCCGCCGCCCGCAAAAAAGCTGAAACGCCTAAAATATCTCGCGCTCATCGTGATCATCATCGGCGCATATATGTTCCTGACGCGGTCGATCAGCATCATATTCGGCCCCAATGATCGCGGCGACTTCAAGTTCTCGTTGTGGCCCGAACGCGTCGACGTCCTCGGCGTCAGCCTGAGCGTTACGGTAATCTATACCTGGGCGGCGATGGCCCTGCTGATCGTCGCCGCGCTGATAGTCCGCCTGACTATAGTAAGGCGGTTTGAGGACGTACCGAAGGGCGCGCAGAACGTTATCGAGCTTATCGTCGAATCTGTCCGTAAATACACGGACGCCCAGGCCCACGGCACGGGCGAGGTCCTTTGCTCGTACATCCTGTCGATAGCCGCGCTCATGGTGGCAAGCGCGTTCCTCGAACTTTTCAGGCTGAGGCCGCCGACGGCCGATATAACCATGACGTTCTCCCTCGCGCTCATGACGTTTGTGCTTATTAACGTCTACGGAATAAAGAAAAAAGGCGCGGCCGGGCGGATCAAAGCGCTCGCTTCGCCGACGCCGGTCGTCTTTATATTCAGGGTCATATCGGAAATAGCCATACCTATATCAATGGCCTGCCGCCTGTTCGGCAATATGCTGGGCGGCATGATAGTGATAGATTTGCTCTATATGGCGCTGGGAAGCAACGCCGTCGGCATTCCAAGCGTCATTGGTCTGTATTTCAACGTTTTTCACCCGCTGATACAAACGTTCATTTTCACCACGCTGACGCTGACGTTCATTAACGAAGCGATCGAATGACCGGCGGCATGTGCTGCCGCAATGTAGAATGTAAAATGTAGAATGTAAAGTTATTGGATTTCGCGCTTGTTAGGTTTGATTCAGCGTTTTATTACACGATTTCAGCTCTTGCATGAGAATCGGTATGGTAATAGGAGGATCGCAAAATGGAAAATATTGGTGTGGCTCTGTGCTTGCTGTCTTGCGTGGCGGCGGCCGTGGCGATGGGTTTCGCGACCGGAAAGGCCCTCGACGCCGTGGCGCGCCAGCCGGAAGCGTCGGGGAAAATAAACGCGATACTGCTGCTCGGCCTCGCTATCACCGAATCAGCCGCGATATACGGCTTCGTCACCGCGCTGATCATGATGTTCAGGTGAAACTATTATATCAGACGGTTGGCAACGATAGACTCCGCCTGAAATAGCGCGTGTGGCGGAACCGCCCGTTCCGGGTTCGATTAAGAGAGGACTGGTAACTATTATGGACTTCCATCCTGTAGACATCCTTATCAGCATTATCAATATCACCGTGCTGTTCATACTGCTGCGGCTCATTTTATGGAAACATATCATCCGCTTCTTATCGGCGCGGACAGACCGCATAAACGCGGAGCTTGAAAACGTGGAGAAGCTCCGCATGGACGCCGACGCCCTGCGGGTCGAGTATGAAGAAAAGCTCGAGGGCATCGAGCTTCGCGGCCGGGATATAATGCGCGAAAGCCAGATAAAGGCTTCCGAAGAAGAGATCGCCATTCTCAATGAAGCGCGTGAGAAAGCTCGCGGTATGCTCAATGAAGCTCGCGAACGAATAGCCGACGAAAGGGAGCGCGCGATCGTAAGCGCCCGCCATGAGGTGGCCCAGCTCGCGACCGATATGGCCGCGCGGATACTGAGGCGCGAGGTCTCAGACGACGATTCAAAGATAGCGGTCGACGACTTTTTCCGTGAAATGAGGCAAGTATGAATGACTCCGTCTTTCATACTTGGTTTGGTGTCTTTCCGGACATAGCGACAGGAACATCGCTTACGCGATGACGACACAACTCCCGGATAGGAACTGATAAAGATATGGACAATCCGATGCTTATAGTCGCTTCAAAGCAAGACGGCGGCATGCTTGCTTCTATTTGCGACGGTTTTGAGCAAAGGCTAGGTAAGAAACTCGATTTCAATATAATCGAAGATGAGAAAATAACAGGCGGTTTCATCGCTATCATCGACGGCAAAGTGTATGACGCAAGCTTTTCATCCAGGCTGAACGAACTGGGCCGCTTCATAACAGAATCCGGCGAAAACGAGCATGAGACAGAGTCGACTTTCGCGGCCGTCGGCGCTCTTTTGAAGCAGCGGGCGGAATCGTCCGACACAGGGGCGCTTGTTTACGAATACGGCGTCGTGCAGAGCTACAGCGACGATATCGTGCATGTATCCGGGCTTTCGAACTGCCATTACGGGGAACTTCTAACATTTGACGGCGGAGCGACAGGGCTTGCTCTCGACCTTTTTCTCGGCGGAGTCGGCGCGGCGCTTCTTGGCGGCACGGTTCTGACTTCCGGTCTGGTACATACGACGGGGCGCATAGCCGAGGTCTGCGTCGGGGACGAACTGCTCGGACGCGTCGTCGACCCGCTTGGACGCCCTCTTGACGGCCGCGACCTGAGATGTCACAGGTATCGGCCGGTCGAGTCGCCCGCCCCGACGATAATGCAGCGCTCGCCCGTCGATACGCCGCTCGAAACGGGTATTCTCGCCATAGACAGTATGATACCTATAGGGCGCGGACAGCGCGAACTGATAATCGGCGACAGGCAAACGGGCAAAACGTCTATAGCGGTGTCCGCGATAGTCAACCAGAGGGAAACCGGCGTCCTATGCGTGTACTGCGCTATTGGACAGAAAACTTCAACAGTTTCCGCGCTTGTTCATACGCTGGAGGCGTCGGGCGCTCTTGAAAATACAGTGATCGTGGCCGCGTTCAGCAGCGATACCGCGGCGATGCAGTATATCGCTCCCTACGCGGCGTGCGCCATAGCGGAAGAGTTCATGTACAACGGCCGCGACGTGCTGGTGATCTATGACGATTTATCCAAGCACGCCGTCGCATACAGGACAATGTCGCTGCTGCTGCGCCGTCCTTCGGGGCGCGAAGCGTATCCGGGCGACGTTTTCTATCTGCACAGCCGCCTTCTCGAACGCGCCGCAAAGCTGTCGACGTCGCTTGGCGGAGGGTCGATGACCGCGCTGCCGATCGTCGAGACGATGGCCGGCGATATCTCCGCCTATATCCCGACGAACGTTATTTCAATAACGGACGGCCAGATATACCTGGAAACGGAGATGTTCAACGCAGGGCAGCGCCCCGCGATAAACGTCGGGCTTTCCGTATCACGAGTAGGCCGCGCGGCGCAGCGCAAGGCAATGCGCGACGTATCCGGCAGTTTGCGGCTTGAAGTAGCGCAGTACAGGGAAATTGCCGTGTTCGCGCAGTTCGGCGCGGATATAGACTCAGCCACGGCGGCTATGCTGCGGCACGGCGAACGGCTTATGCAACTGCTTGTACAGCCGTCCGACCGGAATTATCTTCTTTCAGAACAAGTATTTTTACTTTTTGCCGCAAGCAACGGCGTTTTCGAGCGTTTCGAGCGGCGCGGCGTCGTAGGCGCGGCCTCGCGGTTACTGGAGTTCCTCGCGCGGCACGGCGCGTCGGTCAGGCGCAGTATAGACGCGACGGGAAGATTGACTGACAGCGACAGGTTCGACCTTATAAAACTCTTTGAACGTTTCGCGGCGGAAGCGTGATAAACAGGCGAAAATGCCGGTGGCAAAACCAGCCGTGAATGCCGGTGTGCAGACCGCCCCGGCGCTTACCGCCCCGGCGCTGAACGCTCAGGCTTATACCGTACAGGCTCTCGACGCCGCCCGGTCATAATGCCGGCGGCAGGCGGAAGGTGAACTATCAGATGCAGCGAACAAATGAAATACGGCATCACATATCGGCAATCGAACAGACGCGTAAAATAACCGGCGCAATGGAAATGATCTCATCGAACAGGATGAGGCAGGTCATGAGCCATATTGAGCATAACCGCCGCTATTTTACGTACATACGCCGGACGATGAAAGAGCTTTTGACTTCGTCGCAGGATGTATCCCATCCGTTTTTATTGACGCGTCCCCGCCGGCATTGCACATACGTCGTTATTTCCGGAGACAAGGGGCTTTGCGGTTCGTATAACTCATCCGTTTTGAATTTCGCGCTTGAGCGCGTTAAATCTCATCCGGGGTCGGGGCTTATCACGCTTGGCCATACGGCCGAGTCGTTCTTCCATAATCGCGGTATGACGCCTGATATCAGCCTGTTGGGCATCGTTCAGGACCCGACGCTGAACAGAGCCCGCGAAGTGGCGCGCGAATTGACGAGTCTTTACGAGCGCGAGCTCACTGACGAGATTCATGTTATATTCACATCGTTTTACGACGCGAAAGGCACGCCCGTCGAATTCCGGCTTATGCCTGTCAGACTGCACGACTACGACGATATAAGGGACGCGGAAGCGCTCCAGGAGATAATGTACCACCCATCCGCGCAGACCCTTATGGACATGTTGGTTCCGCAATACGTTATAGGACTGGTGTTCGGAGTTATGGTACAGGCTTACGCGAGCGAACATTTCGCGCGCATGACAGCGATGCACTCCGCAACGACGAACGCGCAGGAAATGATCGACGATCTGCAGATGAGATATAATCTGGCGCGGCAAAGCGCAATCACGAACGAGATCGCGGAGATAACCAGCGCCGCCGAGATACTCAGACAGGATTCGGAGGCTGCGGGGCAGGAGTACGGAAACAGATTCATAGACTACAGGACAATCGCGGGGCAGGAGTATGGGAACAGATTCATAGACTACAGGACAATCGCGGGGCAGGAGTATGGGAACAGGTTCATTGACTACAGCGTAGTCGCGGGAAGGTACACTAATGGCGAAGGACGCAAACGATAAGTTGAGCTCCGGGGCTGACGCAGAGTCACAGCCCGGACTCAACACCGGGCAAAAGCCCGGGCCCGACACCGGGCAAAAGCCCGGGCCCAACACCGGGCAAAAGCCCGGGCCCAACACCGGGCAAAAGCCCGGGCCCAACACCGGGCTTATAACGAAAATCAGCGGGCCCGTCATCGACGTCATGTTTGAGCATGGCGCCGACGAACCGAAGCTCCACGACCTGCTGACCACCCCGGACGGGCGGCACATGGAGGTCGCCGCCAACATCGCGCCCGGCGTGGTCCGCTGCATCGCGCTTGACGCGACCGACGGCCTGTGCTGCGGGACTGCCGCGGCCTCTACCGGTCACGCGATCTGCGTACCCGTGGGCCCCAACGTGCTCGGCCGCGTCGTGGACGTACTGGGGCGTCCGATCGACGACGGGCCGCCCATTGAAGACGCCCCTTTGTGGAATATCCACCGCCCTCCGCCAAAGTTTTCAGAGTTGACCCCGGTCACAGAATTCTTTGAGACAGGAATCAAAGTGATCGACCTGCTCACCCCTTACTCAAAAGGCGGGAAAATCGGGCTGTTCGGCGGCGCGGGCGTCGGCAAGACGACGCTGATAATGGAACTGATATTCAACATCGCAACCGTTCACGGGGGTTTCTCGGTATTCGCGGGCGTCGGCGAACGGAGCCGCGAAGGCTCGGAACTAATCCATGATATGAAAGCCTCGGGCGCCATCGATAAAACCGCCCTTGTTTTCGGACAGATGAACGAACCTCCCGGGTCAAGGATGAGGGTCGGGCTTACGGGCCTGACCATGGCCGAGTATTTCCGCGATGAAATGAACCGCGACGTTCTGTTGTTCATAGACAATATCTACCGCTATGTACAGGCCGGAAACGAGGTTTCCGCGCTGCTCGGCAGGATGCCGTCCGCCGTTGGGTACCAACCGACGCTTGCCGGGGAACTCGGGACGCTGCAGGAGCGCATAGTTTCGACAAGCAGCGGCTCCATTACTTCCGTGCAGGCGATATACGTGCCTGCTGACGACCTGACCGACCCCGCGCCCGCGACTATTTTTTCGCATCTCGACGCGACGACCGTCCTGTCGCGCAACATCGCCGAAATCGGCGTTTATCCGGCCGTCGCGCCACTTGACTCGTACTCGCGCATTCTTGAGCCCGCAATTGTCGGCGAAGAGCATTATGACACGGCGCGCGGCGTCACGGCCTGCCTTAACAGATACCGCGAACTGCGCGATATCATTTCTATACTCGGCATGGACGAACTCAGCCCCGAGGACCGGAAAACCGTATACCGCGCGCGCAAGATACAGCAGTTCCTGTCGCAGCCGTTCTCGGTCGCCGAAGCGTTCACGGGGATAAAGGGCCGGTTCATTCCGCTGAAGGATACGATACGGTCTTTCGCGGCCATCCTAGGCGGCGACGTCGATAACCTTCCGGAAGCGGCGTTCTACATGGTCGGCGACATAGACGAAGCGATTGATAAAGCGAAGAGCCTTTGAAGCGCGGAGCGCGGAGTGTTGAGTGTGGAGTGTTGAGCGCGGAGCGCGTAGTGTGGAGTGTGGAGTGGTGAGTGCGGAGTGCGGAGTGCGGAAACCGATGTCTAATCAAGGGGTTAGTGTATGTCTAAACCGTTCAATCTGAAAATACTGACGCCGGAGCGCGAGTTCTTTGACGGAGACGTAGAAGCTGTGACCGTGGATGCTCCCGACGGCAAAATCACCGTCCTCGCGGATCACGCTCCCTTTGTTACGCCTTTGATCGTTGGAAACATACGTATGAAAATTGACGGAGAGTGGGAAGACTCCGTCAATTCCGAAGGTTTCATGGAGATACATCATGAGGGCGCGCTTGTGTTCGTTCAGACCTGCGAGCACTCCGACGAGATAGACGCAAACCGCGCCGAGGAAGCGCGGCGCCGCGCGGAAGAGCTATTGCGCCAAAAACAAAGCATAAGCGAGCACAAGCAATCGGAGATAGCTCTGGCCCGCGCGATGGCGCGGCTGAAAATAACGAAGAATATCGAATAACGCGCACGGGGTCATAAGTCACAACAAGTTGTCGGTGAGGTAAATGCGTTCCTGTATATCCGGCGACAGCGCTGAAGGAGGAGTCGTATGAAAAAGAAGCAAATTATCCAGAAACTGGTATGCGCCGCAGCGCTGCTTGCGCTGCTTACCGGCCTGCTCGGCGGATGCCGTAAGGAAGCGCCGCCGGAAGAGTCTACGGGGAGGCCGCCCAGGGAGACTGAGGCGCAAAAAAGCCAGGAGGAACTGTTCGACATGCTCCTGGCGGAACTGTTTGAGGACATAATCACGTCCGACAGCATAACCATGAATTACTTTCTTGCCGACCCTACCCGGTTCGGGATCGACAAGATAGCGCCAACCTATGGCGAGGTAACGTCGCAGGAGACTATAGAAAGAGACCGCCTGGACAATCAGGATATCGCAGACCGCCTGAGCAGTTTTATATACGACGAGCTAAGGCCCGATCAGCAGGTGACATATGATATCCTTCTTTACGACTTGGAACTGTACGAACTTTTGGACGCGTCCGATGATTACCCGTACTATATTGGCGCTATCCGTCCTGTCGTCGGGATCCAGGTGCAACTGCCGGTAATCCTTGCCGAGTTCCACTTCTACACGCAAGAGGACATTGAGATCTATCTGGAGCTGTTGGCCGATACCGGCCGGTATTTTAACGATCTCATTGAATATGAACGCGAGCGTTCCCGGCGTGGCTTCTTCATGAGCGACGCCAACGTCGACAGCGTAATCGAGAACTGCGAGAGCTTCCTTGGCGAACGTGAGGACAACCTTATGATCGTGGTGTTCAACGAACGGATCGACCAGTACGAAGGGCTGCGCGACGAGCAGCGTGAACAGTATAAGCAGAGAAACAGGGAGCTTGTCCTAAACAATGTACTTCCGGCTTACGAGACTCTTCTGGCCGCCATGCGCGATATGCGCGGCGTCGGCGCGAATCCCGGAGGTTTGGCTGATCTGCCGGACGGCGCCGAGTATGCCGGTGTTTATCTGCGATACAAGGCCGGAACGCACAGAACTCCAAAGCAGGTCGACGCCTGGCTTGAAGAGCTGATGGACAGCACTATGACGGAGATAAGGGCGGCGCTTGCCGGTAACCAGCGGTTGTCGGAAGGCTACTTCAGCGGCGCGCTGGGCAATATACGAGACGACACGCCGGAAAACTATCTTGCCGAGCTCGAAGCGGCTATTGCCCTTGATTTCCCGGCTATCAGGCCGACGAGATACGTCGTTCGCGAGGTAAGCGAGAACATGCAGGAGCATGTGAGCCCCGCTTTTTATCTGACTGCCGCTCTGGACGCTTATGACGACAACGTGATATATATAAATCCGCCGTCGATTTCCGACAATATGTCTTTGTACACCACGCTGGCTCACGAAGGTTTTCCCGGGCATATGTATCAGACTGTGTACTATCTTCAGCAATCGCCGCAGCCTCTTCGCACCGTTCTCGGAGACTGGGGCTATACCGAGGGCTGGGCGACTTATGTTGAATATCAAAGCTACTTCTACGCGGGACTTTCCACGGCTGAAGCGGATTTCCTGAGGCTCGTAAACCTGTTTGATCTGCTGTTCATAACACGGTTGGACCTTGGCGTCAACGCCCTCGGTTGGGACGTTAATGAAGTGGCGTCGCTTTGCAGGCAGCTTGGCATAATGGATCGCGACGTCGCCGAGAGCGTTTACGGCACAGTCACCGGTAACCCGCTGCTCTACCTGCCCTATTGCCTGGGTTATCTTGAGTTTATATCGCTTCGCGAGGAAGCTGAGGGTTATCTTGGCGGCGATTTTGACTTAATGGAGTTTCACCGGTTTTTACTTGACTTCGGCCCCGCGCCTTTCCCGGTGATCCGCAATTATATGCTGGAATGGATGGAGGCACAGACCCCCGAAGTTCTAGCGCCCGCGGCGTAACACGCGGGAAAGCAAGGGGACGGTTCATTTGCTTTCCAAGCGCAAAGGAAAGCAAGGGGACGGTTCATTTGCTTTCCAAACGCAAAGGGCAAAATATAAAAGCCGGGGTTTTACCCTCGGCTTTTATATTTTGTGTTGGCGAAGACCTATTTTCCCGGGCCGTCTCCAGCCAAGTATCGTCGGCACTGATGAGCTTAACTTCCGTGTTCGGAATGGGAACGGGTGGATCCTCACCG
>Ga0082212_10007574_pt1 | contig 14322 bp, 16 predicted proteins | sample TergutNt197P3_FD_71548 | JGI IMG/M metagenome (GOLD analysis project Ga0082212, IMG submission 71548) | Neocapritermes taracua P3 segment gut microbial communities from Petit-Saut dam, French Guiana - Nt197 P3 | ecosystem: Host-associated > Arthropoda: Insects > Digestive system > Gut ... | reverse complement strand
TTGAAGATTTAGATGCATAAAGATGGGAAAAATTATTGCCGTTGTTAATCAAAAGGGAGGAGTAGGAAAAACCACAACAGCCGTCAATTTGGCGGCTTGTTTGTCTATTTTGGAACATAAAACTCTCTTAATTGACGCCGACCCACAGGCAAACGCCACTATCGCCGTTGGCGTGGAGGAAAAAGAGGTGGATTTTTGCATCTACGATACGCTAATGGGAAATCAATATATTTCCGATATCGTAAAAAAAACCTGCACGGCAAACTTGGACTTGGTGCCTTCGCACATAGATTTGATTGGCGCTGAAATTGAGATGATTAACATTGACAGAAGAGAATACCGCTTGCGCGATGTATTGCAATCTGTTAAAAACGAGTACGAATTTATTATCATTGATTGTGCTCCTTCCTTAGGATTAATTACCGTAAATGCCTTAGTGGCTGCCGATTCCGTAATTATCCCCGTGCAATGCGAGTATTTTGCATTGGAAGGCTTGGGCAAGTTGCTCAATACTATCCGCATAGTGCAAAACGGAATGAACCCGCAACTGAGCATTGAAGGTATTTTGCTTACGATGTACGATGCCCGAACCGCGCACTCCAACGCCGTGGTTGCCGATGTGAAACAATATTGTAAAAGTATTGTTTTCGACACGGTAATTTCTCGTAATGTGCGCATTAGCGAAGCACACAGCAACAGTTTGCCCATTATTCTTTACGATATTAAATCGAAAGGCACCATCAACTATTTGAATTTGGCGAAAGAAGTTTTATTAAAAAACGGATATACCCCACAATCATAACATTATGGAAAAAAAACAACCGAACAGATTGGGCAGAGGTTTGGGTGCTTTGCTGGGCGACAGTAACCTTCCCATTGCAACCGATTCATTTTTAAGAGTTTCTTCCGATGCCAACGCAATGATTCGTTTAGATTCTATTGAAGTGAACGATGACCAGCCCCGCAAAGATTTCGATGAGCATCGTTTACAAGAAATGGCACTTTCCATAAAGTCTTACGGCATTATTCAGCCCATTACGGTGCGACCGGTGCAAAACGGTAAGTACCAATTGGTTTCGGGCGAAAGAAGGTATCGCGCCTCTTTGATAGCCGGATTGCACGAAATTCCGGCTTATGTGCGCACGGTAGATGAAGTGCTGGCGCGGCAAATGGCGTTAGTGGAAAACATTCAACGCGAAGACTTAAATGCTATTGAAATTGCGCTCGCCTACCAAAGTCTTCTCAATGAGTGCGATATGTCGCACGAGGAACTGAGTTTGCAAGTGGGAAAAGAGCGTGCCACCGTTACCAATTATCTGCGTTTGTTGCGTTTAACCAAAGAAGTGCAAAGGGCAATTATTGAAAAACAGATCTCTATGGCACACGCCCGTACGTTGGTGGCTGTGGAGGATATGGAGCTGCAAAAGAAAATTTTGAAAGATATTGTTGCCAAACAACTTTCCGTTAGAGAAACAGAAACCATTGTTAAACAATATACTGCGGAAACAAAACCCACGAAAACCAAAGTTAAAGTAACACTCCCCGATGAAGTTATGGCTTTTTCAAGACAATTAGCCGATAAATTAAAAAGTAAAATTTCTATACAAAAAGATATTGCCGGAAAAGGAAAAATTTCTATCCCTTTTAACTCTAACGAAGAACTGACGCATATTATCAAATCATTAAGTTAATCATCAAGATGTTATAATGAAAAAAGCAGGTTTGTTTTTTTGTACATTTTGCATTGTAATATTTTTATTTTCAATAATTAATTGTAATGCGCAGGAAAACAAACAAGTAACCGATACTGTGCAAATTAAAAAGCATAACCCGAAAAAGGCTTCGTGGTTGGCGTTGGTGCCGGGCGCAGGGCAAATTTACAACAAAAAATATTGGAAACTCCCCATAGTTTATGGCGGGTTGGGAGCATCGGGGTTTTTAATTTATTTTTATGCAGATTTAACCTCTGATTATAGAAAAGAATTAGTAGCCAGACTAAACAACACCGACCCTACTATTGAATATTTTAACCCCAAATTTGAAAATGTAACAGATGAATCCATTAAGTCGAGCAGAGATTTTTACCGCAGAAATATGGAAATATCTGTTGCTGCGTGTGCTATTGTTTACTTGCTGAGCATTATAGATGCCAGCGTGGATGCGCACCTCTACTATTATGATGTTTCCGATAATTTGTCGTTAGGGATTAAACCAAAATTAGATTTCAACCCTATTACTAAAACACCAACGCCTTGTGTGGCGTTAGTTTTAAAATTTTAACTATATGAAACTGTGCATTATCGGTTATGGCAAAATGGGGCAAGCGATAGAACGTTTGGCTTTGCAATATGGTTTTTCTGATTTAGTAATTATTGATAATGCAACAGATTGGGTGCAAAAACAAACAGAAATAACAACTTGCGATGTGGCGATAGAATTTTCTACTCCGCAAACTGTTTTATCTAATGTAACGAAATGCTTTGAGATGCAACTTCCTGTGGTTTCGGGCACTACGGGCTGGAATGACCAAAAAGAGAAACTTTTGCAACAATGGCGCAATCTGCCAATATCTTTTCTATATGGTTCAAATTTTTCTATTGGCGCCAATATTTTTTTTAAGTTCAATGAATATCTTGCCAAACAGATGAATACGCAGCCACAGTACACAGTATCTATTGAAGAAACGCATCATATTAACAAAAAAGATGTCCCCAGCGGCACGGCACTTACCATAGAAAAAGCAATTTTATCTCAGTTAGAAACTCAAACGAACATTCCCATAACTTCTCACCGCGAAGGCGAAGTGGTTGGCGAACATATAGTTAATTATCAATCTTATGAAGATATAATACAACTCAAACACACTGCCCTTACCCGCGATGTTTTTGCGCACGGGGCGCTAAAGGCGGCGGTTTGGTTGCTGAAAAACAGAGGCGTTTATGTTTTTGAAAATATTTTTGGAGAAGTATGAAAACAATAAATACAACGAGCCTTTTGGAAATATTGTGAAAGTTTTTACTGTATCGTTGGCAAAAATAGAGAATGTGACAAAAAATAGATTTACGAAAGAGAGCCGAGAGTTGCACTATTCGTCGGATTATCCGGAGCATAGAGATGTGGCAGACAGGCTTTGGAGTTTAGGTATTAGAGTTTAGATATTAGATTTTTATTAGCCCGTAGGCTTCAGCCTACGGATTTGTGATTTTTCGCAAACGCCAGCGCCGCATCAAAATTATCGAAAATATGCTCATCCCCGATTAAATTGGTGATACCGCATTTATTAAGTTCTTTTCGCACTTCGGGTTGCACGCCGGAAAGGATAATTTGTTTATTGCCCGATTTGAGCGATTTTATGGCTTCTTTGAAATTGTGCGTGCCGGTGGCATCAATGAACGGCACGTGGCGCATTCTAATAATCAGCAGTTTGGCTGAAGTACGACCCTCTTTCAATACTTGACCGTAATGTTTTGCCGCGCCGAAAAAGAACGGACCGCTAATTTCGTAAATCTCAATCTCTTTCGGAACATCCTTATAATTCTCAATGCTATCATCTGCTTTGTCGCGAAGAATTGCCTGACCGTTGTCTGCCATACGTTTCATAAATAAAATTGCCGATAGCACCACGCCAATCTCAATCGCCACTGTTAAGTCAACCAAAACAGTAAGGAAAAAAGTAGTGAGCAACACAATGATATCGAAGGCAGAGCCGCGCAAAATGGAGGTAAACAGCCGCCACTCGCTCATATTGTAGGCAACTAAAATTAAGATTCCGGCAAGGCACGACATTGGGATTAACTTCGCCCATTGCCCGAAAAATAACATAATGAGCAAAAGCGTAACGGCGTGAATCATACCGGCTACGGGCGTTCTGCCGCCGTTTTTCACATTGGTGGCAGTTCTGGCAATGGCGCCGGTTGCCGGTATTCCGCCAAAAAACGGTGTTACAATATTGGCAATGCCCTGCGCCACCAACTCGGTGTTGCTTCGGTGGGTACTCCCAATCATACCGTCTGCCACCACTGCCGAAAGCAGCGATTCTATCGCGCAAAGCAGCGCAATGGTTAATGCCGGCTGAAAATAAAGCCTGATGTTGCTAAGTTGAATAGCAGGAACCGAAAGCGAAATCGTGTTCGGAATTTCTCCGTACTGCGTTTCTATGGTGGTAACGGGAAGTTTGAAAATGGCTACAATAGCCGTCATTAGAATAATTGCCACAAACGAGCCCGGTATCTTATTGGTAATACGATTAAAACCGGCGCTGATAATGAGGGTTGATGCGGCTATCACCACAGCCATCCAGTTGGTGGTTTTCAATGCGTGAAAATAAACGCTCCATTTATCAATAAATGCTGCGGGTAAATGGCTAACTTCCAATCCTAAAGCATCTTTAATTTGGGTAGAAAAAATAACTAACGCAATGCCGCTGGTGAAGCCCACAATGAGTGGGTGCGGTATAAATTTCAGCAACGACCCCAATTTCAACAATCCGAAAATAACGAGCATAATACCGGCTAACACCGTAGAAATGAGCAACCCTTCAAAACCGTATTGCGACAGCACGCCAAACACAATGACGATAAAGGCGCCGGTGGGTCCGCCAATTTGCACACGACTTCCTCCCAAAAACGAAATCATAAAACCCGCAATAATTGCCGTTATCAATCCTTTTTCAGGTGAAACTCCCGAAGCCACCGCAAAAGCAATAGCCAATGGCAACGCCACAATGCCCACAATGACACCCGCAAAAAGATCCTTGGTAAATTGTTCTTTACCATAACCTTGTTTAAAAACACTGAAAAGTTCGGGGTTGAATATCTCTTTCATCAATATATTACTAAATTATGATATTAAAACTTTTACCACTTTCTCAATCTCTATACTGAACAAACACCTGTAATCCTTATACCTGCAAGATTTATTGCCATATACAGAACAAGGTCTGCAGGGAAGATCCAACTGAATTTGCGGGTTATTCTCCTGTCCAAACCCCACAAAACCCGAATAGGGGTGCGTGGCACCCCAAATAGAAACGCAGGGAACATTACAAAGCGATGCCAAGTGCATTCCCGCAGAATCCATACTCAGCATCACATCCAATCCGGAAATAAATTGCAATTCTTCAACTAATTTGTATTTTCCAACCAAAGAATGTACATTTTCATACTTTTTTTGCCATTTTTCGCATAAATCCTGTTCCTGTTTTCCACCGCCGAACAGATAGAGTTCATAATGTTCATTCAATATTTCCAATACTTTTTCCATTAACTCCGGCGGATATACTTTCCCTTTGTGTTGCGCAAACGGGGATACGCCAATCTTCTTTACTGTTTCAGGCTTATATGGGATGGGCGTGGGTTTTATTTCTGCATTTATTTTTATTTTTTGAAAAACCTCCGTGTATCTCTGCCACGTGGTTACTAAGGGAAGTTTTTCCATATTGTTCATTTTACACAACTTCCGTTTCTCTTTTCTTCCTTTATTTATGGTTGCCATTTTTATTTTATTGAACGACAACCGAAAACACAAAGTAAGCAATTTCGAGCGCAATACATTATGCAAATCTGCAACGGAAGCAATTTTGTATTTATTATTCAAATCTTTGTAAAGTTTGATAATTCCAAAAAGCCCTTTATATTTTTCTTTAAAATCAACAGGAAAAACCTCCAAATTGGGAATGTTATTGAAAAACGGTACAAAAAATTCGCGAGTAGCAAAAACAAAATGGATATCCGGATTTTGTGCCGCAATTTTTTTCATCACCGAAGCGGCGAGCGCCACATCGCCCATCGCAGAAAAACGAAGAATTAGAACAGTTTTCATCTTAATTCACAAATATTTCTCCTTTTAAATATAATTTTGCTTTTCCGCCAATGATACATCGGTCATCTTTGAGTTCACAAACCAATTCGCCACCGCGTTTCGATAACTGCCAAGCAATCATCTTATTTTTCCCTAACTTTTTCGACCATAATGGAAGTAAAGAAGTATGCGCTGATCCGGTTACAGGGTCTTCATCTATGCCGCATTGCGGACCAAAATATCGGGAAACAAAATCAACGGCATCGCCTTTTGCGGTAACAATCAATCCTCTGGAATTTAATTGGGCTATAGCGCTTAAATTGGGCGCTAACGTTTTTAAAGCTGTTTCATTTTCAATTACAGCAATATAGTCCACATTTCCTTTAAATACCGCAATCGGTTTTATTCCAATACATTTTTCAATGGTTTTATATTGATTTTCAACTGTTTTAATATTATCCGTTGGAAAATTTAAGAAAAGCATATCTCCTTTTTTCTCCACAGCTAACTTTCCGCTAATATGAGAATTAAATGTAATTATATTACTCTGATAATTAAGAATATTGAAAATAGCAAAAGCGGCAGCAAGTGTGGCGTGACCGCACAACTCCACCTCCATAGTTGGCGTAAACCACCTAATTTCAAAAAAATCCCCGTTTTGCACCACAAAAGCCGTTTCAGAGAGATTATTTTCATACGCAATAGATTGCATCAATTGTTCATCCAACCATGTATCTAAAATACAAACCGCCGCCGGATTACCGGAAAATAATTGCTCGGCAAAAGCATCAATTTGATAAGTTGTGATTTTTTGCATAAAAATAATATTATTAATAATGATTGAAAATTGTGTTTATTGTATGTTACGTAATTTTTGTTTTTTCTATTCTCGCATTTTGAATTTATTCTATTATAAAAAGAATCGGATACTTCAGAAAAAAAAGTCCACCGGAAAGTTTTTTTCACTTTCTTTTTTATATTTGCCACCTCATTAAATAAATTATTAAATAAATAAAAACGAGTATCTTATGAATGAATCCACTGCTGCAATTGTAACGGGTAGAGCGAATCCGGAATTGTCGAAAAAAATCGCTGAAGAGTTAAATATGCATTTGTTGGAAGTTGAAATCGCCCAGTTTAAAGATGGCGAAATTCAAGCCTATTATAATGAAACAATTAGAGGCAAGTACGTTTTTATTTTACAGCCCACTTTTGCACCGGCAGAAAACTGGATGGAGTTGCTGATTTTGATTGACGCCGCCAAACGCGCTTCTGCCTATAAAATTATTGCGGTAATACCCTATTTTGGGTATGCCCGTCAGGATAGGAAAGATAGACCTCGCACTTCTATCGGCGCCAAACTAATGGCTAACTTGCTGATTGCCGCAGGCGTAGATAGAATTATTACTTTGGATTTACACGCCGATCAAATTCAAGGATTTTTTGAAATTCCGGTTGACCACCTATATTCTTCCAATGTTTTTTACCCCTATATCCAAAGCTTGAATTTGGATAATTTGTGTATGGTTTCGCCCGATACCGGCGGCACGAAACGCGCCTCCACTTACGCCAAAGCGTTGGATTGCGATTTGGCTATCGGTTTCAAACAGCGCGAAAAACAAAACGAAGTATCGAATCTGCAAATTATTGGAGATGTGAAAGGAAAGCACTGCATTATTGTGGATGACATTATTGATACGGGCGGCACGCTCATTAAGGCAGCCAATAGATTGAAGGAAAACGGCGCTCTTTCGGTAATGGCGATGTGTACGCACGGACTGCTCTCCGGCGACGGATTGCAAAATATTGAAAATTCAATTATTGACAAACTAATTCTAACAGATACCATTCCGCTAAAACAAAAATCGGACAAGGTAGAGATTGTTACCGTAGCCCATTTGTTAGCCGAAGTAATTAAAAGTGTGACCGACAGAACTTCTATTTCGTCGCATTTTTTATTTAATTAATCATAAAACTTCCAAGTAATTCCTATACTGAAAAAGTAATCCTTCACCGGATAGGTTGGGGTGGTGAAGTTTCTGTAGTGCATTAAGGGTGGCAGTAGATTTCCTGCACGGAAGAAAAAACAAATTCTTTCAATTTGAAACGTGATATTGGCATCCCAATAGGCAAAATTTCCGGTAAGTTGCGTGTTTTGGTAATGAAACATTCGCAATGCGGGCACGTAGCCATCGGCATAGTATGAGGTGTTGTACATTATATCGGTACCCAACTGTATTTTCAATCGTTTTTTTAGTAACTCAAAGATGTAGAAAACAGATAGTTTACCGGCAAAAATCGGAACAAGTATCACTTCGTTGCTACAATATTGCACATTCAAATTGGCGATGGTTCCAAAATGCTTATAACGAAAAGGAATAAAAGTAGAAACCTGAATCATATTTCCAATATTTTGGTCTTGAATGGGGCGCAATTCTTCCGAAAGGTAAACCAATTTATTTATATAATAATAACTTACCGAAGCGTTATAGTCTTCATAGTTCCAAAAGGTTTTCAGTTGCACGATGTTTTGTTTGGTAAAAGTGGTATCCCAACGAAAGTGGTTGCTTTCAAAATGTTGCAAAGCATATTCAGGGGCAACGCGGTAATAATTAGCTTGTAAGCCTACACTATGTTCTTTTTCTCGGTTTATACTCCACGAAATGCCTGCATTTGCCAACAAATCGTTGTTTGTATAACCATATAAAGAATAAGAAATTTTGGCGGTAATATCCATCAATTTAAATAAACGAATGTGCGTTCTGCCAAATAAATAAAAAGAGTTGAAAGTAGTATTCGTATATCTAAAATCGGTGTAATCGTGCATTACGCCACCCGCAATATGAAAGAAGTTGTTCTTGTTTTTCAACTCTTTATAAGGCATAAAGTTACTCCATTGCAGCACGTTTTTTAAGGTGAGAAAACGAAGAGAATCGTTAGAAACTTTTTTTACTGTATCGTAGGCTTCATAAAAATGTGGCAGAACATCGAACTTGTCGTGGTAAGTAAAAGTAGATTGCGTTACTTGAAAATCGTGGGTAAAAGTGCCGAAATAGTTACCTTTTTTGTTTTTAATATTCACATAATTTTGCAACGAAACATCGAATGCAAAAATTTTTGAACCTGCATCTGCAAACAAAGTCGTATAATCTCCATCTTGCTTCATTCCTCTTTCTTGATATAAAATAACATCTTTCAATCCGCCGTTTTCGGTATTATTTAAATTGTTAATGATGCCGCTTACCTTAAACCCGTAAATAGCGGAGGGCATTTCGTAATTTAGAAGAAAATCGCCGCAAAGGTTGCTCATTTTTTGATTATAGAAAGTGCCCTCATTGAAAGTACCATAGAGATTAACATCAAGAGTAACCCCTTTCATATATCTTGCAAATTCTGCATAAATTTGATTTGTTTTTCCGGGAAATCCGAAAGTATAAGCCACTTTTGAATAGGTGGTTTGCATTTTGTAAAACTTCAAATCCGATTGTGTTCTAAAATAAAGAGGGTAGGGGAGCTCTTGATACAAAAAACCCATATCTCTTTCAAAATCAAATATAATAGATTGATGCGCCTGCCCACCGATGCCCAAAGTTTGATAAATATTTTCCGTTTTTAACAAAGGGTCGAAAAGATGTGTAGCAATCATAGAGGTATCTATGGGATTGAAAACCAACGGTTCGAATTCAATGCTATTAATGTTTGCGTAATAAGTGGGCAAATAATAGGGCGACAAATCCATCACAGAATCAATTTTATGAACCTGCGCAAAGGCTACCCAACTATTTGTTAACCAAATAAAAACAAGAAGAATACGGGATAAATAATTTTGCATTGAAAAAGATTAGTAGATGTGCGGAAATATTTTCCAGCGTTTGAGCTTGGTAAAATCTTCGCCAAAGAATTGATAGTATCGATTATACACGGCTTTTGCGCGGGGCACTAAATTGGCAAATGCCCAGCAGAAAAATACAAATCCGGCAAACGACCATGTTAAAATGGCAAAACCTGCCCACTCCAACAACTCGCCAAAATAGTTGGAAGAGTTTATCCTATCAAATAAAAAACCTTGCGGCAGATAATAATTGTTGTCTTCTTTCGATTTTCGTAACTTTCGTATAATTCTGTCCGAGTGCATATTCACCGTCATTCCGAAAAAGAAAACAGCAGTACCGGCAATAAATTGCGGTGACCAAAACCAGCTGAGTTGATACATATCGTTAGCACTAACGATAAACAGCCAGCACCCTTGCATAAAGGCGTTGGCAAAATTGAAAAAGATGCCGAAAAAGATTACGGAAAGCGGCATTTTGCTATCCCCTTTCATCAGCAGTGGAAACACAAAACTGCGTTGCCCGTAATGTAGCAAAAACAGCAGTAGAATAAAGGTAGTAACCACATTAAAGGGTTTAATACCGTTGAAAATGGAGATGCCGTAGATGATAAGCATCGCGATAAAGACGGGCGTTTCCATAAGCCACCAGCCCCATCTGCTGTTGATAGAGATGCCCCAGCGGTTGTTGAAGGTCATTCCGTAAGCCACCGTAACATATTGCAGTGCAATGAAAATCACAACTGCCAACGCAAGCATGGTGTATAAAAATCCGTAATAGAAAGGAACAAATGTAAGCATATCTGAATAGTCTTTATAAAATTTGCCGCGAAGTAAGTAAATTTATTTCATTATTTGTTTTTTTACTTTTCTTTTGTAGTGAGGTTGATACAAATAATATTTAATGATTTTTTGAATGATGTAATCTTAATAATTTTTCTATTTTCGCCACTCAAAAGTTAGCGATGGCTTCATTTTTAACATTGTATCATCAAATTGAAACTAAACTTACTAAAATTAAGCAAGTTGTAGAAGAAAAAACGGAAGAAAACAAAACGTTAAATACGAACCTTACAGCGGCATTGGAAAAGATGGAAAAGTTGGAAATGGAAAACCGGTTGTTAACAGAAAAAAATCATATATTAACTATAACAAAAACAGCATTATACAAAGAAGATAAGAAACAAACCGAAAGAAAAATTGAAAAATTAGTGCGGGATATAGACCACTGTATTGAGCTTTTAAATAGAATGCAATGGAAGACGGAACCATAACAATTAAAATTACTATTGCACAGCGTATCATAGAGTTGAAGATTTTGAAAGAGTGGGAACGCTACTATAGAGAAGCCGAAAAAATAATCAATGACAGTTTTTTCCATTTCGCTAAACAATGGGCTTTTAAAGATTATCAAGATATTTTATCCAAATTATTGATAGATGAAGTGGTGAAAAACATTGAATGTAACGAAAGACTGCAAGAATATGACGAAGATCTAATTCCTAAAATGATAGAACTAAACGAATTGGCAGATAAAATTACCATTGATTAACGCGTTCTTTGACATTAACATATCCCGCTTTTGTTCAACCTACGTTTGATAAACTCAATTACAAACATAGAAGTATGACTCTTTGCAGTTAGAACCTGCCGTTTTCACGGACTTTCGCCCTGCAGAGGCAGCTTCAAACATGACATATAGGAGTTTATAAACCCTATAGAACAAGGGCGGGATTTTTTTTAGAGTTTAGATATTAGAGTTTAGAGTTTAATATCTAATACCTACACTCTAATATCTAATATCTAATATCTAATATCTATTAAAATAATTACATTATGACACCACAAATTATTATAGCAGTCCTTGTCGGGCTGGCGGTCGGGATAGCGGCTACGTTCTTTTTATTGAGATTTATTATGACTCAAAAAAGCAACTCATTGATGCAAGAGGCACAGGAAGCGCTGAAAAAAGCAAACGAAGACGGCGAACTGATTAAAAAAGAGAAAATGCTTCAAGCCAAAGAGAAATTTTTACAACTGAAAAGCGAACACGAGCAACAGGTGAATGAAAGAAACCAACAAGTTGCCGCAGGTGAAAACCGTATCAAACAAAAAGAAACGGCGTTAAACCAAAAATTAGAAGAGGTTAACAGAAAAGCACAAGAAAACACGACGTTAAAAGATGATTTAACCAAAAGAATTGAGGCGAACAAACTGAAACAGTCGGAGTTGGACAAGCAAACCGCTGTTCAAAAAGCCAAATTGGAGGCGATTGCCGAACTGACTTCGCAACAGGCTAAAGAACAACTCATTGCCTTAATGGAAGAGGAAGCCAAAGCGGATGCGATGGTTTTAGTAAACGACATTATTAACGAAGCGAAAAACACCGCGAATGCAGAGGCAAAGAAGATTGTCATTAAATCGGTGCAACGTTTGGGCGTTGAGGCGGCGTTGGAAAATGCGGTTTCCGTTTTTAACATTGAAAACGAAGAGATGAAAGGGCGCATTATTGGTCGTGAAGGGCGCAACATCCGCTCGTTGGAAAGTATTTGCGGCGTGGACGTTATTATTGACGACTCGCCCGATGCGATTCTTATTTCCAGTTTCGACCCCGTGCGCAGAGAAATTGCGCGCCAGTCGCTGGCAAAGTTGGTTACCGATGGGCGCATCCACCCCGCACGCATTGAAGAAGTGGTGGCAAAAACCAAGAAAAATATTGAACAGGAGATCGCCGAATTGGGAAAACGTACTTGTATTGATTTGGGCATTCATAATCTTCCAAACGATTTGATGCGCATTGTAGGAAAGATGCGCTACCGCTCATCTTACGGACAAAATTTGCTGCAACACTCGAAAGAAGTGGCAAACTTGTGTGCCATTATGGCAGCCGAGTTGGGCTTAAACCCGAAGATTGCCAAACGTGCCGGTTTGTTGCACGATATTGGAAAAGTGCCTGATATTGAGTCTGATCTTCCGCACGCAATTTTGGGAGCCAAATTGTCAGAGCAATTTAAGGAACGTCCTGAAATTATTAACGCTATTGGCGCTCACCACGATGAAATGGAGATGGACAACCTGTATGCGCCGTTGGTGCAAGTGTGCGATGCTATTTCCGGCGCCCGCCCCGGTGCCCGCCGCGAAGTTATTGAAGCCTACACCAAGCGTTTACAAGATTTAGAAAATATTGCATTGACCTACCCGGGCGTTATCAAAACTTTTGCCATTCAAGCTGGAAGGGAACTTCGCGTTATTGTTGGCGCCGAAAAAGTAACCGATGAACAGGCAACGCAAATTTCGTTCGACCTTTCCAAGAAAATTCAAAATGAAATGACTTATCCGGGGCAAATTAAGATTACGGTGATTAGGGAGACGAGGTCGGTGAATTTTGCACGGTAATTTTTTGGATTAGATGATGTGATGATTAGGTGATGAGATGATTAGATGATGTAACGTTTGTGTAAATTTCCCCCTAATTTCTTCCAAATTCTTTCCCTCCGATTTTTGTTAAAAATCAAAAACTGCATTTTTTGGCAACTTTTCTGCTTAAAAATCAACTTTTTGTACATTTTCAGGATTCCGAATGTATGGATTTTAGTTTTATATTTGGGGCACTAAACTGTCCACAGATTTTCGCAGATTGACACAGTGTACGTCATTGCGGACTTGCTCCGCAATCTCCTTAAACAAGGGGATGCTGAATCAAGTTCAGCATGACGTAGCAAAATCTGTGAAAATCTGTGGACAAAATCTATTAACTTAAAATCTAAAAAAAACATGAAGAATCCTCAAAACTTATCTTGGAGAGAGATAAAAAGAAGATTTGACCAAACCGGTCAACAGATCAACGAAACCAAACAAATGGTTTACGAAACCACTCAACAGATGAAAGAAACCGACCGAAGATGGGACAAAATGAGAGAAGAAAGCGATCGAAGGTTGGAAAAAATGCGTGCGGAATCTGACAGAAAGAGTGCGGAAACCAAAGAACGATTAGACCAGTTCGGCAAAGATTTGAGAGAATCAGACCAGAGAAGCAAAGAACGTATAGCCGAACTCGGCGAAAACATGGCGAAAAGTGATGCGGAAGCCAAAGAACGATTAGACCAGTTCGGCAAAGATTTGAGAGAATCAGACCAGAGAAGCAAAGAACGTTTAGACGAGCTTGGCAAGTATTTAGGAGGAGTAGCCAACAGCAACGGTGAAATGGCAGAAGAATATTTTTACAACACATTGAAAAAAGATAAATTTTTTGTTCGCGAAAAGTTTGATAAAATTAGTAGAAATGTAACCTACAGAGGCGTGGATTACAACTTGAAAATGGAGTGCGATATTTTGTTATTCAACGGCAAAAGCGCCGCTATCATTGAGGTGAAGTACAACGCCAAACCCGAAAATATTTCAGTTGAGAAACTTATTTCACGTGTTGCTATTTTTAAAATATTGTACCCGGAATACAAAAACCATAACATTTACTTGGGCGTTGCTGCGATGTCGTTTACAAAGCGTTTAATAGCAGAATTGCATCAAGCCGGCATCGCAACCATTCATCAGGTAGGAAAGAAAATGGTGATTTACGACAAAGATGTGAAAGTGTTTTAACGCATTCCTTCTTTTTTCTATTTTCGCGGCTGCTTTAAAACACTGTCACGTGTAACGCCAATTAACAAAAAACAATAAACAATGAAAAAAAGACC
>Ga0082212_10007573_pt1 | contig 14322 bp, 9 predicted proteins | sample TergutNt197P3_FD_71548 | JGI IMG/M metagenome (GOLD analysis project Ga0082212, IMG submission 71548) | Neocapritermes taracua P3 segment gut microbial communities from Petit-Saut dam, French Guiana - Nt197 P3 | ecosystem: Host-associated > Arthropoda: Insects > Digestive system > Gut ... | reverse complement strand
GAACCACAACAAAAATAAATCAAATTTACAGGAGGTTTTATATAACTTGGAAGAAAACGACAAAACGCCATTCGCCTAGGAAAGCATTGCGCGGCAATGCTTCCATCAGTATTGCCGTTTACCGAAAAAGCGCGACACAATTACTAATTCGATTTATTTATTACTGTCGTTATCAGCAGGTATATTCTGATTTATCAGAAAGAGCGTTTTGTCGTTTTTATTCATTGCTAATCTAGTTGCAGTGAGCTATACCGCAAAATGAGATAGATTAACAGAAGATAAAAAACGAATCAACATTGCAGATTGTGCGACTGAATGGTAAAATCGTCGCAGATGCCGCAGGCCCTCCATGATTTACGAAATGGAGGTCATAATGGAAAACATTTGCACTTTGATAATCACAATAATCGACCAAATTGTGGGAAAACTGTTGGAGAAGAACAGTAAGGTGAGACGGAAAAAGAAATCTAAAATCAGTAGTTGTAAAGTTAGTATTAGCATGGAAATCACGGTTGGGTGGGAGGACAACCGCTGAAAGAGCATTGAATTTCTTTTAGAGATGAGCTAAAACTGTGGGGGTAGTGGCATTCGAGCAAAGTAACGGACTTGCTTGAGTGTTAATGCAAATATTAAAAAGAACTACATTAATTCGCGTTTCCCAGAGTATTGCCTGGGACAACGCCCAGCATTGAAAAACTCAACAACAGCAATGTGTTCATACCGATTGGAATGATTATTGATAATTGACAGAATTAAATATATATAGTGTGATTCTGAAAAATATACCTATTGCTAGACCACCGTGCCGCTTGCCGCGACGCGGTTTTTTATCGCCCATCGGGTACTTAGTATCAGCCCAACCATTCATTGTATCGACTAAAAAACTTTTTTATCAGTCTGTTTCTTGTAGGCAGTCGCGTTCATAATACTGCTCATGGACATTATTACTCATGACTTAGATCAACGCTTATGCCTGTATCGATATGGTGTGTATAAGCATAGACTTACCGCACCAGACGGCGCGCTTTGTATACGATCGTTTATCGTAATACGCAATCAATATGGGGTGATAGTGAGGTTCACTAATCTGCATAACTTTGCAGAAGTATACGCTGCAAAAGTAATTGTGCCAATCAGTGCCGATGCTGAAAAGAAACTCTACTACATATGTAAAGCGCTAAACTACATACTTATCGAGCATCGGGAGGTCTTCGGGATTTGCTCCGTGTTTGAAGTCACAGCAAAGGCGCTATCGCAGTTTTTTCGCGATTACGCCGAAAGCCCCATGCCAAACGGCAAATTCCGCAGAGCCCAGAGCGTCGGGAAATGCGTCAGCGCACTCGTCAGTTTCTTAATTAAATTGCGCCGAAAGTACAATGACCGGGTTGTTCTGACAAAGGAAGTCCTCATTACTCAGCGGACATTCACAAACCGCTACGGAGCCAGGGAAACAAAAAACGTCCCAGCGTTTCAAGTCCGAAGCATTAAGCAAAGTGAAACTATTTTCCGCGAATTACCAATATCAGCGTATAAAGTGTTGTTAAGTCTCGCATACAGGTACGCGCCTGACATTGCTTTTGCTATGTGTTTACAGGCATTCGCAGGATTGCGCGCGGGTGAGGCCTGTAACGTCCGTCAAGAAAGCAGCCCGCTTGGCGCGGGTATCACATTTACGCGCATCGGCGTTGACGTGAGGAAAATAGAAATCGATCTGACCCGCGAGCTTCAACTCAGACGCGATGGGATAATCACTGGCAGGATCAAGAATGAACGCAGACAGTGCGTATACCCGCCATTTCTTGACGCCTTTGCCACTGCGTATGAGCATCACATGCATTGGCTTGGGGGGCGATCATTTGAGAACGAATACGGCCCCATGTTTCTAAACAATAATGGCAAAGCAATGACATACGGCGTCTACTACGACCGTTTTGCATCGTTGGTCGAGAATCACTTCCGGCCTGCAATGTTGCAGAGCGGAGATCCTGAGCTACGAATCTATGGGCAACTGCTTTGCGAAAACAAACTCGGACTGCATTCCCTCCGACACTGGTATAGTGTCCAGCTTGTACTACACGGCGAGGACATCGCTCAAATCCAGTATTGGCGCGGCGATAGGAGTCCTGAGAGCGCTTTCCTTTACCTACAAAACAAAGGCGACCTTGTACGTGAGTTGGAACAAGTTAGCGGCGACCTGGTCGATATCCTTATGGATCTGGGGCGGCGAGAGTTTAATGAGGATATTTAGATGATGGAATACATTGACCTTTTCGCTTATGCCTCAGAGTTAGCGGTAGGCCTGAGTTCTTGTTACGGTGATAGACGCACAGGGCGCAGCGACCTGGCAAACTTCGTAGACGCAAATAACGGTTTTGGCTATTCTTATGAAGTAAGTGCATCCTCGCTTATGATTGACAAACGTTCCGTCTGCGATATACACGACGCGCTTGGGCTATGGCTGCGCGCATATAAACAGCCGCCAAGCGTTAAAATTGACCTTATGCTGGAAGCTTATGACAGCAAATACCCCATTACATGCGCCATGTACCGCGAATTTATCTCGAACAGGGATGTTAATGGGAATACCGCATATTGGCAATTGCTGGATTACATGCTTACAGAACTGGATAAGGAAATCACAAGCCTTACGGAATCAGAAATGGATGCGTTCACCCAGCGGCTTGGCACAGCGCTGACGCTCGGCGCGGCAAAGGTTTTCGCTGAATTTGCATTCATCGCAATCCACAAGGCGAAGCAAACATACAGCTTTGCCTCAAGGGAACAGCCTTCGCTCGTAGGCGAAGCCTATGCCGTCAAAGATTTTGCGGTAATGGCATATTGTGTGTTTAACAAGGAAATGTGGGCCTCGCAGGATATGCTTAGACAGGCCGTTAATACAAAAGCCCTAGCGGAGTTGTGGTTGTTCGTAGCCCTGCACCTCATATGTGCGTTGCGTTCCGGCGATATGGAACGATTACCCGCACCTATGCTGCCATATGATAAGGAAATAACCCACCAAATGATTTTAGATGGAACCTTTTCAAGACATGACGCCATTGCACTTGCTGACGAGCTTGTCGTCAGGCTGAAACTCAATCCGGTAAAACCATCGAAAACCAGCCGGTTCACTGGCGTGCCAGACATAAAGCTTTTCGTACCCGAGAGCCTCAAGGAGCCGCTTGGAATAATAATCGCAATTGCGACCGCGCATATAGCGGGGCTAAAAGCAGGCGATAGTTTCGTTAAGCCCTGCGACAGCCTGTACAACATGCGGCTGCTGTTTGGGGAACGTTTCGTCAGGGCTGCCGGGAACCGTCGCTTTTCTTCACGGCGCGGCAACAAGTCATACATGCAAGGCGTCGATGCCATAGCCAGCTACAACGATTCCTACAGCAAGCCAAAGGGATACATACTTGCGGCGCTTGCCCGTAGCCACAAGGGAGGGGTTGGTTCGCTGCCTGAGATTACAGATATTTATCTCAAGGATGCGAATTTCACTGGCTACAAGCCAGAGTTCATAATCCGTGAAATGTTCGAGCGCGGGGTGTTCAGCTTCATCCCTACCATTTTGTTGGAAATGTATGATGGCAGCTCATATAAAAAGCTATCTGTAAGCACACAGACAGAACTCATCTGCGGGCTGGGGCTTAGTGCGATCCAGATTGAACATATCGCCGAATCTGTCGGGCGCTCATTTTCGGCTGCCCGACAAACGGTGGCAGCACTGCTTTCCGATGTTGCCGATGCCTCATCACTTCGAGAGAACACATTTGGAATACTGCAAAACATAGCGTCGGGCGCTGCGCCTGGCCGCCAGCCTGAATATCTTTGCCTGATGACAGCGGCAAATAAGACCTGCCCTAACAGCGGCCGGGATAGCTGCCTTGGCTGTGGCTATGAAATATACACTAAATCGGCCATGCACCTGCTGATGATGGAATATGTACGGCTGTCTACCCAAGGGGGCGCTGATTCGTGGCGCTGCAAACGAATGGTTGAATCAGCGATAATGCCCGCTGTAATAGAAATGCTCACAGCCATGCAATCGCTCTATCCGGATGCTGATGATGCCGGGATGCTAGACATTATTGAGAGGGGCTTGAAATATGTTGACACTTCCAGCAAAGGAACTATCCAGCCGCGTGTCAAAGAGTACGGTCATTTCGGAGATCGGTGAATCGGCATTGCAGCACGCAGCCAATATATTCGGTGATTTCAAGGGGCGTGGGGTAATCCTGAACGATAGCTTTGAAGATGATACCTGGTCGTTTACCGACGAGCTTAGAAATGTCGGCATACGCTTCGAAATTGGAGAAGTTGCAGAATGGATTAGCTGCACTGCGACTGACTATAAGCGGTGCGTCAAAACATACATAGCGTTCCAAATCAGCAGGATCGCGCTGTTGCAGTTGCAAAGCATCGCTAGGCTCCTGTGCGCTATCGCCGCAATGCCTGCTGACGAAGTTTGCATGATTGATGAACTCGACAACCATGTAACAGAATTTCTGGGAATCATCCCAAAAGGGTGCGGGGGCAGAGATGCGGTCATTGAAACGCTTGAGGAACGGGCAAGCCATAAAGGTAAGAATCGGACTGTTCGCAGGGTGTTGGCTGATTTCAAGGCATACCTGAGATTTGATGAGATTATCAGCGGCTTCTGGGAGTCAGCTGATGATTGGCAGCGTATCGTGTATTTCCCGCTGTACTTTTGGTGGAAGCTCACGGCTATCCTGCCGTTGCGCCCAACGGAGTTGCTGCTAACGCCACAGGATTGCATTAATGGGCAGATGTTGACCGTCAGGAGGACTCGCTTGAAAGGCAGCGGTGGGCGCGTTGATTACAGTATCGGCGGCGATTATGATTTGCATGAGTATGTGGTCCCGGAATATCTTGCCGCAGAACTAAAAGTTTACATAAACGCAACTAACGGTCTGAGGGCAAACGAAATCGATACACTGCTTGTACCCGCAGCCAGCTTCAGCGGCGGAGTGAGCGCTGGTAGCTCACGGTACTACACATATAGCAGATTGCGGATGTGCCTTCTTAATTTCTACGATGAGGTAGTGGCCCCGTCCGGCATAGACATTGGGAATATAACCCTTGGAGATACCCGCCATTTGGCTATGGTAAACCTGATTATCTCAGGCGGCTCGCCCACGGTTTGCCGTGAACTTGCCGGACACGCTGACATTGGCGTCAGCTCTCACTATTACAGCAACATATCAAACCTCGTAGAATGCGCCACTAATGAGCATTTCCGGAAATCCAAAGGCGGGGCAGCCGGGATTTTTGGCAAACAGCGTTACCCTTTGGCCAAACCAGTTAAAACGCATAGGGTACAGGGCGGCAGGTGCGATGCGATGGCCGTTAAAAACGGCGACGTTTCTGAATGCCTGAAAGTGGTCAGTAATAATGGGTATATTGGAGAGTGCCTGTATTGCCCCCATTTCTGGCCGGATGCACATGGAGTCCATATGCGTTTCTATGATAAGGATTTAGGAAAGCAACGCGTCGACTCTGACACGGAGTATTTATTGAGCATGGTCGAACTCGTCCGGCGAGGACTGGGGCACACAGAAGATATTGGTTCAGCGATCCTGCGGCTTCAGCGAAGCTGCGACCATTACCATAAATGTATATTGGAGAGTATAGAAAATGGCAAGGCCTAAAAAAGCGGAGTCTTCGGATATGTTGCGGGTCGTGGACTCGTTTTATGAAACGCATGGAAACGCGTCCAAGCTGAAATACAAGGCGCTGGAAACTTATGCGATATCGTTGGGGATTGACGCAAAAGAGTACGATTTTCGGCGCGACGACGCAGTCAAGCGGCGCATCGACGAGTTAACGCAGTTGCGTGATACGTTGGGGTTGTCGCTCGCATATAAAACGCTGGACGCAGATGCGCTGATATATGCAAACCCGACGCGTGCGTCTCTCAAAGCGGCTCTGACCGAGCTTGACAGAGGTTGGAGGGAGGTTTTTGAGCGAGCCGTGAAGATTTCCTCCGAGAATACCGCATTGCTATCTAAAAACCATTCAGTTGCCCGCGACGCCGATGTTTTACGAACTGATATTGATTCACTTAAAGACACTATTGCTGAATTGAAAAAGCAATCGGCTGATTTGCTCACTGAAAACCGATATCTTAAATCAGCCCTTGAAAGCTGGCTGTACCCCGACATTGCCAATGAGATATTAAGACGTGAAGGAGTGCTGGATGATACAAAATCCAACATTATTGACTCTGCACTGGAAGAATTAGCTGACCTAAGCGAGCCTATGGATTTGGATCAGATTGTAGCAATGGACAGTGAACGGATGACCAGAGCGCAAGTGCTAATAGACAGAATGGAATCACAGGTAATGGAGGGAAAATGCAATGCGTGACAAGCTGCCGATCGACAGCCCCGGCGTGGCGGATGAGTGGGATTATGAATTGAACGCGCCGTTGCTCCCGGATAGATTTACGGGCGGCTCCGAGTATTATGCTTGGTGGAAGTGCAGAAAATGCGGGAACAAATGGCAGGCTAAAATCTACAGCCGTACCGAAGGGCGTGGTTGCCCTGCGTGCGCGCGCATCCGCTTGAAGCGCGGCGTCAATGACCTTGCGACCCTTGCGCCCGCAGTTGCCGCCGAGTGGAGCTACTCCCAGAACGAGCCGTATATTCCGTCAGATTTTCCCTGTGATTCAACCGAAGAGGTTTGGTGGACATGCAAACGTGGGCATAGCTGGCGAGCGAAGATAAATAAGCGGACAAAGCGGAAACAGAAATGCCCGTACTGCTGCAATAACAAGGTCTGGGTTGGCTACAACGACATTCCGACCACCCATCCGCATTTGGTGGACGAATGGGATTATGAGGCGAATACCCCTTTGCGCCCGGAGCTGTTCACGGCGGGTTCGGATGCAACAGCAGTCTGGAAGTGCAAAAAATGCGGTCATCGCTGGAAAGCAAGGATTTACGCCAGAAAAAAGCACGGATGCCCATGTTGCGCTGGAAATGTCCTCGTAAAAGGCGTTAATGATCTGAGGACTGTAAACTCTGTCGTCGCCGGTCAATGGGATTCTATGAAGAACGGCAGATTGACACCAGAGAGTGTAGCGGCAAACGATAATCGGAAAGCATGGTGGCTTTGCGAGCTTGGGCATTCTTGGGAATCTGTTATCAGCAGCCGAAACAGCGGTAAGGACTGCCCATATTGCAGCAACCGTGCCGTCCTTGTGGGATTAAATGACCTCGCAAGCCGCAACCCAACCCTTGCTGGTGAGTGGTGCTACAAACGTAATAAAGCTTTGACTCCGCAGCACGTAACCGAGTATTCGCACCGAAAAGTTTGGTGGCGCTGCGAACACGGTCATTATTGGAAAGCCCGTGTTGCAAATCGGTCAAATGGCACTGGCTGCCCGTATTGCGCAAGTAAAATCGTGGATGTGGGCGTCAACGATCTACAGACGTTGCGACCTGACCTGACCCGGCAGTGGGATAAATTGAAAAATGGCGGATTATCTGCGGATATGGTCACACTTGGCTCAAACAAGAAAGTCTGGTGGGTATGTGAACATGGACATCGTTACTGTTCGCCCGTTGTTGCCAGAGTTTATGGCAGAGGCTGCCCGTACTGCACCCATAAGCTCCCTATTGTAGGTGAAAATGACTTTGCAACGGTTCATCGGGAGTTGCTCGGCGAATGGGATAATGTCAAGAACGCGGGCAGACTTCCTCAGCATTACACCTACGGCAGTAAAAAAAGGGTCTGGTGGAAATGCGATAAAGGGCATAGTTGGAAAACATCCATTTGTAATCGCCATAGGGGGAGCAGATGCCCGTATTGCTACGGCGTTCTTGCTATTCCACACGAAAATGACGCCGCCACAATCACACCGCATCTCGCTGTTGAATGGGTTACAGAGAAAAATGATGGAATTGATATCCACGATGTTCTGCCATTCTCAAACGCCAAATACTGGTGGCGCTGCGAAAACTGCGGCCAATACTGGCAGAGTACGGTCGGGGCGCGAACTCAAGGCTCCATGTGTCCTCACTGCTTCGGCAAAGCGGTGTATCGACCGAGGCTTGCCTGATGATAATGGTTCACGATTGCAAAGTATATTAAGGAGTTACAATGCCATGACTATAACTAGAAAATATCTGCGGGATTGGGAGAACAATATGCGCACTTTCATTACACCAGAGCAGAAGAGGGTTATCCTAGAGCGTTTTGGAACGGAGCCAGAACCCTACGAATGGTCAGATCAGGATATCTTCATACAAATACGAAACTATCTTGGTTGCGGCGAGTTTGTGAAATCAATGATTGATAATAGCGCACTTGGTGAGCGTTTTCCCTTTTCGGATGACTTGCCGTTCTGATGGTATAGATGCCGCCAATTAAGTATCAACAAATAATGCGGAAATCCTTGAAAACACTGATTGCTTTCGGTATGATGTCTAACAATAAATCAAATCGTAGTATATGATCCATGAGGAGGAGAATTATTATGCCCAAATCAAAAACCGCAGACTCGGAAAGTGATGTATCTTTATTGCCCGATGACACAGATAATCCCCGGCCTAGACTATCTAAGCTAATTATAAGGAATTTTAGAACTATCGGGAAAAACCCGGTAGAAATTGATTTGGACGATATCGTTGTATTAGTTGGCGCAAATAACACAGGGAAGAGCGCTATACTGAAAGCATATGAGTATGCTATGAGTACCGGGTCTACCGCCGGTAAAATGGGGATCGAGGATTTCCCAAATAATATTGTCGATACTTCTGCGCTTCCAGAAATAGAAGTGCATACCATTATTTCGGAAAACAAACCAGGTGAAAAATGGATCAAGCATTTAGATAATGGCGAGATGCTGATACGCGAAAAGTGGGTATGGAGCAGTCCTAATAGTGAACCGAAACGACGCGGCTTTGATGTGCAAGCCGGAGATTGGTCGGAAGACAATGTGCCATGGGGTGCTGCAAATGTAGCAAATGCTTACAGACCAAAACCGCATCGTATTGAAGCTTTTGCATCACCTGAAACACAGGCTTCTGAGATTACAAAGCTTCTATCGGGGATTATTAAGGATAGATTTAAAAGCATTAAAAGCCCAGATAATGAAACTGATAAGACAGATTATGAGCTACTCATCGATAGTATAGCATCTTTCCAAAATGCGGTTTCAGCATCTATACAAGGTGAGGTCGAAAAAATCGAAGACAGCATTTCGGAGTATTTAAGCGAGGTATTTCAGAATTACATAATTAAGCTGGACGCAAACCCTGAAACTAATATTGACAATACCTATTCTCCTTTTAAGGAAGCTCCTGACCTATACATGGGACCAGATGGAGGGTATATGTCAAAGGTTTCTGTTCAAGGAAGCGGCGCAAGGAGAACATTATTATGGACAGCGTTGAAATATATTGCTGAAAACGGAAAGGATCAAAGTGAACGCCCACACGTTCTTTTGCTTGATGAACCTGAAATTTGCTTGCACCCCACAGCTATCAGGGATGCAAGAAGAGTCCTCTATGATTTGCCGAAGACAGGAAATTGGCAAGTAATGGTGACAACCCATTCGCCGGTGTTTATCGATTTATCATATGACAACACGACGATTGTTAGGGTTGACCGAAACCCCAATGATGAAGTCCGAAGCACAACCCTATACAGGCCACAGAATGCAAAATTAACCGATGATGACAAGGAAAACCTGAAACTCTTGAATGTTTGTGACCCATATGTGCATGAGTTCTTCTTTGGGGGAAGGATTATTGTTGTAGAGGGCGATACGGAGTATACAGCATTTTCAATGCTAAAAATGATATATCACGCTGAATATGATGATATTCATGTAATCCGAGCCAGAGGCAAAACCATAATTCCCTCAATTGTTAAAATACTCAACCAGTTTTCATCAGACTATGCGATATTGCACGATACAGATGCCCCTAAAAGCGAGAATGGAAACGCAAATCCCGCGTGGACAGTAAATAGCACCATTATGAACGAGATAAACAAAGGAGCCAGTGCAGCAAAGATTAATGCTATTGCGTGCAAAACAAATTTTGAAAATGCGCTCTTTGGACAAGGCGTAAGCAAGGATAAGCCTTACAATGCTTTAGTGAAAATGAAAACTCATGCAGAATGCAGAGCAAAGGTTAAGCAATTACTGGATTCGCTTTTAGATATAGATAAAGAGCCACCAGACAATTGCATACGATGGAAGGACATTAATGACCTAACCTGATACGAATTAATAAAACTGAATAAAGATACTCCAAAACGGCAGCTTCATTTGCGAGGCTGCTGTTTTGTTTGTCAAATATTTATGCAGTCTGATGCGACTGCGGAAAGGAGACATTAAAAAGATGTTGCTCCCACCAATTCGGGCTGCCCCTGCGCTCACATAATGTGGGTGCATTTTATTTTACAAAGAAAGGAGATACCCGGTTTGAGAAAAAGCGACACAACTATGAATTTTTACATCATAGTTATGCCGTTGATTTTGCTCGGAAAACGACAAAACACCCACTCTGAAAAACCGGGTTACATTCACTATGTCATTTTTTACATCGGCGGTATCGACCCTGCAAACCCTTGTTGTCGCACTCGGCGCAGGCCTTGGGGTATGGGGCATAGTAAATTTGCTCGAGGGTTATGGAAGCGACAACCCCGGCGCGAATGGGCAGGGTGCATAAGGAAGCAACCGCCCAACAACAAAAACGAAAGATAGCCAACAGATGGAACAACGACAGAATCAGAGCCGCTACCCGGCTATGGTTCTGTCGTTGTTTTGTGGATGATAAATACTATCTATCATACCATTTCGCCTGTTCTGCATAGAGCCGCGCATATTCACCGCCCTGCGACAATTCATCATGGGAGCCGTCTTGTACGGCTTTCCCGCCCTCAAAAACTACGATACGGTCTGCCAATGACGCTACACTAACTCTGTGGGTCACAAAAATTACTGTTTTGTCTTTGGACAGGGCTATGTACTTCTTGAAGATTTCCGCTTCGGCAAGAGGGTCGAGGTTGCTTGTCGGCTCGTCCAGAATAATAAAATCACGATTTCTATATGCGGCACGGGCGATTGCTAACTTCTGCCACTGACCGCCCGATAACTCGGTGCCGCCGGTGTCTTTTCCGAGCAAGTCATCCTTGTTCGCACCTGTGAACCCCGCAAAATCTATTGCGTTGTTTATCTCCGTTTCGCCGCGTTGCCGTGCCGTATCGCCCAAGTACACATTGTCGCCCACCGTAAATGTTTCATAACGTGATGGGTCTTGCACAACCGCGCTGGCGGCATTGTACCGGCTGATTGGATTTATCGTTTCTACCGGCATATTATTGATAAGCAACTCACCGTTACTTGGAGATAACGTACCCGTTACAAGTTTTACGAAAGTAGTTTTTCCTGCGCCGTTTTCTCCTACAAAAGCCACCTTTTCGCCTTTTTTGATAGTAAGGGTTACATCATCCAAAACGTATTTGTCTGTCAACGGATAACGGTACGCTAAGTTTTTCGCTTCTATGACAGAAACATCATCACACCCCGCGCCAACCGATTGTTGGTCGGCTAACTCCATTAAATCAAGGAACTGCGCCGCTTCGTTCTTTTTTGAAAACATCGCAGAAACGCTGGACAGTAACGCGCCGGTATCGCTGACCAATGTACCAGTGAGAACCATAACCGCGCCCAATGCGCTCAAAGTGATTTGTCCATTCGCCATGAGTATAACCGCAAACACGCTACCGCCGATATTAGCAAGACTGCTGACGGTAGTGTTGACCATGTTTAACACCATCTGCGTTCGTATCATTGCTCTTTCTTTAAGCGTGTACTCGTCGGCAAGGGTTTTCCATTTTTTGTAGAAGAAATCATGCAGTCCGAATGTTTTTAACTCCTTGCCGGCCGGTGAAAGCATGAGGTTTTGATAATAACGCAACCGTCGATTTAGTTGCGTATTATCTTTCTTGAATTTGAATTGTATTTTCTGTCCGAGGGTCATAGAGTAAAGCGACGGCAAAGGAGCGGCAACGGCGATCAGGCTCAACCACGGATTGAAGATATATAAAGAAGCGGCGATAGCAAGCACCGATACTGTTTTGGCAACAACAGCATAGCTCTTTAGCATAAGCCCCCGGTTTATACCGCTATCCCAAGAACCATCAACGAATGAAAACACTTGATCTATATTGTCATTGATTTTTGCAATCTCCATATGCTCTGCGGGAACCGAAGATATTTTCTTGTATAACCGTGCAAATAATAATTCTTGAAGTCGGTTGTCCTGTATCTTTGCAAGCTGTTCAATACCTTCGCCACCGTATAACCCGATGTATCGGTCGATTAAGCCAGTGAGGTAATTGATAAAAAAGTACGCGACTATCAACATCAAGGCCGGGACTATATTTCCGCTTATGCTGTTTTCAGCTTCGCTTATATACCCGCCCCAAATAAACGCTAATAACGGCTGTAACAGTGACAGCACGATGAAAATACCGAGATACAATGAACTCATCAAACGCGCCGATGAATAAACGAACGCCCAAAGACGCAGTACATAGGAGAATTTCGGTTTTCGCTCTTTCTGCACCTCGCGTTCAACCGTGCTTGTCTTGTCCTCCGGTAAAACTAATTTCGGCTTTTCCGGCTCCGCTTTCTTATGCACGAGCGTTCACCTCCTCCCGGCTTTTGGTGTACCACTGCTTTTGCGCGTTGAACATATCAGCATACAGACCACCAGCCGCCATGAATTCGTCATGTGTACCGCTCTGTGCAATTTTCCCGTCTGTAATGACCAGTATCCTATCGGTAATCAGCGTTGAACCAAGCCGGTGAGTGATGAACAGCGCAGTCTTGCCCGTTGACATTTCTGCGAAATCTGAATATATTTCACTTTCTGCCATCGGGTCAAGTTGACTTGTAGGCTCGTCCAGTATCAATATAGGCTTGTCCCCCATAAATGCCCTTGCAATCGCCACGCGCTGCCATTGACCGCCTGATAAGTCCACGCCACCCTCAAAATCACGGCCCAGCAACGTATCTTTACCATTTGCAAGACCGTCAACAAAGGCGTCTGCCTTGCCTTTCTTCATGGCGGCTTTAATGGCTTCGACATCATCGACTTTATCCACGTTTCCAACGCCGACATTTTCAGTAAAAGTAACACTGTATCGGACAAAATCTTGAAACACCGCGCCGAACATATGGCTCCGCGCGGCTTGTGAATATGATGACAACGGTTTCCCGCCTATGAGGATTTCACCAGCGTCGGGTTGGAATAACCCCAACAATAACTTTACCATCGTGGTCTTGCCCTCGCCATTTTGACCGACAACGGACAGTTTTTCACCGTTCTTTATAGTAAAACTTAGACCCTTTAACACTTCTTTTTCAGTACCGGGGTACTTGAAATAAACATCCTTGAACTCAATGGAGAAGTTATCCGGGAGCGCATTGTCCGTTCCATATTCATCCTCGGAGAGGGCGAAATACTTGTCATAGAAATCAAAGGTTTTAATGTGGTAGCCGCTCCAAAGAAAGATATGCACACAACCGTATAAGTCTGACGATACCTTGCGAAAAATCAAAAGTGTAAGTGCAATCAACATCCCTGTCGAGAGTTCGCCTTGTTGGTACAGGAGCAGTAACAAGATGGCATTACCCAAATCAGCAAGACGGAAAATATTTAACCCGGTAAACTGTCTCTTCAACGCCTTGAAATAAAACTTCTCATACTCGCGGTTACGGGCATTTAACCGCTTGCTATATGTATCAATTAAGTAGTCTGATGATTGAAATAGACGGTTCTCCTTTACAAAATCTCTTGACCGTAGCATATTGCCCAAGATACTGTATCGCCGCTCTTTCTTCCAATACGTTTCCATTTCTTCATAAATATTAAACTGAAATTTTCTTTGAAGTAGGGATTGCGCCGCAAACGGAATCAGAATCGTAAGCAACAGCCACCACCTGACAGAAGCGAATAAGTACAAAGTTCCAATGGTAGCTATATAAGAACTCAAAGAAAAATTGACGTACATAGGGAATAAATGCCGCGCCGCGTTTTCTGTCCGGTTGTATGCCTTGTCGATGACTTCCATAGAGGCTTCGCTTTCCAAGTGTCCATAGCATAGTTTTTTTAGTTTTTCCAACATCTTTCCCTTGTAAGCTGTCCGTAGGATTAACTGACTGCGCGGTTCGGCATATTGCCATATGAGCATATTATTTAGGTTTGGTAACAAAGCCGCTACTATGAACAGCACCAAAAAAGGCGTCAGCTTGGAAAAGTCCGCGCCGTTCGCCACTTC
>Ga0082212_10007572_pt1 | contig 14322 bp, 12 predicted proteins | sample TergutNt197P3_FD_71548 | JGI IMG/M metagenome (GOLD analysis project Ga0082212, IMG submission 71548) | Neocapritermes taracua P3 segment gut microbial communities from Petit-Saut dam, French Guiana - Nt197 P3 | ecosystem: Host-associated > Arthropoda: Insects > Digestive system > Gut ... | reverse complement strand
ATATCACGCAATTCGGAGATGTGATGCTCCCTTCGCAGAAAAAAGCGATTTTCGACATGGCGACCTGTCAAACCGCAGCACGCGGCGGCCATCCGAGTACGAAACGTTCCCGGATTCCATCACTCCGGCATTGAGCCACTTACCGATAAGGCGTCGCAACACTCCGTTGCGTACCCGTCTTGACACAAATTCCTGAAGTTGCTTGTGGTCAATCGTGTCGAAAAAATTTCTTATATCGACCTCCAAGACCCAACCGCCTTTCACTTCCATCGTGGCGTCCCAAACCGCTTCAAGTGCCTGATGAGCACTGCGTCCCGGTCCGGCAATGCGTTTTTGCTGTTGCTCAATAATGACATCTTGTTCGGCGATGCGCTTTTGCTGTTGTGCAACCGGTTATATCCCCAAAACATCATTCATAGAATACAAACCGGCCTCGCGACCGACCAGGAACTTGGCGGCGGCTATGGCTCCCAGGGCGTAGCAATCGCGGTTGGTCACGCGGACGGTGATTTCGATCAGCTCGCCCAACATTCCGAACACAATCGTGTGTTCGCCCGGGTTGTCGCCGGAGCGAATTGCGTGATAGCCGATTTCGTCGGCGGGACGTTGTCCGGTCACCCCCTCCCGACCGTGTTTGTGCTTTGTCTGCCCCATTTCCTTCGCGATGATTTCGCCGAATTTCAACGCCGTTCCACTCGGAGCATCGACTTTGTAACGGTGATGGCGTTCCAAAATTTCCACGTCAACATGTTGCCCGGCCAGTGACTTGGCCGCAACTTGAGCCAGCTTCAAGGCGACATTGACGGCCAGTCCCATGTTAGGCGACCACAGCAGCGGAATCGATTGCGACGCTTCTCGAATCGTTTGCACCTGTTGCGGCGAAAGGCCGGTGGTGGCCAGAACGAGCGGCGTCTTGAGCGTTACGCAGTTGGCCACGATTCGCTCGACCGCCGTCGCCGTCGAAAAATCGATGACCGCGTCCACTTGCTTGACTAACGAGTCGGTCACCGGCACACCCATCGTGCCGACGCCCGCGATCTCGCCCGCATCACAACCGATGCGCGGATGCCCCGACATTTCAATCGCCGCAGCGACCGATGCGTCGGCATCTTGCGAAATCAGCGCGACAAGCCTCTGTCCCATACGTCCTGCGGCACCATGGACCGCAATCGAATATTGTGTCATATCCATCATTCCTGTTTCAACCAACAACCAAGAATTACTACTACCTCGTCAAACGTTATTTTGTGAATGGCAACCGGGAACGTAACGAAGTGAAGTGACCGGAGCATCCCACGTTCGATCCGAACACTGCGCCAAGCTCCGTTCCCGGCTGCCAATAGAAACCCACAAATTTAAGTTTTTATTTTGTGAATGGCAACCGGGAACGTAACGAAGTGAAGTGACCGGAGCATCCCACGTTCGATCCGAACACTGCGCCAAGCTCCGTTCCCGGCTGCCAATAGAAACCCACAAATTTAAGTTTGTCTGGGTAGTAGTACGACTTACAGCTTTTTCAGATAAATATTCTTGAACTTCGGCAAGGAGCCGGGATCATGTTGCTGAAGCGCAATGTGGCCTTTCTGACCGAAATACTTGAAAGTGCCTCGCGTCGGATTCTGAGTCTGGCCTCGGGCAAACCTTGCCGTCGGGTCAACGTAGGTGTAAAGCACTTTGCCGTTGATCTCGACGGTCAGCGTGTTGCCTTTGACGATGAGATGCATGGTGTACCACTCATCGGCGGGGGCGGGCGACTCGAAAATTTTGATCAAATCGTAAAGACTGCCCGTTTTGACGGGATCGGAATGGGTTGCATTCACCTGAATCTCGAATCCGCCGGTCGGCCACTCTTCATCCACCCACGGCGAAAGAACGTAAACGCCCGAATTGCCTTTGTCGTTGATGAAAATGTCCATCTGCAACTCAAATTCCTGCAATTCTTCCATATAGAACAGGTGAGAACGTCCGCCTGTGCCGCAAATCTCTCCGGCGTCATTGACGGCAAACTTACCGGCTTCGGAGTTGGCCTTCCAGCCTTCCAGGTCTTTACCGTTGAAAATTTTCACCCAGCCGTCACCGGCGGGTGCTTGGGCCATGACACACACGGGAACAAGCAACGCAAGGACTGCAAACAACATCACACATTTTTTCATTATTCGGTCTCCTCTTGGGAAAGTGAAATCACCGTGAGTCGGCACAAGTCCCTGTGACAATGGCCGCTCACTGTCAAGTCTAGCATATCCCAAGGGGGTATTTCAAGTCCCCGGCACAAAAGATTGCCGGAATTCTATTCCCGTCGCGGCGTACGGAATAGCAGCCGGGAACGTAAGTGACCGGTTCAGTTTTTCGGTAACGTATTCTCATTTTGCACGCTAACCCGTCGCTAACCCGTCGCTAACCCGTCGCTAACGCTCCGGGCTGCTATTGTAACCCACACTCTGCGATTACCGATTGATCCCTTCGGTATAGGCATTCGTCCGGTCGTTGTATTTGCCCGGTGGGGCGGCGAATCGTTGGGCTTCCGTCGTTGTGGTGCGTTGTTGCGTCGTACTGTTGCGCTGGAGATTGACCGTCGCTTTGGGGGCGAGATTTCCGATGTTCCGCAGTGTTTCATCAAGCCTTTGGCCTTCTTTCGTGCCAGGCGATTGCTCGGCCTGTTGCTGCATTTCTTTCCAGCGTTCGACGAACCGTCGCAGATCGTTTTCGTTCCAACCGCCGAGCCGCTCAAGCAAACGCGGTTCGGGACGCTCCTTGCCGAGTTCGTCTTCGAGATAGCGAATGGCCAAATCGGTCACCTGTCGCGTATATTCGAGATTGGCCGCTTCGGGCGTTGACTCAGGCGGGTTATTGGTGCGCGGGTTTTGTCCAGGGTTTGGCGGAAGATTGTCGTTACCGTGACTTTGCATATCGCCGGTTCCGTCCGAGTTGGCATTTTCATCACCGGAAGTTTGCTCTCCGGTCGGCGCGTTGTTCGTACCTTGCGAAGTGGGACGATCAGCATTCTGATTACCGTTGGCTTCCGGTGAATTTGCATTATCGTCATCGACGACTTGGGCATTGCCGCGATCGGGCGAATCACCATGCGACTGATCGTCGGTCATCGAACGCCCGGGCGTATCGGCTTCTGTGGCATTGTTACGGTCGTCATTTTGCGTGCCATAGATCGGCTTGTCCGAGTCCGGGGCAAGTTGCTCGGCATCGGGATCATCACCGGCTTGTGTTTTGAAAGCGTCTGTTTGATCGCCCGTTAGCGTATCGTCATGTTGGGGCGTTTTATCCGGCGCGTTGCCGCCTTGTTCGCGTTCACCGTCTTGTGGCTGCTGAGTTTTATCGTCTGCTTCACGATTTGCGCTATCATCAAGCTGACCGTTTTCCCGCATGTATTCGGTGACTTCGTCAAACACGTCGGCAGGGTTTGATTCGCCGTCAATCGGCTGATTACGCTTAACGGCGGGTTTTCGCGTCCCGTTTTGCGTTTCAGGTTGCTGTCGTTGCGGTAGGTTTTGATCCTGCTGTCCCGGTTGTTGATCCGGTTGACTGTCGGGTTGATTGGTATCCTGCTGCTTTTCGTCGTCTCTGCTCTCTGCCCCCTGCTCCCTGTCACCTGAACCCTGCGGACTTCCCGTTTGATCGTTACTCTGCTGTTGTTCGCCGTCACTGTTCTGCTGATTCGCACCGTCGGTTGAGCCGTCATTCGTGTCATCGCTCGAACCATCAGACTGTTGCCCACCTTGATTTTGCTGTTCGGAACCTCCTTCCGATTGATCCGGGTCGCCTGCGGTCATCGAATCGTCATCACCCTCACCACTATTCTGTTGCTGATTGGCATCACCTTCTCCTGACTCCTGCTCACTGTCCGCTGCCCCCTGCTCCCTGCTCCCTGCTCCCTGCTCACTGTCATCCGAATCGTTTTCACCATCGGTGTCATCTTGATCCTGCGAATCATTTTGCGCATCGTTTTGCTCCTCCGGCTCATCGTTGACCTGCGGGTCTTGCGGCTGGTCAGGGTCAATGTCGGTCACGACAAACACACGGGGTGACGTTACCGACGTATTGGCATTCGGTTGTTTCGTGTCAACCGCTTCGGCAAAATACGTCACGCGATCGCCGACTTGCAACCCCAGCTTCGACGGCACCAGCGTTTTTTTGATCGTCACGGTTCCGGTTCGCGGCGGGTTTTGCAGCAGTTCCATCGTGTCAAGCGGCAAGTCGGTTGTTTCCGGGAGCGTACTGCCCGGTCGCAAGGCCGCACCCGCAACAACACGAGTGACCGTTCCGCGCAAACGCACATTCTGCAAGCCGAAATCCGGGTCGCGTGCTTCAACGGCAACATCAAACGGCTGATTGAGCGGCACCTGCATCGGCTCGCGCTCGTCAATGCCGTCCACCCATTTGATGGTCGGGGCTTCATCCCGTACCACTTCAACGCGATACACGCTCGGAAACGTGTTCGTGCGTTGGTTGTCGTCCCAACAGCGAAGCGTGTATGATGTGCAAAGCGGTTTGTCCGGTTGATTCGGTTCGAAACCCAGCGTCAGCGTGCCTTGTGCTTCGGTTTTCGACGGCGCTATTTGTAATTTAACGGCACGCGCAGCATCACCGTCCGGCACCAGCGTTGCCTGCGTCATCGCAATGTTCGACCGTGCGGTAATACTCACCCGCGTCCCTTCGACCGCCCGCAAGTCGCCGCTGTTTTCGACCGTTCGCACCGGCAACTTCGTGTAAGCCGGGTAATGATATTCGACCGACTTGACGTCAATCGCAATCGACGGGTTGACCGTCACGGCAAACGTTTTCGACCGCGCGTTGCCGACCTCAACACGATACGTCAGACTTTCCTCAAAACCGCGTTTACCCGGCGGAAAGCGACACTCGAAACGCATGTTGTCGTCGCTTGCCTGCATCGGCATTCGCTGATCAATCAGCCGCCCGTCGTCGGTCGAATACACGACATACACCGGCTTGCGCGTCGCTCGGTCAAGCCGCGCCTTGATTTGCAGGGTTTCGCCCTGATACACGACGGCGTCGCCAGGCTCAACTTCCTTGATGACGATACTCTGCGGTGCCTCGATATTGACAAGCGGGTTCACCGCCCGCATCACCGATTGCCCCGCACTTTTCGGCGAAAAGATGATATACCCGCAAAACATCGCCAGCACGCAGACCAGCACGATGCCCCAGCGAATCATCGCGCTACGGTCAACGACGAACTGATCGGGAATCGCCTTGAGATTGGCCGCCGTTTCGCGTCCGATGCTTTCGATGACGAGTTGCTGCGTTTGCGTGACCTGCGATTTGTCCCGCTTTTCGCGCCGCAGAAACACCCAGTTGACGAGCCGGTTTTTCATATCGGGGTGCCATTTTTCCAGCACTTCCGCCGCATACGCCGGGTTGACGGAAAACCGGATCAGCGGAATCAGCCGCAACACGAAATACGCGACTCCCGCCGCAACGATGCCGATCAGCCCCACATAACGCAAGACCGGCGGCGTACCGTTTTTGAAAACCCAATGATCGACCAGCACCGAAACGAGCAAAAAGATCAGCAGACAAGCCGCCAGCGTCACCAGCGTCGTCACGAGTTCGACCGTCCGAACCTGCCGACGGGTTTTGTTGATCCGCTCAACGATCACTTGTCCCGGTTTTTGATGAGTTGTTGACATGGTTTTGGGTATCGGGCTTCAGGTATCAGGTAGGGCGCGTCACGCCGTGATGGCCGTATAATCGTCACTCAATTTTACTTTCCGCAATTTGCATTTGTTCCTTCAATTTCCGAACATCCTCTGGTGATTTGCTATTCGGAATAAATTCGGTGCTGCCATCGACCATGACGACATTGACACCACCGTTATGATAACCGCCGATGCCGAGTATTCCCGATTTTGCCGGAATAACACCGTGTTCCAACGCCTCAATCGGCAAATCCAATGGTGCCATCCAACAAACGCCGACCGTCGATTCGACCACCATGATTGTCTCCGACTTTTTGCGGGTGACATCATCCAATGTCTTGCATTGAGAACCGGAAAAAAGCGTTTCGGGACCGACAACCACCTGGTAGGCGGTCATGGTGGTTTTCCATTTTTCCTGTGTCTCCCTGTCGCTTCGAAAATTCATCACAGTGATCGGGCATCGAAATTCGGACGGCATTTGATTATGAAACTGTTTGTTGTATTCACTGTCCCACGGTTCATCCAAACGAATTTCTTCAGCGATTTGACGATTTCCAAGATACGCGTATTTATACACAAGCACTCGCCAACTGTGAAGCGGTTTTCCATCGGCATCGACGGTATATGCCGGAGGGTACGAATTGAACTGTGAGTGATATGAGTCCAATACAAGGGCAATTATTTTGAGATTATTTGTGCATTGCATACGAATGGCTCTTAAACGCATGGAATCAATCGCAGGCAGTATAATGAGATACACAAGCAAAATCAAAATGACAATAACAATGCCGGCAACCTTGAGTCGGACAAGCATCGGAGATTTTTCGTTCGATTTGATTTCGGACATGGTTGGTTTCTTTCTTGTGTGTCACAGGGTGACGCGGCTAACAAAACAACCCGCTATTCCCTTGATATGCGTACCAGCGTTGTTGATATGCGTACCAGGATTGTTGATATGGGTACCAGAACTACTGATATGAGTACAAAAAGCCCGAGTTTAGTTTTCAATCGAGACGCTTTTATTCTCTTTCGAGACGTTTTTGTTTTGAGCGGACATGATTTGACCGTCTCAATTTCAAATTTTCTTTTCGTTTGAAATGATGAATTGATCCGCAAAGGCACTTTTTTGATCTTCACAGAAAATAATATTCTCTTTGATTCATCTTAAACCATCTCTTTTTGTACTCAAATCAATTATTATTGATCTTCGTGCCTCTGTGATACTAACATTCAATATCCTGAAAAAATTCACGATGTCATTTCTAGGATAGGTATAAATTGTTCAAAAATGGTACGTTACGACAGTCTCTTTGTCCCGAAGGGACAGTATTTCGATAACCCCCGACTTCAGTCGGGGGTGGTGGCCGCGCGCCATACACCATGCCCGCCCCAACGGGGCGGTACTGATATGGCTTTGTTTCGCCCTTTCAGGGCGAAGTTTTTTGGGGTGGCCGTGACCCCCGACTAAAGTCGGGGGTTATCGAAATTTCGTCCTTGCAGGACGATGATTGATGTGAACGGTTACTCCTTTTGTTGCGTTATGACGATTTTTGGTTGCGGCTATGCCGCGATGGGCCTCCGTGTGAAAAATACAATTTGTTGCCGTTTTGAGTATAATCAAATTTCTAAAAAAATCGAATTTTTTCTTGTCAAAACTGGTCAAGAATACCGTTCACAAACGCCATCGATTCCGCCGAGCCGAATTTTTTGGCCAATTCGATGGCCTCGTTGATGACCACCGGCTTGGGCGTATTAACGTATTGCATTTCATAAAGTGCCAATCGCAGAATATTGCGATCCGTCACCGACATTCGCGCCAGCGACCAGTTTTTTGAAATTTGTCCGATTCTTTCATCCATTTCAGCTTTCTTTTCTTGCACACCGGCCAGCAATTGCCGGGCAAATTTGTGTATTTCCTCATGCGCAGGCAAATTTTCGGACATATATTCATCCGTCCATTCCGGCGAATTGTCCGGGTTCATGTCCTCCAAATACAAAAGCTGGAACACGACCGTCCGTGCAAGCGAACGATTGGAAAATTGACCAGAATGTTTTTTGTTATTCGATTCGCTTTTCATTTTTATCCTGTTGCAACGCTCTATATATTGTGTGTGTCAGTTTAAACGACGATTCAAAATATGGCAAGTTGCCGGAAAAAAGTGCCGTCTTGCCATTTTTCCCATTTTTGATACTTTTACATGCAAATCTTGTGTGATAAACTCTTGACGTATTAATATTGGATGTGTAGAATGAAATTCTAATCACTAAATTTTTATCGGTATCATTGATGCTGGAACCTTGTGCATAAAAAAGGTTGTGCAAAATCATGAAAAAAGACAATTCTGATAATGTTGATAACCCTGCTGTCAACGCCGATGTTTCGCGTCGTTCGTTTATCAAAATGGCCGGGCTTGGAATGGGCATCGGACTGGTCGGCGGTATGGCCGGTTGTGACGGAAAGCCGTCAGGCGGCGGAGGTTGGGTTCCTACCCAGTTCGAGGGGAAGGGCTTCTTTCCGGCCAAAGTACGCGGTCGGGTTCCGATTGACCCGTCCAACCCGTCGATCTGCCGTGACGATTCCCTCTGCATTCTCTGCGGACAATGTTCCGAAGTCTGCGAAAAATTCGAAGCGGTGCTCGGCCATTACCAACTGCCGATGGTTGACGATGTACCGTGTGTCCACTGCGGTCAATGCACGCTTTGGTGTCCGACCGGTGCGATTTCGGAAAATTCCGGCATCGCGAAAATGACTCAGGCACTCGAAAACCCAGACTTGCACGTCGTTGTGCAATTCGCGCCGTCAACCCGGGTTGGGCTTGGCGAAGAATTTGATATGGGTGTCGGAACGAACGTCGAAGGCTTGCAAATCGCCGCACTTCGGGCTTTGGGCGTCAACACCGTTTTCGACACCAATTTCACCGCCGACATGACCATCGTGGAAGAAGCGACCGAACTGGTCAGCCGGATCAGCGGCAAAATCAAGGCACCGATTCCGATGTTTACATCGTGTTGTCCGGGCTGGGTGAAATTCTGCGAGTATTTTCATCCCGATTTGATCCCGAATCTCTCGACTGCCCGTTCGCCGATGGGTATGCTCTCGCCGATAATTAAAACCTATTACGCAGACAAACACAATCCCAGAATTGACCCGAAAAAGATTTTCAGCGTCGCGATTATGCCATGTACGGCAAAGAAATTTGAAGCGTCGCGCCCTGAAATGAACAACGCCGGACGCAAAATCGGCGACGAGAGCATCCGCGACACCGACCTGGTTCTCACAACCCGGGAACTCGCCAAACTGTTAAAATTGAAGGGAATTGATCTGCCGAAGCTGACGCCTTCGACTTGCGACAGTATGATGAAAGATTACTCCGGTGCCGGTGCGATTTTCGGCGTCACCGGCGGCGTCATGGAAGCGGCGGTTCGCACGGCGTATTATTATATCACCGACGAAACCCCGCCGGAATTGCTTTATGATTTGGAACCGATACGCGGTCTGAAGGGCATCAAGAGTGCGGAACTCGACGTGCCGACCGTCGGCAAGGTGCGAATTGCCGTTGTTTCCGGTTTGGACAACGCCAACGAATTGATCAAACGGATCAAAGACGGTTCCGAGCAGTTTCATTTTATCGAGGTCATGGCCTGTCCCGGCGGTTGCATCAGCGGCGGCGGGCAGCCGAAATCGTCGATTCCCCCGAACGACAAAGATCGTGCCGCGCGAACCAATGCCCTGTACTCGATTGACGAAAGACTTACGTTGCGGTTGAGTCACGAAAATCCCGAATTGTTAGACATGTACAAGAATTACATCGGCGAAGCCAACGGCGAACTTGCTCACGAGTTGCTGCATACGCATGAATACCATGACCGCAGTATGAACCTGGTAGCAAAGAGGTAGTGGCTAGTGACCAGTGGCTAGTGGCTAGTCTTTGGAAGCCTTCGTCCCAAGCCGCCGGACGTTATGAGCAAGTTTGATTTACATGAAAAATGAATTTAGAAATCAGCTTATACTCGGTGACAATTTAATCGAATTGCAAAAATTGCCCGATACGAGTGTGGATTTAATCTATTTAGACCCACCGTTTTTCAGCAACAAAACGTATGAAGTGATTTGGGGTGATGACGGCGAAAAACGCAGTTTTGACGACCGTTTTGCTGGCGGAATGGACCATTATATTAGTTGGTTGAAAATTCGTGTGCGACAAATGCACCGGGTATTAAAACCCACTGGAAGTATTTTCCTGCATTGCGACTGGCACGCTAATGCTGAAATTAAAATAGATATTCTCAATAAAATATTTGGACGAATTAATTTCAGAAATGAAATCATTTGGCACTATTATAATAAATTTCCTGATAACAGAAAAGGAGTTTTTACAAGGGGAACAGATACGATTTTCTGGTACGTAAAAAACCATAATACTGGATATTGTTTCAACCCAATAATCGAAAAAAGAGAAAATCCTGTTAAGCAATTGATGCGAAAAAAAGTTGACGGAAAAGCCATAAATGCCAGAGATGAGCAAGGAAATTTGATGTATCAAGTGAGAGACGAAAAACTTGCAGATAATGTTTGGCGAATTTCAATGCTTCAACCTGCCGACAAAAAAGAACGCATTGGCTACCCTACCCAAAAGCCCGAAGCACTTTTACAAAGAATTATCGAATGTGCAACCAACGAAGGCGATATTGTTCTTGACCCCTTTGTCGGTGGCGGTACAACGGTTGCCGTTGCAAACAGATTGAACCGCAAATGGATTGGAATAGACCAATCGGTGATGGCAATTAAAGTTTCGGATTTACGGTTAAAAAAACGACAAAACGAATTGTTTTTCAATGACTATGACGTCATTTTGCCAACCTTCAACTTAAAGGAATTGATGGAAGACGACGGCAAAAAATTCGAGATATTTATTATTGATAAATACGGCGGAATTCCGAATCAGAAAGGCGGAAAAGACCTCGGGATTGACGGACATACTCAAGTCGGCACTCCCATTCAGGTAAAAAAATGGAAAAAACCGATAGGCAGAGAGGTGCTTGACTCTTTTGTAACGGCCATACAACGAGATGATAAAGCATTGTTTGAAAAAAACAAAAAAGAGGGACAAATTTGCGGCTTTATCATTGGCTTTGACTTTTCGAGAGATTTAATCAACGAAGTTGCCGCTCTTGAAAACAGAGAAAACATCATCATAAAATTGAAATTTATCAAGGATATTATTCCCTATTCCAACCCGCCGAAAGTCGGCCTCTCGGAGGAAGAACTGGAAGACATGAGATACCGATTTACCGCACAGGCAGAAAGTAAAATTGGGATTGATTTTTTTGCCTGGGATTTTGGTAACCATTCACGGTCATATTTCACCACGAAGGGCACAAAGGTACACGAAGAATAAAAAATTCATCGATTTCACATGAATAATCGACAGAAGGAATAATCAACAGATGTAACAGATACTCATTTTAAAAATGATCTGCTACATCTGTTTCATCTGTTGAAAAACTTCGTGCTCTTCGTGCTCTTCGTGGTGAGAAAAAAATGTGTGAACGGTTACGAAATTTGAATACTTGAATATGGAAATACTTGAATATGGAAACAGCAAAATGGTTTGATGACAATGGGAAAGAAATCATAAGAGAACCTGTAAAATCTGAAGACTTAGAATTTATAGCAGAAATCGGTGGAAATTTTGAGGAATTTAGTGTCGGAATAAACTTTTATTCTGAGAATTTAGACAGAGAAGAAATTACAAGTTTATTAGAACATAATCCAACAAAGGCGTGGAATGCAGGAGAAAGACACCCAATAGGAAATTCGGGAAAAACAAGGATAACCAATTGGGGAAAATGGATATTGTCGTCAGAAAGAGACTCTACTGACTTGAATATTAAGTTAAAAAATTTATTTGAAAACTTAACCGATGATTTAGACAAATGGCAAAAATTGACTTCTAAATATGAATGTTGGGTTAATGTTGCAGGGTATATGGACAATTGGAATAGAGAATTTACGGTGGAAGCTGAAATTATGAAATTGTTGTCAGACAGAAATCTGAAAATTGTTTTCGACATTTATTATTATGGCGCAGAAGAGGGGAAATAAACCTGCTTATGACAAACAGACACGGATACCGACAAACGAATTGAACTCAATGGACACATATTTCCAATATGGAGAAAAAGAGATTGAACACCTGAAAAGAGCGGACAAGAGACTGGCGACAGTGATTGATCAGATCGGAATGATCAAAAGAACGGTGATTCCCGATCTCTTTACCGCACTTGTCCATTCCATTGTCGGGCAGCAAATATCAACCAAAGCACATCAAACCGTTTGGGAGCGGATGAAAACGGAATTGACCGAAATTTCCCCTGCCACAGTTGATAAATTAACGCTGGAACACATACAGCAATTCGGTATTTCATTCAGAAAGGCATCTTATATTCAATCGGTTACACGAAAAATTGTGACAGGCGAATTTGATTTGGACTCGCTTCATGCGATGTCGGACGAAGAGGTTTCCAAAAGACTTTCCGAACAGGACGGCATCGGCGTGTGGACGGCGGAAATGCTGATGATATTTTCCATGCAACGCCCCAATGTGTTGAGTTACGGAGATTTAGCCATTCACAGGGGATTGCGGATGGTCTATCATCATCGGGTGATCGATAAAACAACATTCGAGAAATACCGGAAACGATACACGCCTTACGCCTCGGTTGCCGGCCTGTACCTATGGGCAGTGGCAGGCGGAGCGATTGACGGAATGAAAGACAATGCACCTGAAAAGAATAAAGATGTAAGACACACAAAATGAAAAAAGAATTATCAATGATTGATTTGCTTCTTGAAATCCATCTCGGATTGGAGCGAGAGGGACCCGGCAGTCCTGAAATGACTGTCAAGGCATTAAGTTTTATAGATCATCTTGATAAAATTTCGCGGGTAGCAGATTTAGGTTGTGGAAGCGGTGGGCAAACAATGGTTCTGGCGCAAAATATTGCCGGAAGCATTGTCGGCGTTGACCAATTTCCCGAATTTATCAACAAGTTAAACAAAAACGCTCAAAAACTAAATCTCGGAGAAAGAGTAAGCGGCATCGTCGGCTCAATGGAAAATCTCACTTTTCAGAAAGAGGAATTTGACCTCATTTGGTCGGAAGGCGCAATAGACGGTATTGGTTTTGAAATGGGATTGAACCATTGGAATGGTTTTCTCAAAAAGAACGGTTACGTCGCCGTAACATGCCCTTCATGGTTTACGGATGAGCGTCCCGCTGAAATCGAAAAATTTTGGTCTGATGCGGGCTGTGGATTAGATACCATAGGACATAATATTTCAATCATGCAAAAAGCGGGATACATACCCGTTGCCGCATTTGCGTTACCCGAAAAATGTTGGGATAATTATTTTATTCCGCGTGCAGCGGTAGACAAAGCGGTTTTGGAAAAGTATCCCGGAGACAAAACCGTTGAAGATTATGTTGAGAGTGACAGGTACGAAATGGAGTTGTATTCAAAATACAATCAGTATTATGGGTATGTTTTCTATATCGGTAAAAAAATAATGATTTGAATGCAAAATATGCAATGATGAAAACCGAAAAAGAAAGGTTTTATAAAGCGTGTGTGGAGAGAGCCCCTTCATTTGAAAATCAGGTTGTAAACATCACACATGTCGAAACCGATTTGGGACAGATGATAGCAGGTGCAACCGATAAGGGCATCTGTATGCTTGAGTTTGCCGATTATAAATTGCTTGAATTGCAATTCAGGCAATTAACGGCAACATTTCAAGCACCGCTCGTTCAGGGCGATAACCCTCATTTTCACACGCTTGGATGTCAGTTGGAGGAGTATTTCAAGGGAGAACGCCGCAATTTCGACATTCCGCTGGATTTGGCAGGCACGGAATTTCAGAAACAGGTATGGCTTAGTCTGCTGAAAATACCCTACGGTTGCACGACAAGTTATGCGAAGCAAGCTGAACTGCTGGGAAAGCCTACTGCGGTAAGAGCCGTTGCCAATGCCAACGGGAAGAATAAAATTTCCATTATTTTGCCCTGTCACAGGGTGATCGGTGCTGACGGTTCGCTGACAGGTTATGGCGGCGGTCTTTGGCGAAAGAAAAAACTATTGGACTTTGAACGGGATAATTTAGCGAAAGATCAATAATTCGACACATCACGGCGGTCACGGCGTGACCGCCCTACCTTCGAAAGGCATACCATGAAAGGCGTTTTAGTTGACTTGACACAGTGCATCGGTTGCGGAAGCTGCACGGTCGCGTGCAAGATGTACAATAAAAATGAATGGGTCGAGCACAAAGCCCCCACCGATGGCGAAGAGGCGCAATTGGCCGCCGAAAACTGGACGGTGGTTCGCAAATCGGTCGTCAAAATCGGCGACGACCGCGAAGTGTGGCGGTTCGCAAAGACCCAGTGCCTGCACTGCAAGGACCCGGCTTGCGTTTCGGCCTGTCCCTCACGGGCGTTCCAGAAAACGGAAGTCGGGCCGGTGCTTTACTATCCGCGCAACTGCATCGGCTGCCGGTATTGCATGATCGGTTGCCCGTTCAATATCCCGAAATTCGAGTGGGCCAATCCGATTCCCAAGATCAAAAAGTGCATGATGTGCGCCGGTCGCA
>Ga0082212_10007571_pt1 | contig 14323 bp, 12 predicted proteins | sample TergutNt197P3_FD_71548 | JGI IMG/M metagenome (GOLD analysis project Ga0082212, IMG submission 71548) | Neocapritermes taracua P3 segment gut microbial communities from Petit-Saut dam, French Guiana - Nt197 P3 | ecosystem: Host-associated > Arthropoda: Insects > Digestive system > Gut ... | reverse complement strand
GCTCGAAATGGTTTTTTAGGAATCCCGGCGGGGAAAAATGGGACGATGCTGACTATTACCCGGAACTGGGTACGGGCGTGTTCCAGGAAGAAACTTATGACACGGGCAATGGCACATGGACACCGGCGGCAGTTGGAAGCAAAGAGGGCACCTATGAGAGAGCAGATGGTCTTTATACTTCTAATACGCTGGAAATTCCTTACGAGCTGTGGGTAAGCCCCGGCGACGATACGGTGGCAACCGTCGCAATACTTCCGAGTGCCGCTTTTGGTGTAAGTGCATCTGATGAATATGAACCGGGAGCCGCAGACATATACGGAGACGGAACTAATACTAATCACATATTAAAAGCATTCCATAATCCAATTTCTACCGGTAATACTTTTCACAGTTTCTTTGCTCAAAGAACGAATAGTAACACACAATCTGTCAACTACTTTTTCAAGCGTTTGAAATATCTCATTGCGAAAACCTCGTTTGCGAATTTCTTTCCATATTTGTTCAATCGGGTTCATTTCCGGTGTGGCGGTTGGCAGGGGAAACAGTTCTATGTTTTCAGGAACTCTCAGTCCTTTTGATCTGTGCCATGTTGCGCCGTCGGTCGGAAGCAGAATGAAATCGTTCGGGTAAGCCTTAGACAATCCGTCTAGAAAAACATTCATACACTCGGTGTTGCAATATGGCAAAACCAAAAAGAATGATTCTCCTGTCACAGGTTCCACCGCGCCATAAGCATAACGATATTCTCTGATATGATGGCACGGCACAACGGGACGCAAACCCGGAAAGCACCAGCAATATTTGGGCTTGTTAATCCGCCCGAACCCTGCTTCGTCTTGAAACATCAAGCGAACTGTTGACAACTCGCCTGTGCTGTGGATAACTTCCCTCAATTCCCCGACGCGAGTGTTAATTTTTTTGAGGAGTTGATTTCCTCCTCGCTTGCTTTCTTCGGATGCTTACTCCGCGGCATTACCTTTCTCCATCCATGTCGTGCCAGCACATAATAAATCTGGCTTTTACTGCCTGCCGAGCGTCCTATCTTGTTTTCATAGGCCGCCAATATCTCACTGACTTCAATGATTTGACCGGCGGCAGCTTTTTCTTTGAAAGGCTCAAGCATGGCCTCTTCTTCGGCATAGCTCATGTTGCGGTGGTTTCCTTTGTAGTGTTTTTGCGAGAAGTGCTCGAGGCCTTCTCTCTTGTATTCTCCAACCAATTCAGTAATGTATTGTTTTTTATAGCAATTTGACATAATACATACTATATGATATACTGTGAGCATCCAGAAAGACAGGAGGTTTACAGTATGCCGAAACCATTATCAAACGACTTGCGGAAACGGATTATCGATGCAAAGCTGCGTGGCGATACAGAGGATAAAATAGCTGCCGAAAAAGAAGTGAACAAAAGCACCATAACAAAACTGTGGGCTCTCTACAGGAAAACCGGAAGCTATGAAGCGCGCCCGAATCCGAACGGCAGGAAACCAGCATTATCGCTGCAACAATTAGAACAGATCTCCCAGAAAATAAAGATACAGCCCGACATCACATTGCAGGAGCTGATAGATGAACTCGATCTGCCTGTATGCGTGTCTGCACTTTGTAGAACGGTAAACAACAAGCTTAAGCTTGGCTTTAAAAAAAACGCTCCATCCCAGCGAACAACAACGAGAAGACGTTGTCGTTAAACGTGAGAATTGGAGAATTGATCAACAGGGAATGGATATTGAAAAACTGGTTTTTCTAGATGAAGCCAGCATAAATACGGGCATGACAAGGTTATATGGACGTGGGCCAGGCAATGAGCGTGTTGTGGAGTACACGCCTGATGTCCGTTTTGAGCGCACCACCATCTTGTCGTCTGTCCGTCTGAACGGCAACATGGCTCCTCTCGTATTTGAGGGATCGCTCAACGGAGAGTTCTTCAAGGAATATGTACGCCAATGCCTTGCACCTACCCTTCAAAAAGGCGACATCGTTATTATGGATAACCTGACTTCGCATAAAGTGAAGGGCGCTATAGACCCCATTATTGCTGCCGGGGCAAGCGTTCTCTATTTGCCGCCATACAGCCCTGACTTGAACCCGATCGAGATGATGTGGTCGAAAATCAAGGCTTATTTACGAAAAACAAAAGCCAGAACGCGCGAATTATTAGATGATGCTATCGCTGATGCCCTTAATCTGGTCACTGCACCCGATATCCTGTCGTGGTTCAAGGAAGATGGATATGGTATACATTAAATCAAAGTGCTATAAAACCTGTCTTGGCGGCAATTTCTTCCCGTTTTTTCCCAGCAGCGTGAAGCAATAGAACTTCCAGCCACTTATCGATCGTTTTGTCTTTATTCTTTTTGCGTGCTTTTTCAATTCCTACAACTTCTACTTCGCTGATATAATGTCTTTTTGGCATTTCTTTCACCCCTTGTCATTATATCATAAACCGCTCCATAAATCAACGCTTTTTAATTGTGTTTAGTATAAATATATTTCTGTGCGCGCGCCGGGGCAAGAGCGTTTTACCCGGACAAAGACGCTCGGCGCGGACTATACGGAAGAAGCCATAACAAAGCGTATAGCCGGGGAATACACCATGACCGCGCCGGATAGAAAAGACATTGGTATTACTTTCGACGCGCCGGAAATAACCGACGCGGATAATGATTTAATCGCCGTCGATACCGCCGCTGATGTTCCCAGTATTCCCGCCGTTGTTACCATGCCCGCCGCAACCGACAAACCCGTATATGTTCGCCCCGCTCCCGCTGCCAATCTGATTATCGACATAGAAAACTGCGTAAAGGCACAACAAAGCGCGGGATTTGCACGTTGGCAAAAAATCCAAAACCTCAAAGAAGCCGCGAAAACCCTAAATTTCCTCACCGAAAACAACCTTTTACGGTATAGCAGTTTGGAAACGAGAACCGCCGAAGTCGCCGCCGCGTTTGATACCGCCGCCGACAGTTTGAAAGCCGCCGAAAAACGGCTTGCGGACATGGCGGGTCTGATGAAGCACATAACCAATTATCAGCAGACAAAACCCGTTGTGGACGGCATGAGAACCGCAAAGGACACGGGCGCATACCGCCGCGAATATGAAAGCGCGTTTATCCTGCATGAAGCCGCCGCGAGAGCGTTACGGAAACGCGCCGGGGACGGCGGGAAGCTCCCGAACCCCTCGACGCTCCAAGCCGAATATACACGGCTCACGGAAAGGAAAAACGCCTTGCGCTCGGAGTATGGCAAGCTGAAACAACAAGCGCGGGAGTATGGCATTATCAAGAAAAATGTTGACAGCATACTAAACCCCGGCACGGAACGGGCGCGGGGAAAGGACTTAAACGCGGAACTATAACCATGTCCCATGCGTCTAATATGGTATAATATAAGGCATATAAAAATAATTTTACTTTTTACCAACGTTTGAGCCTTGTCGATTGTATTATTAGTGAAAGGGGTTGAAGATATGGCAAACTCTTTGTTGCGGACGGACAAAGAGATTGCGGAGCTTTACGAGCGTCACAAAGAAACTATATACCGTGTTTGTTTTGCATATATGAAAAATGTTATGGATACGGAAGATGTCATACAAGACACTTTCTACAAGCTGATAAAATCCGGGGTGTTTTTCGAGAACGCAGAGCATGAAAAGGCATGGCTTATCCGAACTGCGACAAATTTATGTAAAAATGCCTTGCGGTATTGGTGGCGTAAGCGTGAAAACTTGGAAGATTACGAAAACCTACAAAGTAATAATGTCTTTGAGATAGATGATATTTTCAGCGTTGTAATGGGCTTGCCCGATAAGTATAAAACGGTGATTTATCTTTATTACTATGAGGGTTACGACAGCGTGGAAATATCGAAAATCCTCCAAAAGCCGCAGTCAACAATCCGTTACTACCTTAGTGAAGCAAAAAATATCCTCCGCGAGAAATTGAGAGGTGAGTTTAATGCGGAATAATAAAATAATCAACTCGTGGGATAAAATAAAACCCGACAACGCCACGCATGAGCGTATTCTTGGTAATATTCTCGACAGAGTACAAACCAAAGAAACCCAAAAAGGAAAGGTGAAAAACATGGTAAAAAAACCATACTGGAAGATACTTGCCCCTATTGCGGCTTGTTTAATAATCGCGGTTGCCGTAGCCGTGCCAATGCTCCTTAATAACGGCGAAAACAACCCGATACTTGACCCGTCAAATGGTATAGAAAGTTTCGTTCTCAGCCGTTCAAGTGGAAACATTCAAGTGCGTTATACTGACGATGTGCCTAATATGCCATCAATGAGTGCTTCACTGGCTCACATGACGGAAGAAGAACTTATCACTTTGAATAATACCGATATTTTTAGCGGTACTATCCAGAGCGTCCGTAACATAGAAATAGACTTTAACGGCGATATTCTTTACAAGGGAATGGCAACAATACTTGTAGATGAGGTTTTTCGCGGCTCTTGTGTTACGGGTAATGTGGTGTCAATCCTTTTAGACAACACCTTTAGCACGAATATGTGGGTAGAGGATAACGATGTCACAGAAAAAATGGTAGCGGGTATGGCGGGTATTTTCATGCCGTTAAGATATGACGAAACAAGCCCGTACTCTTTCTATGAACGAAACGGCGAGAAAATCTGTTGGCTTGACGTTGCACAATACAGATTTTCAGACGGTACACGGTATGCTTTTCTTGAAACGCAAGACGGTTTGCTTTTCGCACGTTGGGCTTATGAAAGCATAGAAAACGCAACAACACTTGATGAAATCAAGCAGTATATCAACACTATGTTAGAATATTGAATTATAGTTTTGACGGTTATTCAAATAAACATTATATAGATATGGTTTCATGGGTATATGCTTGTATGCCCCGCCCGTTTTGCCTATCCGAAAGCCTTATTTATATAGCCGCGCCGAACGTGTAAAACGCTATTTCAAGAGCATAACCGCGCCGCTAATCAGCGCGGACAAAAAAAGAACAGGGGCGCGGCAGCCGTCAAAAGACGATTGCCGCGCCCCTGCGCGGGGTTATTGCTTTGCAACGGCTCATACTCTTGCGCCATGAGAGTATTGCCGTCGATAATCTCAAAGGTTTTCGGCGCGGCGGTGCTTGTGTTTTCGTTCATGTAATTTGCTCCTTTTCTGCTTGGATTTTTGTTTTGCCGTCTATATAAAAAGCTCTTTGGTGGCGACGTCTGACCGCAGAAAGGGCTTGAAACTTGTTATAGAAATGTTCATATTTTTGTGTTATACTATTGATACTCTTTTTTGGAGGTTGAACGAATTGAAAAAGAAAATCGCAATAGTGGCGTTGATACTCATGTGCGCCTTATTTGTAGTTGGGTTAGTGTTGATTTTTTCGTCATCTTCTATGGGTGAAGCAGCTGGCAATGCTTTTATCCAAAGTCAACACGGTACTTATTTTAACGACCAAGTTAATAGAATTATTGAAAGCACCACCACTTCTTATCAAATGGGTGGTTTAGTTCTTTCGTTGATTGGCGGCTTTGGATTATTGTTAAACGGGTATGTTTTATTAAAGGAGATGTAGAATCAAAGTTGAAGCGTAGGAGCGTATCACCCGCTTTTTCAAAGCGTGTGACCTACTCTGACGGTTAGGCTACGCCATAACCGCCGTGGGCGGTGATACGTCCGAACGGAAAGCCGCCGCCATGCCGCGCCGCCTTTCCGTCCGCTCCATGTTTCGTGTGAACCGCCCGGCGTGTCGCTTCACCCTTGCCCGATGGGGAGTGTGCGGGAGTATGCCGAATGAAACGAAAAAGAGGTAGTGCATTGAACTCGTTTGAAAGACTATTTTCGCGGCTTGATGGAAAGCCAGTTGACCGCCCCCCAAATCTAAACTTGCTAATGTCGTTTGCGGCAAGGTATGCAAATGTTCCATATAGCAAGTTTTGTCTTGATTCAGAATCTATGGTCGAAGCGAATATCCTTTGCCATGAGGACTTTGGCATCGACGCTGTTACCACAATGTCAGACCCTTACGCAGAGGTAGAGGACTACGGCGCAATCATTGAATACCCGCACAATTCAAACCCGGTTAGCCGTGTCCCATTCTTAAAGGATTATTCTGATATACAGAAGTTGAAAGCAAGGGACATCGGAGAATCAAAACGGATGTTGAACCGGATTAGAACGATTGAAATATATAAAAGCCGAGTAAAAGGTCAATGCCCGATTATAGGTTTGGTAGCGGGGGCATTGGTTCAAACGGTTTGCCTTAGAGGTATGCAACAAGCACTTACGGACTTAATTGAAGAACCCGGCTTTATCGCAGAGGTCTTGGAGATTTGTACCACACAGGCTTTAAGTTTTGCAAAAGCACAGGTTATGGCGGGTGCTGACATCATAGCACTTGGCGAAGCCCCGGCTTCCCTCATCGGAGCAGATATTTACAAACGAATAATTTTGCCCTGTGAGAAAAAGATAGTTGATGAAGTTCATAAGCATGGCGGCAAAGTTAAACTTCATATATGCGGGAACACAAGAAGTATTTTTGACGATATGCTGATAACTGGCGCGGACATTATAGACATTGAATGGGTTGTCGATTATCAAAAAGCCATACAGACCAGTAATGGTAAGGTTTCTATAAACGGAAATATTGACCCTGTGGGGATTATGCTACGCGGTACTGAAACAGACGTTGCAAAAGCCGTTACAAAGTGTTTAGAATGTGGTGACAACAAAAACATGATTAGCGCAAGTTGTGAAATTCCTGTTGACACAAATCCTATTAACATAAAGGCTTTTGCCGAAGCGATTAAGAAATGATACGAATGTGTGAAACGCTATTTCAAGAACATACCCGCGCCGCCCATCGGCGCGGACAAAAAAAAGAACAGGGGCGCGGCCGACGTCGAATGACAGTCAGCCGCGCCCCTGCGCGTGGTTATTGCTTGATTTTGTCGCGGGCGTTTTTCAAGTGTTGCCGTTGCTTTTCCGTCGCCTTGCGCGGCGGGATTATCTTCACCCACTTTTTAGGGAAAGCGTAAGTATCGGCGTACCCGTCGCGCCGTACAAGCGTTATTTCTTCCGGGCGTTCGCGCCGGATAGCGTCAAGCCGCCGTTTCATAACGGGGTTGTGCGCTTCAATCTCTGCCGTTGCTTCGGCTTCGTTGAAAAGTATAATTGTTTCGCGCTCGACGGCAAGCGGTTTACTCATACGCGCCCCCCTCGTCCTCGTCGGTCAGCGTAAACGGCAGCGCGGAAAACTCCGGCTCGGTCAGCGTGGATAATTTGCGGTGTGCGCTTTCCGCTATTGTGATAATGTCCTCGTCGTCCATGTCGGGAAGCTCGGCGGCAATCCGTGCAAGCGTCGCCGCCGCCGTGTCCTCTTTGTAAATGGCGATAATGTTTGTTTCCTCGACGGTAAAGTTTAATATTGACATTGTTAATCCCCCAATCCGTTATATTTTGATTTTACCGCCGCCCTCGCGGGAGCGGCGGCGCGTTGGTCGGCAAGCTCTCTTTTCCCTGCCGCGATTTTTTCCTTTATGCTTGGCTGTTTCGGAGTATGGACGCGCACCTTGAACGTCGCGGGTCGTGCGTCCTTTTCGCGTTCTTCCCGCGCCACTTTAAGAACAATACGCAAAGCGTCCGCATTTTCCGGGTTTGGTATAAGGGTCTGTAACTGCCCGTGCTGATGATGAAGCCGTAAATGTACCGCGTCATGTTCTTTTTTTGGAAGCGTTACCGTCGTGCCGTCTTTGTACGTTGCCGTTACCGTGTGCAGGGGAAGCGCGACGCGGTTTAACTGCCGGATATGGGCGGGGTAGTCTATTTCGTATAAATTACCTTTTATGCGCCCGTTTTCTATCCCCTTAATATCCACGGCGTAGGTAAGCACCCGGTCATTGACGATAACCTTGTCGAAAGGCGTATCTTTGCCAAGTATGGTAGCGCACCCGTTCCAGTAATTAAATGCCGCCGTGTCTTTGATATATGTGTCGCGTTCGCGTTGGCAGTACGTCCCGGACGGGCGGGACAGCCACAAAAAGCGGTTGTTTTCGCCGTCCGGGTTTTGCGCGGCGGCTTTGAACATATCAATGTCATGCTTGAAATCGCCTTTATAATTCGCGGTGTTCAGCTCCACCACCGCGCCAAGCGCGGCGACAATATCCACGTTCTCATATTTCCGCATAGGTTAATCCCCCAATCCCTTATTTTTATTCTGCGCCGCCGTCTTTGCCGGCGCGGATTTTTGCGCGGCAATTTCCGCTTTACCTGCGGCAATCTTTTCTTTGATAGAGGGTTGTTTTGCCTGTGTTTTGGTATTCGCGCCCTTGCCCTGCGTTTGCGGCGTATTTTTTCCCTGCTGTCCCGTTTGTACCGTCTGCGCCGCTTTGTCTTTTTTAATCGCGTCGGAAAGGTCGGTAAGGTTAATCACTTCCCCCGCCTTAACCTTTGCTTCTATTGCCGCCACGTTCTCGCCCTGCGCCGGAGCTTTGGGCGCGGGCGGTGTGTCGCCCTGCTTGACGGGAGCGGCGGCGGGCTTTGTCGGCTCTGCCTTGCCGCTTGTGTCAAGCGTCATTTGTACGGCGGTTGAGTAGTGCTGTGTAAATTCGGTTTGCAAGGTGTTCATACGCTCTTTGAGCGTCGGCAAGTCCGAGCTTTGCGCCGCGTTGGATAATAACGCCTTTAACTGCGGTTGCGTTTCGGGTATGCGCTCGTTTGCCTGTTCAAGCCGCCGCGTTATGACATTGACGGTCGCAACGGCGGCTTGACTGTTCGGGTCTGCGCCCTGCGCGTAATCGTTTTGTTTTTGCAAATAATCAGCAACGATTTTTAAGTCAAGCGGCGGCGCGGGTTCATATCGGCGCACAACAACATTATCCGCAACAATGACGGTGTTCCCCCTGTTGTTCAACTCTTTTAATACCGCGTCGAAATTATGCGCGGGAACGCCCACAAGCGGCACACGCTCCGGCAAGCCCACATCACGCCCCGCAACGGTAAACCCAAGCCCCGGCTCGTTGGCAACCGTAACCGCCTTGTCGCCCATAACCTCGTAAAAATCGCCTACTTTTGTAAATACGATATTATCCGGGTATTCATTGGAAAGTGCCTTGTACGCTTGATAAAACGGCGTTCCCTGCGGCTCTGCTTCGCGGTTTTGCGCCCGTTCTTTCGGTGTGAAAAAGTCCGGCATTTCCTTAAATCCCGCGCCGTCAACATAAAACGCCGTTTCCTGCCCGTCGCGGTTCATAACGACAACATCAGACACGGCAAGGGAATGACCCGTAAAGTCTTGCGGGTGGTCGAGATTGAACGTCATATAAATCCTGTCGAGCGTGTCGCCGTGTTTTAACGGCGCGGTGTAAACCTCGTTGTAATTCGCCGCGTCCGGAGCTTGTTTCAAGCTGTCGAACGCTTCAAAACGAATATCCCGCGTTTCATCGCCGTCTTTTAACTGATAAATCGAAAATGTGCCGTTGACGGGCGGGGCTTCTTCCAGTTTGCCGTCGCGGTATTCAAACCCCTGTACCGCAATCATTTCAAGCGTCGCGGGGCGTAGTTTACCGTGGTCTTTTATATCGCTGTCAATGAAAAACTGTAACGTCGCTTTTGTTTCCTGCGCCAAGCCTTGTTGCGCGCCCTGTTTTGGTAAATATGCGTTTATATCGTCGGACGGTACGCCGGGATTATTCGCCGCGTTCTCCGGCGCGGCGGGTTCGCTCCATGTTTCAAAACCGGGCTGACGTTCCGGCGCGGGTTTTTCGGCGGTCTGCTCCCTGTCCTGCGTAAGCTCCGTAAAGTGTTTATCTATCTCGGTAATAATCGCGTCGGCTTCCTTGCGTATGGTATCAAGGGAAGATTTTAACGTGTCAAGCTGTTTGTCGCCGCTCCATGTGGCGACATAGCCGAATGAATAATCCGAAGTGTCAAGTCCGTAATGCTGGCATACCGTGTAGGCGATACTTTCCGCTTCAACCTCGCGGGTGCGCCTGTCCGGGCGCGGCGTGTCTTTGGGCGCGTTTTTATCTATATCATGCAAGCGGGCGTGTACGATTTCATGTATAGCCGTTTTCAAGTTCTGCAATTCGCTCATGCCCTCGTTAATGGCTATACGCTTATCTATTTGCGAATAAAAACCTTTTGCACCTGTTTCAATAGCTTCAAAAGCTATCGGGACATGGGACGATTTTTCAAGCGCGGCAAAAAAATCCTTGTACTTGTCAACGCTCCCGGTCAGCTCGTCAACGCCGATTTGCGGCATGGGTTCGCCGTCCGTCTGCGAAACGTCAAAAACGGTCGTAACCTTGAACGCGGGTACGGTGATTTCCTTTTCCTCTTTTTTACGCCGCCCGCTGCCGTCAAAGACGGGCTTGCCGTCCGCGTCCACCGCGTCAATCATTTTCTTTGTCTTGAACGGCGACGGGGCGAGTATCTTTATACCTTTTTCGCCTTTCATTACCGGGCGTTTCATATCGTCCCGCCAAAAGTTAAAGCCGCCGACATGGGTAGCGTCGGGCTTCTGCATGGCGATTAAAAGGCAGTTGTTAAAGCTGTAATTGTGGAATTTTGAAAGCGTTTTTAAGTATGATTTATATTGTTCGCTCTCAAAAATCCCTTTTATGCCCGCTTCTAATTTACCCGTAATTTCTTTCAGCTTATCGCGGGGATTGTCCGACACAAGCACGAACGGCGCGGCGGCGACGGTGGCTTTTGCTTGCTCCGGGGGCTTCGCCGTAACCGTGGCGGCTGTCCGGGTCGTTATAGTGTCCTGCTCTATATCCGGCGTTTCGGTTTTCGGGGCTATTTGGTATTCCTGCGGTATCTCGGTTAAAGGTTTCCATTCCTCGCCGCTTTTTACGATATAGCCCTGTTCTGTAAAAATCCCCTGTTCCTGTTCGGCGGCAAGCTGTCCCAACTTTTCACGGTCAACCGCCGCCGCCCATTCGTCGGGTATCTGTATCAAGCCGGATTTTTCAAAAACATACTCGCCAAGCTCCGCATGGGTTAGAACATCGGGCTGATGTGTGTAAAAATCTATATTGTGCGCGTGTTCCGCCAAACTGTGAACGTCATTTATTGCGGGTATCGCTTCCGACATTACGTTTAATTTGACAAACTGCTTATCGTCAAGTGCTTCAAGCTGTGCCGCCAAGCGGTTAAGCTCGTCAATCCCCGCCGCGTTTATGTTTTCTATGGATATTTTTTCAAACGCGGCAACGGGTGTTTCTATGCCGTTGATAAAATAATCCCTGCCGTGTTCGCCGCCCTGCGCTCCTATCCGCGCAAGCGCGGCGTTAAGCTGTTCAGCGGTGGCGGGGAGTTTCAGCCATGCGCCCTCGACGTTCCCGCTCTCACGGGTAGCGTACTGTTCGCGGGTCGTTAGCTGTATGTTAAGGGGTTCGTTCATGTTTTCCTGCTCCTTTCGCGGTTCAGTATTTTGTGTTGAAATAGAAACGCCGCCGTTCTCCATGACGGCGGCGGCGGGTTCGGGTGTTTTCGGTTCTTCGCCCTGTACGGTGTAGCCCGGTAATAAATGATTGTTTACGCGGAAACTTTTAGCGTACTCCTGCGGTATTGTCGGCGATATTTCCGTGAATAAATGCGCGTATGTTTTTATGCGTCCGGCAAGGTATTTTTCCATATCCGCTTTATCAGAATAGACTTTCCTATCCTGTCCGGCGATTTTCGCGCCGCCGTAATCACCCGGCGCGTTGGTTCGGACATACCATGTCAATTCCCACGCCACGGGTACGGATTTTTCCGTTTCACGGTCGTACCGTGTCCGCTCATAAACATAGTAAGACATAGTATATACCATGTTGCTTATATTTTGGCGGTCGCGGTTATTGCTGTCTATTTCCCATTTGTTAGCCGTATGTTTGACCGGGGGCGTTTTAACGTATTCAATCGCCCGGTCGAATATGGCGGTCTGCTCCGCTTGTCTGCCCCACGCGCCCGCCGCTTCCTGTAAACTTTCAAACGCGGTTTGTTCAGCCGCGACGCTTTCCTCTCGCATATCCTGTAACCGTTCAAGGGGCAGCGTCATAAACCGCGACATATCGGTATTTTCGGTATGAAAATATAGGCGGCGTTCTATTTTCATAGTTAAGCCGGGTTCGAGTTTGTCATAGTCGGTAATGGAATAAGCCATAGGTGGTATCACGCCCTTTCGTAATTCTGTTATTTTTTCCGCGCCTATCATGTTTGATAAAGGCTGTTCCCACGCGCCGGAAAAGCCGCGTATAACGGTGTTTTCATTCGCGCCATTCGTAGCGAACATTTCAAGGGTATCAAAGCCCTTGTCAAATAAATCCGGGAAGTTCGGCGGTATCGGCGGCGAAAAGTGGATAATGCCGTTTGTATAACTCCCGCCTGTGCCTATCCAACCGCGCATAAAATCGTCAAAAGGTTCTGCCGTATTCATGCGCCCGTGTTCCTCCGCGTGGCTTCCGTTAGCAACATTACGGCTTGAATACTGCCGCCCAAGAATAAGCGTCCCGGTTTGCGGATTGAACATAAAACGTCGGTTTTGTATTTCCCGCATATCGAAATACTGCCGCGCCGTGTCTATCAGCATATCCGCGTTTGTAATCGTTATGTTTTCAATGTGTATCAGCCCTTTCGTGAAGTATTTAAGCCGTCAAAAAGTAGTATTAGGGGTGTGGGTACTCCCACGAAGAGGGGTTCGGGGATTCTTCCCCGACAAGCAAAACCGCCGCTCCGGGGTTCCCTTGACCGAAGGGCAAGGGGGCGGCGGTTTGACGGAAGAATGGTACGCCGTAGCGTGCCGTTCTTCCTATGCTTGCGGGTAATCCTGTCTTTCGTCCGTTATGCTCCGGGCTTCTCACCGCCGCTTATCTCGAAACGGTAATTAACATATTTACCGCCCGTGTCGGCAAGCAGGATAACCGCGTCGTAGGTTTTGTTTTTCTTTTCGGAATATAAGCCCTTAACCGCCGCTTTTCCCGTTTTCAGAAGCTCGGCGGCGGTCGCTTTCGTCAGTTCCTTTTTCCGTGAAGTAAAAAAGCGGTCGGCTTTCCACATGACAAATAAGCAATCCCGGTTTTCACAATGGAAATTCGGCTTGCTCTCTACCACGTTATCGCCGCACCGGGGGCATATCCCGACGCTTTCCCTCGGCGTTGCGAACAGGGGTATATACGCTTCATCGGGCGCGGCGTTATCCGTTACCAATGACCGCGCCATGTTCTCAATCCCCCGCATAAAACCGTCCGGGCGTGTTTCGCCTTTGGCTATCTGTGTAAGCGCGTTTTCCCATTCTGCGGTAAGCGCGGGGGAAGTGAGCGCGGCGGGTAGTATCTTTATTAAGTTTTCACCGTCCGGGGTGGGGTTCAACTGCCGCCCGGTTCGCTTGATAAAGCCGCCGTTTACCAGTTTTTCAATGACGGCGGCGCGGGTCGCCGGAGTACCAAGCCCGCGCCGTTCGGCTTCGCTGTCGGTTTCGTCCGCGCCTGCGTTTTCCATAGCTGATAATAAAGTGTCCTCGGTGTATGGCTTCGGCGGTTGCGTGAAATGCTCCGTAACCGTGGCGGCGGTGTTGTCGAACGTCTGCCCCTCGGTGAGCGGCGGTAACGCGCCGCCGTCCCCGGTATCGTCCTTGTCCGCGCCGGGGGTAATCGCTTTCCACCCGTCCTTGATTGTTACCCTGCCTTTCGCGGTGAAGCTGTACCCGTTACATTCAAAAGTTGCCGTTATTGCTTCGTAAACGTGCTTGTCATGTACCGCGCATACAAGGCGGGTTGCGATAAGACTTAAAATGTTCCTTTCATTCTCTGGAAGTCTGGACGGTTCAAACTTCGCAATCTCGGCGGTGGGTATAATGGCGTGGTGGTCGCTGACCTTTGCGTCGTTTACCACTTGCGCCGCGTTCACCGTAATAGCCGCGCCCGCGCTGATGAACGCGGCGGCGGTCTGTACCAACGCCGGAAGTCCCGCCGCCATGTCGGATGTAATAAATCTGCTGTCCGTCCGGGGGTAGGTAATCAACTTGCTTTCATAGAGTTTTTGCGCCGCGTCAAGGGTCTGTTGCGCCGTGTACCCGAAAAGGCGGTTACTGTCGCGCTGTAACGCCGTCAAATCAAAGAGTTTCGGCGGGGAAACGGTCTTTTGCTCTTTGGTGAGGGAAACGCAAACGGCGGCTTTTTTATCAGCCGCCGCCCGTATCTGCTCCGCTTCTTGCGGGTCGGGTATGTGTACGCTCAACGCTTCAATCCCGCCCATATCAAGCCGTACAATGTGATATTTTTCTTTGACAAAGCCGGATATTTTCGCGCTCCGTTCGGTCAGCATGGCAAGGGTCGGGGTCTGCACCCTGCCGAC
>Ga0082212_10007570_pt1 | contig 14324 bp, 12 predicted proteins | sample TergutNt197P3_FD_71548 | JGI IMG/M metagenome (GOLD analysis project Ga0082212, IMG submission 71548) | Neocapritermes taracua P3 segment gut microbial communities from Petit-Saut dam, French Guiana - Nt197 P3 | ecosystem: Host-associated > Arthropoda: Insects > Digestive system > Gut ... | reverse complement strand
ATCAGATTCTTTTTGGTATGCAGACGACCCGCCGTATCGCAGATAGCTATATCTATGCCCCGGGACCTCGCCGCGCTCACCGTATCGAATATTACTGCTGACGGGTCACTCGCCCCGCTTATGATTTCTGCTCCGCTCCGCTCCGCCCAGATCTTCAGCTGGTCTACCGCCGCGGCGCGGAACGTATCCGCCGCCCCGATAAGTACCGAATGTCCGCCTCGGCGAAATAGATTTGCCAGTTTACCCGCCGTCGTCGTCTTTCCCACCCCGTTGACTCCAATGAGCAGAATCACCGTTGGGGTTTTTGAAAAATTTAATCCGGTATCCGCTCTCATCATGTCCGACACTATATGTACAAGCTGTTCCCTCGCCTGGTCCGCGTCGGTCAGCAAAAGCTCTCTCACTCTTTTTCTCAGCGTCTCGATAATGGCGGAAGACGTTTCATATCCGGCGTCGGCAGCTATCAGTTTTTCCTCAAGCTCCTCAAAAAACTCCTCGTCGAGTTTGTTGGACGAAAAGGTAAACGCCACAGAGTCAAGCGTCTTTTTTAATCCGGTTTTTATCCTTTCAAAAAAAGTCATATTTCGTCCTTCTTGAATAGGTTCTTAATTCCCGTCCCGATACACGCCGCATGACATGGCGCGTCAGTTGCTGACTACGAGCCTCGCCTCATTCAGCGAGAGTTTGAGCACCTTGGATACCCCTTCCTCCTGCATGGTGACTCCATACAGTACATCGGCGGCTTCCATAGTCCCACGCCGGTGTGTTATGGATATGAGCTGGGTATTTTCAACAAGTCTCGGAAGGTATCCCGCGAATCTCGCTACATTGATTTCGTCTAGAGAGCTGTCAATCTCATCAAGTATGCAAAACGGCGCCGGGTTTACCTTCAATATCGCGAAAAACAGCGCTATGGACACCAGCGACTGCTCCCCGCCCGACAATGACGCGAGATTTTTTATTACCTTACCGGGTGGTTGGACATCTATCTCAATACCGCTTTCGAGCACATCCGTTTCGTCCGACAATGATAGACTTGCTCTTCCTCCGGAAAACATTTCGATAAAAACGCTTCTGAAGTGTCTTCCGATTTGCTCAAAACTCGATACGAAAATTGTTTTCATTTCGGCGGTAAGCGTATCTATCAAGGATATAAGTTGCTGCTTTGACTGCTCTACGTCATTTACCTGTTCGCTGAGGAAAATATACCGCTCGTTGACCTCACGGTACTCCTCAATAGCCCCGACATTCACATATCCGAGCGCTTTTATACCGTTTCTGAGCTGGCCTACCGTCCTGGTCAGTGCCGTGACCGATGTAAACTCAACACAAAGCAGTTTCGCCTCGGAAAGACTGAGCTCATATTTTTCCCACAACCTCGCTATTGTATTGTCATAATCCCGGCGGAGTGATATTTTCCGCTCCTCAAGCTTGGAGATTTCCCTGCCGATATCCTCGCGAAGCCTTGTTTCGCGATTCTGTTCCTCCCTCGCGTCGCTGTTTTCCCTGTCAAGAGACATCTGCTTTTCTACAGCTCTGTCTATCTCCAAGCGAAGTGTTTGGATCCTTTGATGCTTTTTCTCCAGCTCTGCGTGGTTTATGTCTATTTCGTCAATTCGGGTTTGATTGAGTTGTTCTGTTTGAGCTATGGAAACATCTATATCCCCGGCTTTCCCGAGCTCTCCTTCCTTTGACGCGTTGAGCGACGCGAGTCCCTCCTCCAAACTTTCTATGTCTCTGAGTTTCTCCATACGGGCAACCTTCCGGTCATAAAGCAGCTCGGTCAATCTGCCGCGGTTTTCCGAGAATTCCCCGCCTCTGGTCTGCGCCGCAGATTCGCTGTCCTCCAATTCGGCTATTTTTCGTTCGATATCGGCGTACAAAGCAACGTCATCCTCAGTCTGCTTTTCCAGCTGCTTTGTTTTTTCGACCAGGCCCGCCATCTCATCCTGCGCGGCTTTTACCGCCCTGACTGCGTTTTCCGCATCCGTTCCGGCATATCCTGTTTCCGAAACTATCCTTACTCTGTCGGTTTGCAGATTTACTATCTCACTTTCAAGCGCGGTCATTTCCGCCTGAAGCTTTGCTATCCCGTCCTTTAACGCGGATAACGCGGGTTGCTTTTCCTCAAGAGATTTTTTAAGCTCATCGAGTCTGCCGCTCAATCTCTCTATCTCATTTCTTCTGCTGAACATTCCTGCGGAACGCGCGATAAATCCGCCGGTGTATGAACCTCCGGCATTAATTACCTGTCCGTCCATTGTCACTATACGGTACCGATAGCTCATTTTTCTCGCGACAACCGACGCGGTATCGAGATCCCTCGCAACCACTATGCGCCCGAGCAGACTCGCTATTATATTTTCATACGCTTTATCATATTTCACCAACGAGGACGCTATCCCCACGACTCCATCCGCCCGCAGTTCCTCATTCATATCGAAACTGCTCCGCCTCACCGTATCCAGCGGCAGGAATGTAGCCCTTCCGGCTTTCTCCTCCCGAAGCATCCTTATCGCGTCTTTCGCCGCCTGTTCGTCCTCGACGACAATATTCTGTATATTGTTTCCGAGCGCTGTCTCTATAGCTGTCTCACAGCCCTTTTCAATAGAAATCAGCGAACTGATTGTTCCGATAATCCCTCTGAGGCTTCCGGCTTGAGACGCTTCAAGAACCATCTTGACGCTTCTCGCATATCCCTCCATGCTTTTTTCCATATCCTCGAGCGCGGATATTCTGTGTTCTGTCTCGCTGCAGGCGTTTAGTATCCCCAAAATCTCGGCATCCAGCTTATCAAGGCTCTGCCGCCGGGAATTCAGCTTTAACGCGTATCCGTTTTTACGGTTTTCCGTGTCTACTACCATTTCATCGAGTTGTATCAGGGCGTCATCAAGAAATCTCTGCTTTTCCGACGTTTGAACCTGCCTCTCCGCCAATCCCGGAAGCGCTGATTCTATTTCATTTATTCGCGATTTCAATGAATCCGTTTCCGGTTTTCGTGAAGCGGAGTCTATGCGAAGCTCAGTCAACTCCCCCGAAAGCCGCGACAGTTCACCCGCGATACTCTTAAGTTCCCGGTCGCTCTCCGCATCCTGTCCCGCCAATAACTCAAGCTGTTTTTCTGCATCCTCTATTCCCAGTTCAATGTCCGCGAGCATTTGCTTGTGCTCGTTTATTTCATCGATCTTAGCGGTGATCCTCTCAGCTGTTTCCTCACCGGACGACGATATATTCTCCTTGTCCCGAACAAGTGCGGCTATCCGGTCATTGTCGTGCGCTATCTCGCTTTCGAGCAGCACGAGAGCCCTTTCGGTTTCGGTTATCTCCTCATTGAGCGTGTTTATCTCCGCGTTAGCGTCATTGGTCTTGCCTATGAGCTCGACCCGGAGATCATGATTTTTTTGAAACTGCGAATCAATCCCGATAAGTCTTTGTTCTACTTCATTATAATCCTTCTTCGCCGTCTCAATTCTATCTTCCTGCTCGTTGACACTCCTCTTTGAACGCTCTATATTCTCACAATCCAGCGTCACCTCAAGGTTTTTCAGCTCTGAGGATAATTCCAAAAACCGTTTTGCCGTATCACTTTGTTCCTTCAGCGGCCCGACACGGTTCTCCAGTTCGTCGAGAATATCCCGCAGCCTCAGCAGATTTTCCTCAGCTTGCATGAGTTTCCGCTGCGCTTCGGTTTTTCTGAACCGGTATTTTGCTATTCCCGAGGCTTCCTCAAATATCTCCCGTCTGTCGATACTCTTCGCCGCGACTATCTCGGATATCCTCCCCTGTTCGATAATGGAATAGCCGTCCCGGGAAAGCCCTGTGTCCATAAACGCTTCGCGCAGATCCCTGAGCCGGACCGCGCTGCCATCAATCAAATACTCACTTTCCCCGCTGCGATAGATGCGCCGGCTTATTATTACCTCCTGCCCGAAATCGGGAATTCTCCCGTCGGTATTATCAAGGCAAAGAGTGACGTACGCATACCCCATTGGTCTTCTTTGCTGCGCGCCCCCGAATATGACGTCCTCCATCTTGCCGCCTCGCAGTGACTTGCTGCTCTGTTCACCCAGCACCCAGCGCACGGCGTCGGATATATTACTTTTACCGCTCCCGTTGGGCCCGACAATAGCGGTTATTTCTTTTCCGAAGGTCAGCCTTGTCTTATCCGGGAAGGACTTAAACCCCTGTATCTCTACATGTTTTAAATACAAAATATCTCCTCATTTCGATTATTCGCTGCAGCGACTCAGTTTTATCTCAAACCCTTTCAGTTCACTTGACTCAACTATATCCAGCCGAACTCCGAGCTTTTCGAAATACTTTATGTTCCCGAGCTTCTGTCCGGCCGCCTGGCTCTTCCTCCCCGCGGCTACGCTCACGGTTACCTTCGAACTTTGTGACTCCCTGACCTTTTCTTCTATCATTATTCTGTATACCCCCGCCATCGCCAGCTCTCCGAAGGCAGGATGGAAAGGTCCCGCGACGATATTTTCCTGCAGTTCGCTGTCGGAATGAAGCCCTGTCCGTATAACACTGATGCCGTTATTGTCAAAAAGCATCAATAGTTTTGATACAATTTCGACAGCCTGCGTGAGATTGAGCGGTTTATACGCGCCTATGTGGTACAGATGCTCGAGCCTGGTCCGGCGCAGGACGACGGTCGGGTATATTCGCACGGTATCGGGTCTGAGTCCAATGAAGTCGGCGGCGGTCTTTAACGCCGCGGTTTCGAAGTCCTCCTCCCCGTACATTCCTATCATCATCTGAAGACCCAGCGAAAAACCGCTTTTCTTTATTAGTGACACCGCCTCTATTATATCATCTCTTGTGTGTCCGCGCTGATTATCAAGTAATACCATATCGTCCGTCGACTGGGCTCCGAGTTCAATAGACGTAACTCCGAATGATTTCAGGATGTCGAGTGATATGCCGTCTATCGCGTCGGGTCTTGTGGAGACCCGTATCCCTCTCGCCCGTCCTTCTCTGACAAAACGATAGGCGGCGTCGAGCAGAGATACCATATACCTGCGGTCAATAGCCGTAAAGCTCCCTCCGAAAAAGGCTATCTCAGTATCGTGTTGTTCGATGGGCCACGGCAATCTTTCATCACAAAGCCGTTCAACTTCTTCAGGAGCCGGGATCTTGTATACTCCCGAAACAGCCTGTTGGTCGCAGTAAATACAGCGGTTTTCACAGCCTTCATTGGGAATAAATATTGACAGGTTGGCGTGTTTATTCATGTTAACATCAATAGCCCATCATCTCAAGCGCATTCTTCGCGGCATTTTGTTCCGCTGCTTTTTTACTTCTTCCCGTCCCCGTTGAAACCTCTCCGTCACCGAGCCGCGCCTCTACCGTAAACGTCTTATCGTGATCGGGCCCGGACTCGTTTATCACCGAATATCTGACATTTCTGCCGCTGCTTTGGGTTATCTCCTGCAGTAGTGTCTTATGATCCCTGACATCGCCGGCAACCGGAATCCCCCCAATGAAACTATGCACGAAGTCTTTTGCCTCGTCAAATCCCCCGTCAAGATAAACCGCCGCGATAAGCGCCTCCATCGCGTCAGCCAGCACCGACGGTCTTTCGGAGCCGCCGGAGAGTTTTTCTCCTCTGCCGAGGCGGATGTGCTCCCCGAGATTTATGCTCCTCGCGAACAGGTAAAGCGATTGCTCGCAGACTATTGCCGCTCGTTTCCTCGACAGTTCACCTTCGGGGATTCCGGGTTCTCCTCTGAAAAGATAATCCGTTGTCACTAACGACAATACGGAATCACCGAGAAACTCAAGCCGTTCGTTGCTCGTCTCTTGCTCAGGATTCTCGTTCGCGTAACTCGAATGGGTAAGCGCTTCCCTTAATAAACGCGTATCCTTGAATTTATATCCTATATTTGACATGAGTTTTTCCATTTATTCCTCATCTGACGCCGGGATTTCCGCAAGAATAGCCTCGATCTCGGCGATGATCCCTGACTCGCTCCATTGAACCGCCTGGCGGACAGCATTCTTTATCGCGTTAGCGTCACTGCTGCCGTGCGCCTTCACAACGGGTTTACGCAGCCCTATCAACGGTGCGCCCCCGTATTCTGTGTAATCCGTTTTGCTCTTGAGTTGCTTAAGCCCGGGTTTCAGCATCATGGCGGCGGTCTTGGTCCACATATTACCCAGCATTACATCCTTGAGCATTGTAAACATCGAAGCCGCCATCCCCTCGATGGTCTTCAGGATGATATTTCCGGTAAACCCGTCGGTTACCACAACCTCACAATTGCCCTCGGGGATTTCCCTTCCCTCAATGTTCCCGATAAAATTAATGGCCTTATTATCCCTCATCAGGTTGTAGGCGTTTCGCTGAAGGTCGGTTCCTTTACCTTCTTCAGCGCCGTTGTTGGCTATAGCTGCCCGGGGATTTTCCACCCCCAGGATATTTTTCATGTAAACCGAACCCATCATGCCGAACTGCTCGAGCATTTCCGGGCGAACTTCCGCGTTGGCGCCGCAGTCGATGAGGATAAAAGGATTGTTTAACCCAGGCATAACCGCCCCTAACGCCGGGCGCTTGACCCCTTTGATGCGTTTTACTATCATGGTAGCGCCCATTAAAAAAGCCCCGGTCGGTCCTGCGGTGACCACCGCGTCGGTCAAACCTTCCGCGACCATTTTCAACGCCACCGCCATCGAGCTGTCCGACTTTTGCTTGAGAACAGTCTTCGCCTCATCCTCCGCCGTCATGACCTCCGAAGCCTCGGCAAGCTCTATTCCCTCGAGAGAAATCCCATTATCAGCGGCGATCTTTTTCATCTTTTCGGTTTTTCCTGTCACCACTATATCTATCTTGTACTCTTTTCTCGCGAGCGCCGCTCCTTTCAGTATCTCGATAGGAGCGTTATCTCCGCCGAATCCGTCTAATGCTATTTTCATTATGACCCTCCCAAAAAATGGTCTATATCCTCGAGCGCGCGTTCCGCCAATGCTCTGCGGCGCTCCTTTTTGCTTTTTACTGCGATGTCGATAGCCGGTAAAAGCCCGAAGTTCGCGCCCATTGGTTGAAAATCACGGTTTTGGGTTGTTATGTATCGCAGCAGCGCGCCGCACATGGTGGTTTCCGGAGGTATCCCGGGCATCGTCCCGGTTAGTTCCGAGTGTAAAAACCTTGCGGCGAGGATTCCGGAAACCGCCGCTTCCATATAGCCTTCCATCCCGGTGAGCATTCCCGCAACATATACGTTCGGGTTTTTTTTGAAATTAAGAGTAATATTTAAAGCCTCAGGTGAGTTTATAAAACTGTTTCTGTGCATCACTCCGTATCGGGCGAATTCCGCTTTTTCGAGTCCCGGTATCATTCTGAATATCCTGCGCTGTTCCGCGAACTTGAGATTGGTTTGAAATCCGACGATATTATACAGTCTCCCCCCGGCGTCCTCCTTGCGAAGCTGTACCGAAGCCCAAGGTCTGCGCCCGGTCCCAGGGTCCACCAACCCCACGGGTTTCATCGGTCCGAATCTCGGCGCGTCCATCCCCCGCTTGGCGAGCTTCTCTATGGGCATACAGCTCTCATACACTCTTTCTTCCTTTTCAAAATCCGAAAAAACCGCGGTTTCCGCCAGTATAAGCTCCCTTATAAAATCCTCATATCCCTCTCTGTCAAAAAAACAGTTCAGGTAATCGCCTTCGCGGTCATATCCGTATCTGTCGGCGAAAAATACCCTGTCGAGGTCAATGCTTGAAGCCGCGATAACAGGGGCGGCGGCGTCATAGAAACTGAGCATCCCGCTCGCTGTATCCGATAACCTTTTTGCCAGCTCCCCGTCTGTCAGAGGACCCGTTGCGACTATCGTCGGAACCCCGGCGTCGATATCGGTCACTTCGCGGTTTGTGACGGTTATCATATTGTCGGCATTTATCCTGTCGGTCACCTCTTTCGAAAATATCTCCCTGTCCACCGCGAGCGCTCCACCGGCGGGTACTCTGCTGCTTCCGGCCGCTTCAAGAGTCAACGACCCGAATCTTCGCATTTCCTCTTTGAGCAGACCCGAGGAGGATTCATAACCGAGAGCTTTAAATGAATTCGAGCAAACCGGTTCCGCAAAGTAATCGCTTTTATGCGCCGGGCTCTTCTTGTCCGGTTTCATTTCAAAGAGTTCCACTCTATGTCCCAGACGGGTCAGCGTATAAGCCGCCTCGACTCCGGCAAAACCCGCGCCGATGACTCTGACGCTCATATCCCGGCGTCCTTTTTATATCCGCAGCCTTCCTTAACGCAGTACAATCCCGGTTTTTTACCTTTTTTTATGAATAACGTACAACCGCATTCGGGGCATATCTCAGCGGACGGTTCGCTCCAAGATACAAACCCGCATTCATCCTTTCCTTTTTCGCACGCATAGAACAAGTTTCCTTTTTTCGAACGGCGCTGAACTATTTTCCCGCCGCATTTCGGGCACGCTCCCGGCATCTCTATGCTCTTTGTATTCTTGCAATCAACATTCGGGCATGCCAAAAACCTTCCGTACCTTCCGGTTTTGAACACCATATTGCTTCCGCATTTTTCACATACTACCTCGGAAATTTCATCCGGCGGTCTAAAGGTTTTTCCCTCCAAACTCTTTTCCGCCTGCTCGAGTGAGGATTTAAATCCGCGGTATTGTTCATCACCCCGGTAGAACTCATCCACAACCTCGACCCAGTTTTTATTTCCGTCCTCCACCTTGTCAAGATCAGACTCCATTTCCGCGGTGAACGCGGCATCGACTATCTCACTGAACTGCTGCTTGAGAAGGTCGGTGGTGATAATGCCCAGCTGCGTCGGTATCATGACCCTCTTTTCCAGCCTGACATACACCTTTTCTATCTTGGATATTATCGACGCGTAGGTCGACGGTCTGCCTATACCGTTTTCCTCCAGCGCTCGTATAAGCGACGCCTCATTATATCTCGGAGGCGGCTGGGTAAAATGCTGTTCGGATTTTATCTCCTTCTTTATAAGCCCGGTCGTCAGTTCCATAGGCGGCAGTTTATTGGACTTTTCCTTTTTATCATCGGTCGCCGCCTCGTAAAGTTTCGCGAACCCGTCGAATAACACCTCGGAACCGTTAGCGCGAAGTCTGTATTTCCCGGCGGAAATGTTTACCGTAACGGTATTTTGCACCTCGTCGGCCATGCGTGAGGCTATAAATCTCTCCCATATAAGACGGTATATTTTCGCCTGTTCCGCGGAGAGCGTTTTCGCTGCGATAGCCGGGGTTACCTCCGCCATGGTCGGGCGTATTGCCTCATGCGCTTCCTGCGCCGCGACCGCGGCGCGTCTTGTTTTGAACGCTCTGGGCGCCTTATGGACGTATTTCTCACCGTATACCCGCCCGATATAATCAACCGCTTCATTGTGCGCGTCGGCGGAGATGCGGATGGAATCGGTTCGCATATAGGTAATGAGTCCGACCGTACCGTGACCTTCCACCGCGACACCGTTATACAACTCCTGCGCGACATTCATGGTGCGCCGCGCGGTAAATCCCAATCTGCGCGAGGCGTCCTGCTGCAGCGTCGAGGTGGTGAACGGAGGTTCCGGCACACGCTTTCTCGGTCGTTCCGAGATATCCGATATTATAAAAGTCTCGCTGTCAAGCTCCCCGACTATTCTTTCGCACTCTTCCCGGTTGATTATTTTAAAGTCCTTTTCCTTTGTGCCTTCTACCGTGCGCAATCTCGCGGAGAATTCTTTTTTTACACCTTCGGGACATAAGACAGCGTCTATATGCCAGTATTCCTCCGGCTTGAACGCCTCTATCTCCCGCTCGCGGTCGACGATGAGCCTGACCGCAACCGATTGGACCCGTCCGGCAGAAAGCCTGCCCTGTACCTTCTTCCAAAGAAAAGGCGAGAGTTCAAACCCGAGAATTTTATCGAGTATCCTGCGGGCTTGATACGCATCAAAAAGGTCAATATCGATACCGCGGGGATTGTCCATGCCTTTTTTGATACCGCTTCTGGTTATTTCATCGAAGGTCACGCGTTTTTTACTGCCTGCCTCGATCCCTAAAAGACCGGAGAGATGCCAGGCTATTGCCTCTCCCTCCCGGTCGGGGTCGGTGGCGAGGAATACTTCCTCAGCTTCCTCCGCGGCTTTTTTCAGCTGACTGACTATCTTTTCCTTTCCTTCGATAGTGATGTAAAGCGGCTGGTAATTTTTATTGAAGTTTATTCCCATCGCCTTCTCCGGAAGGTCCCGGATATGCCCGATAGTCGCCATCACTTCAAAACCTTTACCGAGATAATTCTTGATGGTTCTGGCTTTTGCCGGAGATTCCACAATAACTAACTTTGACATTTTCACTCCATTATCCATTATATATAAGTATAGATTTCCCGCCCAGGCGGTTATAGCGTATTTTTATATCTTTGTCCGGGAAGAGACTCCACCACGCCTTCGAGTTCCAGCAACGCGAGAGCGCTCAACACCTCCCCGGATGATCTCCCCGTCCGCTCGACCAGAAGGTCAATATCTGTCTCACCGTTTGAAAGAACATCATAAATCACCCGTTCAAATCCAGACAATTTCGGAACGCTGATTTTTTTCAGAGGTTCGGTTTTCGCAAAAAGACGCTCAAGCCCGAGTGTCTCCAAAATATCCAGCGCCGATATGGCGGGAGCGGCTCCCTGTTTCAGCAGCCGGTTGGTCCCCTCGCTTTTTTCCGACAGGATACTGCCCGGAACCGCGAAAACCTCGCGGCCGTCGTCCAGTGCCCAACCCGCGGTGATCATTGTCCCGCTGCGTTTAGCCGCCTCGAATATAATGACCGCCTTGCTGAGCCCTGAAATCAATCTGTTGCGAAGCGCGAACATATATGGAGCGCCTTTTGTGAACGGAGGATATTCGCTGACTACCGCGCCGTTCTTCTCGATTATCCCCCTTATTTCAAGATGTTTTTTCGGATAGGTTTCATCGATGCCGGTTCCGAGAACCGAGATGGTCTTTCCGTTGACTTTAAGCGCCGCTTTATGGACTTCGGTATCGGTTCCGGCGGCAAGCCCGCTCACAAGCGTTACCCCCGCCGCGGCCAAAGGTTCACACAGAAATCTGACCGCGTCCCTGCCGTACTGAGTCGGAAGCCGCGACCCGACCCCCGCGATGCATATTGTATCCAACACCTTAGGATCTCCGTCAAGATACAGCAGTACCGGCGGGATGTTGGTTTCTCTGAGTCTTTCAGGATACTCATCGTCCCCGTAACAAATGACCTTTGTACCGGCCCGCTCGCAATACGAGCATATCCTATCGGTGTCTGACAGCGTCAGGGTTCTCGCCCTTTTATACTCCGAAGGTGAAAGCAGAGCAGCCGCCTCGACGGTTTCCCGACGTTTATATATTTCTTCGACAGACCCGAATCGGGTCAGAATTTCCCGAAATTTTTTATTGCATGGTCCGAGGACATTCGCCAGCCAAATATACAGCCGAACCCTCTCGGTCATAGATCGCCCTCCCGAAGGCAGTACATCATGATCGAAGCCGCGACCGCCGCGTTAAGACTTTGAACGCGTCTATCTGTTTTTATGGTCACTGCGGCGTCACAAATCTTTTGTGTTTCACTATCTAAACCCGCGGCTTCATTCCCTATCACAACCGCGATTTTTCGTTTCTTTTGTTCGGTGAAAGTAAAAATACTATCGCCGTTCACCGCCGCGGCGCCGACAAAAAATCCGTTTTGCCGAAGCGTTTTAATCGCCGGTATCATATCTTCCGTCGTGGCCGCGATTTTCATCAGAGCTCCCATCGCCGCCCTCTGTGTCTTCGGCGAGAACCGGTCGGCGCAGTCGGGGGAAAGAATCATCGAATCGAAACCGAACGCCAGCGCCGAGCGGGCAATGGCGCCGAGGTTCGAGGGATCCCTCACCGAATCGAGCAGAATAACGCGCTTTTTTTCAAAAAACTCTTTGAGTTCTCTTTTGTCACCCTTTTCAAGGACGGTGAATATCCCCTGACCGTTGGCAAGAGCGCTTGCTTTCCCGGCTATCTCTCCGGTTATCAAAAACACGGAACCTGCCTTAGCAGCGGCGTATTCTATTTCCTTTTTATATGATTCGTACGCCTGGTCGGTATAAAAAACACTGTGTATCCTATAGGATGATTCCGCGGCTTCTCCGGCAAGCGTCGCGCCTTCCACGGCAAACAGTCCGGTCAAATCTCGAAAATCGCGGTTTCGCAAAAGTTTCGCGAGATCCTTTATCCTCTGATTCGAGACGCTTATTATACTGTCCAACCAAAACCTCTCAAGAACAAACTATCGGGTCGCTTATGCTTGTAATAACGCTTTTTTCGCGGTTTCGACAAGCAGGGAAAATCCATCGGCGTCGTGTATCGCCATTTCTGAGAGCATCTTGCGGTTAAGTTCTATCCCGCTTTTTTTAAGCCCGTTCATGAATGTGCTGTAGTTCATTCCGTTGAGCCGGCATCCCGCCGAGATCCTCGTTATCCAAAGCCTTCTGAAATCGCGCTTTCTTTGCTTTCTGCCCATATACGCGTATTGTCCGGATTTCATAACGGCTTGTTTCGCCATCTTAAAATGCTTGCTTTTACTGCCGTAATAGCCCTTTGCCATCTTTAGAACTTTTTTTCTTCTTCTGCGCGTCACAACCGCGCCTTTTATGCGAGCCATTTTTGATTACCTCATTTCAACTTAGTTAATAACGGACATTATTTGTAGGGCAGCATACGTTTTATCGCCGGAGCGTTGGTGGCGTCGGCGATAACGGATTTCCGCAGGTTGCGTTTCTTCTTGGCGTTTTTCCGCCCTTTGATATCATGTCCGGTGAACGCGTGGCTGCGCTTGACCTTTCCGCTTTTAGTTATCTTAAAGCGTTTTTTCGCGCCGCTGTGCGTCTTTATTTTAGGCATATCGGTTTTCCTCCTACTTTTTATTTGGCGTCAATATCATCTGCATCGAGCGCCCTTCCAGCTTTGCCGGTTTTTCAACTGAGCAATATTCCGAGAGTCCGTCGGCGAAACGCGCCATCACTTCGTTTCCGAGTGAGGCGTGGGTCATCTCACGGCCTCTGAAACGTATGCTCGCTTTGACCTTATTCCCGTCTGACAGGAATTTTTCGGCATGGGATATCTTGGTGTCAAAATCATGGCTGCCGATATTGATAGAAAGACGGATCTCCTTCAGTTCGACGGTTTTCTGGTTCTTTTTTGCTTCCTTTTCATATTTCTGTCTCTCGAACCGGTATTTGCCGTAATCCATGATGCGGCATACCGGGGGATTCGCCTGCGGGGCAATGAGGACCAGATCCAGATCCCGTTCGCTTGCCAGCTTCTGGGCATTGTCCAAAGACATGATCCCCAGCTGACCGCTCTCGGTATCGACGACTCTGACCTCCTTAGCATTTATTTCCTCGTTAACTATATGATCTTTCGGGCTTATGGCAATACACCTCCATATAAATTATTCCTGTAGACCGGTTTGAATTTCAAACAAAAAGCGCGATACCTCGCGCCCGCAATAATACCCTTAAATCTAAGCATATGGTTACTATTGACCCGGCGTCATCGACCCCAAGGTGAGCGCGAAACAGCTTCTTTATTGTGGAATTCAATATAACAGGCAAAATCTCAGGTGTCAAGCAAAAAATCACATTGTCTTTACAAAAATTGAATATCTGGTATAAACTGATATATATCAAAGTATCCTTTTGATATGAATCATACGGGTAACTTCTATGACATTGAACCAGATGGTCGGATATTGTTTTGACAAACCGGGAGCCTATTCGGATATAATGTCCGGCGGGCAGCCTGTTTCCATCATGGTCAAAAAAACCGCGTTTGCCCAGTTCTACACTAATCCCGACGACCCTAAAGTCACACTTAAAAGCAATCCCGCGTATATGACGCTGCTGCGTCAGCGCTATCCGAAAATCGTTCAAAAACCATACGGATGCCCCGAGGAGGAAAAACGTTCCTGGTACACGCTTTTGATCGATGGTTCGGTTGATGATGACCAAATCAAAAAGATAATGGATCACGCTTATGATACCGCCGTCCAATCGTTGGGGAAAAAGGCTCAGCGCGAACTCGCGGCGCTTGAAGATCAAACAAAAATCCCATACCTGAACTGAAACGGTTTTCTAGAAGTGATATTGTGAAGGGTGAATGTCCATGTGTTGGAATGAAGCATCGTATTATCAATGTCGACGTTTTGCTGTACACTGTAACAGTAAAATAATTTAACAGGAGTCGTTTGATATGTCAAAAGCAGTAACCATGAGAATAGATGACACCCTAAAAAAACAAGCGGAAGAAACGTTGGATGAAATCGGTCTAAACA
>Ga0082212_10007569_pt1 | contig 14324 bp, 13 predicted proteins | sample TergutNt197P3_FD_71548 | JGI IMG/M metagenome (GOLD analysis project Ga0082212, IMG submission 71548) | Neocapritermes taracua P3 segment gut microbial communities from Petit-Saut dam, French Guiana - Nt197 P3 | ecosystem: Host-associated > Arthropoda: Insects > Digestive system > Gut ... | reverse complement strand
TAGGGCTTTCGCTGGTATTGGTAAAATGCATATCCAAGGTGAAATTGGTCCCGGGGTAAATTTTTTCCGGCTCGCTGCTGTAGGAGGAAACGATCAGCTTGGGCTTGGGCTTTTTATCTTCATCTTTTTCATCCTCTTCCTCCTTATCATCCTCCTTGGCGCGGCTGACATGCACATAAGCGGTGACGCTGCCTGTGCCACGCACGCCGTTCTTGCTGTATTCGATGTTGAATCTGACCGCCTTGGCCCCGCTGCTCACATGTTCGGACAGGAGAAAATCGTAGGTGACATTTCGGGTGGTACCAGCGGCAAAGCTGCCAAGGGATTGTTCGTAGCTTTGGTGCTCCACCACAAAGGGGAATTTATCCAATTCTGTGCTGATGGCAGGCTTTACCGTCACGTCAGTCAAGGTGAGGCCGGTATTCATCAGCTCCAGGATCAACGAGACGCGCTCTCCATAGGCGGCGCTGGGCGTGGGGGTGGAGGTCAGTACTATCTGCCCGCTCGCTCCGTCTTCCTCCCGCACCAGTTCCGTACCGTCGGAAAGTACCTTTACATAGGTGCGTATGGTGGTCTTTTTGGTCGCGCGGGTGGAACCGTTGGCCGCCACATAGACCAGCTCAAAATCTATGGGGTAGGTGCCTGCCGTGGCCTTTTGGCTGATTGTGAGGTTAAAGGTTGGCCGGGCCCGGCGCTGAGATAGGGTTACAGTCTGGGTGTAGGTGGTCTGCTTGATCTCGAAGGGCCATAACTTCGGGTCGGTGCTGACCAGGGGTGTAATGGTGATCTCCCGCACGGAATTCCAGCCGAATTCCCCGCTGTAATAAAGCGGTATGATCACATTCACCGCCTGCCCCGGATCGCCCGCGGGTATCACCATGCTGCCGTCCACACGGATAGGATCGCCATAACCCGGCGGCGGCGGCGTGTATGGCTCGTCGATATCACCCGGTAAATCGGAAATATCGGAAGCAAAAACCGGCGCGGTAAGGGTCAGCAGACCCAACATCAGTATCAGCAGTACGCCGGTCAGTATTTTTAAATTCTTGATCATATTCTTTCCTCCACAGCTATTATTAAATCATGAATTATGCATTATGCATTATCACTCGCATTTCTCCCGTCCAGCACGGAGATGGTTTTATCGGCGAAAGCCGCCATTTGCGGGTCGTGGGTGACCATCACGAAGGTGGTATGACGGCGGCGAAATATTTCCAAGAGCAGTAGCATTATCTCCTCGCTGGTCTTGCTATCTAGGTTGCCGGTGGGCTCGTCGGCGAAGACTATTTTGGGGTCGGCCACCAAAGCCCGGGCTATGCCCACCCGCTGCTGCTGCCCGCCGGACATCTGCATGGGCTTGTGATGGGCATGACTTTTTAAGCCCACCAACGCAAGGGCTTCCATAGCCAACCGCTTGCGCTGCCGCCGGTGCGCGCCGGCAAAGGTCAGGGGCAGGGCCGTGTTCTCTAAGGCTGTGAACTGGGGCAGCAGGTTAAAGGATTGGAAAACGAAGCCGATATGCCGCTGGCGGAAATCAATCAGCTCACTTTCCCGCATGCGCTCCACATGGCGGCCAGCGATGATTATTTCCCCGGAGCTCACTCCTTCCAGCCCGGCCATTAGGTTTAAGAGCGTAGATTTACCGCTACCGGAACGCCCCACTATGCAGGCGAACTCACCTTCTTCTATGGTCATGTTCAAACCATTTAGGGCGCGCACCTTTACCTCGCCCACCCGGTAGATTTTTTTGACATTGCGCACATCGATGATGCGCTTTTTTGATTGGCTTAGCGCCTCCTGAATAATAACACCTCCGTCCGGCAAGGCTTTCTATTATATAGGACGCATATATAGGACGCAGCAAATGCTAAATTTGTTCGCAAAAATTACTACTAAATCATAATATTTCTAGCTTTGTTGAAAAAAAGCCTGCTTTCAAGGTGAAAATAATAACCCCGCAGCATAGCCGCAGGGTAGCAAGCTCATCTCTCATGGATTCCCGGATAACTATCTTGCCGCTTTCATGCGGTTGCTAATTATTGACGGCGAACTATCTTGATAAGGCTACCTTTTAGGCGGGCTTTCTTCCACGGGCAAAATCCAGGCCAATGTGCCGGTGATCACAACCTGAGCACCTTCCGTGGGGACGTGGGCAATTCACGCTTCCCTGCGGTGGCTTATGTCACCCTATCTTTTCCCTCTTCCGGCCTCCTATGCAGCAATTTTGCCTGGTCAGCAGGCTAGACCCAGCCCAGGGCAACCTACGCGACCAGCGACAGCTATTATTACTAAAATGTGTCTTTTCTTCAAACTTTCCACTACCTTGTTAAATAAAATTCTTTAGCGCGGAAAATTAAAAACAGTAATCCTTTGTTTTACCGCGCCACATACCGAGCCCTTCATTTATAGCTGACTAATTTGAACCAAATATTAGGCAAAGGTCATTCTCAATAAGTTGATTTTAAAAATCAGGCTGTCACTGTGGGAGCAGAAAATATGACTGGGGTATTTGATTACAAAAAAGCCAGCCATCTTTATGGATAGCTAGGATTTTATGTATGTATAGACGTCACCTTTGATCCAGTCCAACCTCACTGCACCACAAAAGCACACGTTCACCTCACATTGTACACGTTTTACACATTTTCTTCAGAAGTCAGTACAAAAGCGCGGTGTAAGGTGCAATTATTTCAAATAGCCCTCATCGAACAGTTTATTGATCCCCAGTTCCAGAATATATTCCTTTACTTGTTTTTCTTGGGTAATATTGATATCAAAAACATCAATAAGTAAATCCCATAATATATTCTGGTTTCCAACATGCACCTCAACATAACCACGCTCATTTTCATATGCAAAACCTGTGTAATAATGTGTCACTACATTTGGTTGCAGCAAATAGTGACCATCCATGCCATATATCGGTATATACGTGACGAATTTTGAATCCATTCTATCCACGAGACGTTTATTATTTACAATAATTTTCAAGGCCTTTAAGTTGGCTGGGGCAGAATCTGGGTCGTCGAAGAAGTAAACATACTGATTCTGCCCTAACACCTCAATCAGGCAAGTCTGTATTGGCCTATCCGCTGAATTTGCTCCACTTCCGGCTTGATCTTCAAAAAATCTTGATATGTATAAATCATATACCATCCCTTATCTATAAGAAAGCGCTTGATTTTTTCAGTTACTCCATTGTCGATGCCCAGGAGAAGCCTGCTGACAAAACCAACATATTTTTCCATGATATCCTCAGGAACAGCAAACCCATCTTCCACAATTACTTTTTCATGCGCTGCCGGTTCATGAGGCTCCACATAAAAATCCGCGCCGCAGTTTTAAGGTTCTACTCCCGAAATCGTTGAAAAGTGATATTTGAAATCGTTGCCGATTTATTCCACGGTGCTCTTGACACGAGCCTCCAGCGGCGCATGTTTTGAGGCAACAGCGGCAACATGCAGCCGCAGAGCGGCTTTTGTTGCCGTGGCAATTAGCCTAACACGCGCCGCCCTCATGTCAAGAGCCTTTCGCGGCATAAAACGGCAACGATTTTTCATGTGATAAATCAACGACTTTGGGAGTAGGGTCAACTATCTCTTCCATCCTATCCAGCATCTTGGCGAAGGTGGACATAGCCCGCTCTACCGGTTCCGGGCCGGTCATATCCACCCCGGCTGACTTAAGCAAATCAATGGGGTCGGCAGAGCAGCCAGCGGAAAGGAAGCGCAGGTAACGGCCACGCGCTGCTGCCGCTTTGGCCGGATCCGCATCCGAGAGTTCTTGAGCCAGCGCGGCGGCGGCGCAAAAGCCCGTGGCATACTTATAGACGTAAAAGGCATGATAAAAATGGGGTATGCGCATCCATTCCCGTGCTATAAGTTCGTCTACTACCATATCCGGCCCAAAATAATCTTTATTCAACTGCAAATAAAGATCGCTTAAGCCTTGGGCAGTCAAAGGTTGTCCGGCATCGGCTTGCTTATGCGCGGCCAGCTCAAATTCGGCGAACATGGTCTGGCGGAACACCGTACCGCGAAACACCTCCACCAGATGGTTAAGTAGGTGGAATATCTCCTCCTTGCTTTGAGCCCGTGCCAGCAAATGTTCGGCCAGCAGGTTTTCGTTTACGGTGCTGGCTACCTCCGCCACGAAGATTCGGTAACTGCCGTACACATATGGTTGCTCCCGCCAGGTAAAATAGGAATGCATGGAGTGCCCAGCCTCATGGGCTAAAGTGGTCAGCCCCTGCAAATTATCCTGGTAGTTCATCAGTATAAAGGGGGCGGTGCCGTAAACGCCGCTGGAATAGGCGCCGGAGGTCTTACCCTTGTTCTCGTATACATCCACCCAACCGCCGTTTAAGCCCGCCGCCAGAATATCGCAATATTCCCGCCCCAGGGGGGTTAGGGCATCCAGAACTATAGTTTTGGCTTCCTCGTAGGTATATTTGGTTTCGCGCTCCGGTAAAAGCGGCGTATAGATATCGTACATATGAAGTTCTGGCAGCTTGAGCAGTCGCCTCCGCAACTGTAGATAGCGGTGATACAGGGGTAGGTAGCGGCGCACTGTCTCGACAAGTTGATGATATACTGCCGGCGGCACATTTTCTCCGAACAACCCGCTACTAAGGGAGCTTTCGTAATGACGGGCTCTGGCGTAGAAGGCGTCCTTCTTTACCGAGGCGGCGAAGGTGGCGGCGAAGGTGTTAGCCAAGCCGCCAAAGGTCTCGTACATGGCGGTAAAGGTTTCCTTGCGCACTTCCTGCTCCTTGCTCTGCATAAAACGGATATAGTTGCCGTGGGAAAGCTGCTCTTTTTCGCCCTGGTCATTGGTGATGACGGGAAATTGTAGATCCGCATCGGTCAGCATACTGTAGATATTGTCGAAAGCCGCGGCCATCTCGCTGCTTTCGGCCAGCAGTTTTTCCAGTTCCGGGCTTAAGGTGTGAGGTTTATGACGCAGTATATCGTCTATATATTTTTGATACAGGGATATTTCCGGGTTTTGCAGGTAAGCTCCCAGGGTTTCTTCTTTAAGGGCCAGCAATTCAGGTTCGAAGAAGGAAAGCTTGGCTGCCGCGGATACGGCCAGACCCTCGGCACTGTCGCGCATGGCCTGATAACGATCTACCCGGTTATCTTCATCCCGCTTCATGGCCGCATACAAAAAAATGCGGTTCAAGAGGCGGCCCGCCTCATCTTGAGCCCGCAAAAAACCCAGCAGCATTTGCGGGCCTTTATGCAAGGTGCCGGCAAATTCCGCTCCTTTATCCAGCAAAGATTTCAGACGCTCTACATCTGCCTGCCAGTCGGATTCATGAGCGTAAACATCCTGCACACGCCATTGATAAACGACGTCCATGGCGCTACGTTCCGATATCGTTTTACCGGGCTGGTTTTGTGCTGTCATAATATGCCCCCTCTTTGTCATGTAGAAATGCAGCAAATTGCTATATTTTTACAGCAATTTGCTGCATCGTTGGCCATCTCAAGCCCCAATGCCTACTGCCCACCTGCCACTGGCCAAATGTTATTATTCTTTTGATAGAATTCCATGATTTCGCGGCGGCGCACCATGCCTATGAATACTCCCAGATCATCCACAATGGGGATAAAATTTTCTTCCATAGCCATTTTCAGCATATTACGTATATCGGCGTTAACGGGAACGGGTACATTATCATGCCGGCGCGGTACATCCTGCACCTGCACCCTTTCCGCCACACCGATATTAGCCCCATGTGCGTCTTTAAGATACCACAGTATATCCGCTGCGGTGATAGTGCCTATATATTGGCCAGCCTCGTTCAGCACAGGCACCGCTCCATAGCCGTGATACTGCATCTTTTCCATAGCTTGGCGCAAAGTCATTGTTTCTGTTAAATACAGGGTATCACTTTTAGGCGACAGAAAAAAGGCCATTTGCATGAACCGTCCCTGCCTTTCTTCGTTTTAATCGTTATGCCGATTCCCCTTTAATTAATCCTTAGCGTGAATCGGTAATTCTGCCTTCCGCTGCTTTAAACATAAGCACGAATTCTTCTGGTTTTACAGATCGTCATTACTGCGCATTTTTCCCATCACGCGGTTTTCCACCTTTTGTATCTTGGAAAACACATCCTGTATAAGCTGGTTATGGGCCATCATGCGCGCGTCTTCTTCATGCTTTTTTTCCAGGGCTTCTTCAATAGCGGCCCAATCTACCTTGTTTAAGGGCAGTTCACGGGTTTGCGTATTTGAAGCATAGGTGTAAGAATTTTCCGCTGCTTTTTCGCTTGATTGCCTCCCTCCGCCATACGCTAAAACGGGTCGTTCCCCCTCCGCCGCTTGGGGTAAGGGCTGCGCAATGGTCTGGTCCAAGACTCCCGGCATTGCCTGCGTCAGCGCCATAGCCACCGACTCCGGCATTATCTGCGGTTGTGTAATCGCCTCCGGTTCTTGCTGCGCTTGCGCTACCGTTTCCGGTGCTTGTGCGACAGCTTCCGGCAGGGTTTGTGGCTGTACCTGCGGCGTTATTTTCGGTATTACTTGTAGCTGTGGTTCGGGTACAACCTGTTTTACGGGCTCCGGCATTGTTGTGGGCGGAACTATTTGTTCCACGCCTAAATCCAAGGCTGGTATTCTATTAGGCGAAGCCGGGCTGCCGTTTTTTTCGGCAGCCAGCTTTTCCCGCACAAATTCCACTATGCCGTCGCGCTCATAATCGGTTTCCGCCTGTTCATACAGGCGTATCAGGCCCTCGTCACACAAAGCAAGCACCATATCGCGGTCTGCTTGCCTTTGCTTGCGGCCTTTTTTCCCGGCTGTAAAGAATAAGATCAGTAAAAGCGCGATCAGAAAAAAACCGATGGCTATCTCAATATAAAAATAACGCATAATAATCACCCATTCCCTTGTAGCTGTCTTTGGTGTACTGTGGAAAACAGCGGGGGTGTTGTTCGTGCTTTATTAGTACCGCATAAACAAACAGCAGTAATAAAAACAAGAAATCACTCAAGACTCAAAACTCAAGACTCAAAACTCGGGCTGCGAAGCAGACCGTTAGGATCAAGCCTAACCTAATTTCTATTCTCCCTTTTTCAAATATTTCCTTTTATACGATGAGCATAATACAAAATTTTGACGGGCTATTCCCTTTCCAACAGCGCTCAAGCTGCTAATAATAATACACAATAATTTAGCAGGAATTAGCAGGCCGCCGCTAGAACTAATAAAATATCTAAGCGGAAGGGGAGGGTGAAAATTTGTTTAAGCGGTTATACGCCTGGGTTTTATGCGGCTTGTTGATTCTGTTATGCGCCGCTTGCCAAAGGCTGGAAAACTCGCCCGCGCCGCCACCCCTGGATGCGGATATGGAGCGCCTGCCCATACTGGAAGAATCGGAAGTTACCACTGCCACAGTATATTATGCTACCTTGGATAAAAAATATTTACTGCCCCTTAATTTGACCGTCAACGCCACCAAAGAGGTTGCGCAGGTGACCCTGGAAAAGCTGTTAGCCGGACCACCCTCCGCTACCGCCGCCTCCCTGTTGCCGCCCGATACCAAACTGCTGGATCTCTACAGCAGCCAAACAATCGTTTATGTTAACGTGACCAAGGATATCCTGGAAGTGGATAGGGCTTATGCCCAGTTGGCGCTGGATTCGATTCTTTGCACCGTACTGCCCCTGACCGAAGGCTATCGGCTACAGCTTTTGGTAGAAGGACAGGTAGGCGAGCATCTGGGCAGTGTGGATATCAGCGCGCCGCTAGCCCTTCCCGAGCCGGGCATCAATCTGGACGCGCCTTCCCGAGAACGCTGGCGCTTGTATCAGGCTAAAGATGAGGCAACAGTCGGCATAGCTTTAACCTATTACCTTTCCGATTCGCAGGCCCTATACTTAGTGCCGCAAACCCTCTTCTATCTGCCGGAAACGGAAGAAGGGGACGGGGAGAGCGCGGCTGAGGAAGATCGATACAGTCCGGCCGCTTACGCCCGGGCGGTGCTGGCAGCTTTGCTGGAAGCGGACGAGCAAAATAGCGGCCTTAACCACCCCTTTTGGACAGGCACAGAATTATTGGATCTGTGGGTGGAGGATAACACCGTCTATGTGGATTTCTCCTCTCAATTAACCGGTTATGGCGGCGGCGCGGCTACCGAAAGCATGCTGCTCGACTGCCTGACCTATAGCCTAACTTCCCTACCGGGCATCAGCGCCGTGCAGGTGCTGATAGAGGGGAGAAGCGGTAGCTTGCCGGAAGGTATGGATATCAGTAAACCTCTGACGCCGCAGAAGCCGATAAATGATCAGCAATGAAAGAATTGTGGGATAATTTGCTAAAATGCTGCCGCGCTTATCCGTCGCTGCTGGTGGCCTTTTCTGGCGGGGTGGATAGCGCGCTTATGGCGCGGGCCGCTGGGGAGGCTGTGAGCGGTTCGGTTTTGTTGGTATTTTGCCGTACGCAGCTGAACACCAAGGGAGAAGAGGCGCAAGCTAAAAGCCTGGCTGGACGGCTCGCTTTACCCTTTTGTGTAACGGAACTGGATGTGCTGGCCTTGCCGGAAATAGCCCATAACAGGCGCGAGCGCTGTTATATATGCAAGCGGGCGCTGTTCTCCCGTTTGTGGCAGCTGGCTAGGGAGAAAGGGCTGGCGCAGGTAGCGGACGGAACCAATGCCGATGATCTGCGCATAAATCAGCGCCCCGGTATACGCGCCTGCGCGGAGCTCAAGATAGCCCAGCCGCTGGTCGCGGCCGGGTTGGGTAAAGAGCAGGTGCGGGCTTTGGCGAGCTGGCTTTCCCTGCCTAATCATGAGCAGGCGGCGCGGCCTTGTTTAGCCACACGCTTTCCCTACGATACGCCTCTTAGCCAGGATTTGTTAATGCGGGTGGCTCATGGGGAGCAAAGCCTGCTGGATATTGGTTGCAAGGAGTTTCGTCTGCGCGTGCACGGGGATATCTGCCGTATTGAGGCTGCCCCGGAGGAGCGGGAACTGATAATGGCCCACGCCGCCCGTATAAAAGAGGTCTTAACCGGCCAAGGCTGGCCTTTTGTGACACTGGATTTGGGCGGCCTGCAAAGCGGCTGCTTTGACCGTTATTATTAAGGAGCGATTATGGCAAGCAAAGTATTATACCTGGATTGCCCTACCGGTTTAGCCGGAGATATGCTGCTGGCCGCGCTATGCGATTGCGGAGCGAATGAGGCCTGGCTGAGCGAGCAATTGCAGCGGCTGGATTTGCCAGGCTGGCAGATGGAAAGCAAGCAAGTGCTAAAAAACGGTCTGGCCGCCCGGCAAATAGTTTTTCACTGCCCCCAGGAGCGCCACCACCGCCATTTGTCCGATATCACCGATCTGATAAAAGCGGCCAAATTGCCGCCTAGGGCCACTAAAATGGCTTGCCGCGCTTTCACGGAGCTGGCCGAGGCGGAAGCGAGAGCCCATGGCTGCCCCGTGGAAAAGGTGCATTTCCACGAGGTCGGGGCGATGGACGCCATCTTGGATATCTGCGGTGTAGTCTTGGCGATAGAAAATCTGGATGTGTGGCGGGTCTATTGTTCTCCTTTGCCCTTTTCAGTCGGCTTTGTGGAATGCGCCCATGGCCGTTTGCCTCTACCGGCCCCGGCCACCCTCAACTTACTGCGCGGTTATCACTTTTATGACAGCGGCCTTTCGGGGGAACTTATTACACCCACGGGGGCAGCCCTGCTTCGCGCATTGCAGACAAAACAGTGCCGTCCCGACTTCATATTTGAAGCGGTGGGGCTGGGCGCGGGCAGCCGCGATCTATCTCTGCCCAATATCGTGCGGGCTCTGGTAGGACAAGTTGCCGAGACAGCGGCGGATCAGGTGGATGTGTTAACTACCAACTTAGACGACGCCGACGGCGAGCTGTTGGGATATCTGCTGCCGCTGCTGCTGCAAGCCGGAGCGTTGGATGCCTGCTATATGCCGCTAGTAATGAAAAAAGGCCGACCGGCCTGGCAGTTGCAGGTCATCTGCCCGCTTGCGCTCACCGAAGAACTGGCCAAGCTTATATTGAGCGAAAGCAGCGCCCTGGGTTTGCGTATCCACCGCGAGCAACGGAGGATATTGCCGCGCCTCTCCCGCCGGGTCGTTACCCCCTGGGGGGAGATAGCGGTCAAAATCAGCGGCAACCATATCGCGCCGGAATACGAAGACGTAGCCACGGCGGCGCGGGAGAGCGGCTTACCATTCCAGGAAATATACCGTCAAGTACAACTGTGCGCTCAGGAGGAGGAATCATGACCGCCTATCTATTCGATTTAGACGGCACCCTGGCCGATAGCCTGCCCATCATTTTGCAATCCTCCCACCTGGCCCTGGCCGAATTGGGGCGGTCGGTAAGCGATGCTCAAATCGTCTCGCTGATCGGCGTAGCTTTAGTGGAAGCGGGGGAATTGCTGCTGGGGCCGGGACAGGGCGAGCGCTACCGCGAATGCTATCAGAAGCATTTTACCACCTTGGATACCGGCAGTCTCTGCGCCTTTGTCGGCTGGGAGGATCTGCTGAAGAGGCTTGAAGCCCTCGGTGGCAAGCTGGCTTGCGTCACCTCCAAGCGCCGAACTGCGGCAGAGGCCACCTTGGCGCAGATAGGTCTAGAGCCCTATTTCCCGGTGGTGGTGTGCGCCGAAAACACCGAGCGTCACAAGCCGCATCCCGAACCCGCGCTCATAGCACTGCAACTGCTTAAGGCCCAAGGGGAAAAAGCCGTATTCATCGGGGATAGCGTCTTCGATATCGGCTGCGCTAAAAACGCTCGTCTGATCTCCTGCGGTGTAACCTGGGGAGCAGGAGAAGAGCAACAGCTTCTCGCGGCCGGCGCCGACTTTATCGCCCACACCATGGCGGAACTGAATAATATACTGGTAAACTTGTATTGAGGAGGGTTATTATGCGCGATTATCTTATCATTACCGATTCCACCACAGATTTACCGCCACAACTGGCGGAGACAATGGAGCTTAACATCTTGCCGCTGGCCTTTGTGGTGGGAGAGGATTCTTACCGCAATTATTTGGATGAGCGGGAACTACCTCTTAAAACCTTTTATCAGCGGCTGGTGGCAGGAGAGAGCGTTTCTACCTCGCAGATCAGCACCAGCGAATATGTCGAAGCTTTCCGCGCCATACTTGAACAAGGTCACGACCTAATATACCTGGGTTTATCTTCCGGTCTTTCCGCTACCATGGAAAGCTCCTTCTTCGCCCGGGATCAACTGTTGGCTGAATACCCAGATGCCAAACTCTATTGTGTAGATACCCTATCCGCTTCCGCCGGTCAGGGTCTGCTGGCCTATCTGGCCGCCCAACAAAAAAAGGCCGGTTTGGATATCGATTCCCTCTATGAATGGGTGGAAGTCCATAAACACAAGTTATGTCACTGGTTCACCGTAAACGATCTGATGCATTTATACCGACACGGGCGTTGCTCCGGCGCGGCTGCTTTCGCGGGTTCCCTGTTGCATATTCAGCCGGTATTGCATATAGACGACGAAGGCAGGCTGATACCCATGGAAAAGGTGCGTAATGCCAAAAAGGCCCTGGAAGCACTGGTAGATAAGATGGCTGCCACAGTAGAAAACCCACAAGAGCAGGAAATATTCATCAGCCATGGCGATAACCCGGAAGGGGCGCGCTATATGGAGAAACTTATTCGCGAACGCTGGTCGGTAAAGGATGTGATAATCACCTGCATAGGCCCGGTAATAGGCTCCCATACCAGTCAGGGCGCGGTAGCTTTGTTCTTCTTGGGCAGCAGCCGTTAGGATAATTGATTTCTAGAGCCCTCGCCAGTTTCTGTATACTTTGGTTTGGCTAACTAACAGGAATATGATCAAGAAGAACAGCGCTACGGAAAGAGGGCTGGTAAAAATGCTGCCTAAAAGACCTGGCAAGGAGCCGGCCAGCATTACCCCGCGGCGATAATTGTTTTCGAAGAGGGGGCAGAGTATAATGCCCAGTACCAGCGGGCTTACCGGATAATCATAGCGTTTGAGAAAATAACCCAGCAGGGCAAAGACGAACATCCACAAGATATCATAAAGGCTACTGCGGATGGCGAAAGCGCCGATCACCGAAAGTACTAAAATCAAGGGCATAAGTATGCCTTTGGGCGTTTCTACGATTTTGCTGAAGAGCCGGATGCCGGTGAGGCCGAACAACAGCAGAAAAACGGCGGCACAGACCAGGCAGGCTACGATCAGCCAGAATAAATCCGGCGAGGAGCTCATCAGGTTGGGGCCGGGTTGCAGCCCATGCACGGTTAGGGCGCTGAGCAGGATCGCCGTTATCGCGTCTCCCGGTATACCCAAGGTAAGCATGGGGATGAAAGCGCCGCCGATAGCCGCGTTATTGGCGGTCTCCGGCGCGATAACCCCTTCCAGAGCGCCCTCGCCGAAAGGCGCCGAGGGATGGCGCGTGGAGCGCTTGGCCTGGTCATAGCTGAGCAAGGCCGCGATATCACCGCCCGCTCCGGGCAAGGCGCCTACTAATATGCCCACCAACGCGGAACGTAAGCTCAAGGGTAAATAATTGACCGTGGTCCGCCAAGAGGGTATGATCCGCTGCGCTTGCTGTTTCACCGGTTTATCCTGCATCTGTGTCAGTTGAAATAAAGCCTCCGCCGCGCCGAACAGGCCGATCATCGCCACCACAAAATCCACCCCGGAGTTGAGATAAACCAAGCCGAAGGTAAAGCGCCGTACCGCCGTTTGCGGGTCGACGCCCACGCAGCCCACCAAGAGGCCAACAGCCCCGGCGATCAGCCCGCGCTTAATAGATTTGCCGCCTAGAGAACCCACCGCCATCAGGCCCATGAAAGCCAGCAGCAGATAATCTACAGAACGAAAACTCAGAGCAAAGGCTGCCACCAGCGGAGCCCCCACGGCTAAGGCGATGATACCGCATATGGCGCCGATAAAGGATTGGGTGGCCGCCAGACCCATGGCCTCTGCCGCCAGACCCTTTCGAGCCAGAGGGTATCCGTCGAAACCGGTGGCTACCGCCGCCGGCGCGCCCGGTATGTTCAATAATATGGCCGAGCGGGAACCGCCGAACACCGTGCCCATAAAGACGCCGATCATCAAGGCCAGGGCGTTATGAGCGCTCCAACCGAAGGTGAAGGATACCAGCAGCGATACGGCCATGGATCCGGTCAGGCCGGGGATAGCGCCGATGTAAACCCCGGCAAAAGTTCCCACAGCCGCCAGGGCGATCAATACCGGTTCCCTTAACACTATTGTCATATAATGCAGAGCTTCCATCTAACACCCCAAAAATGCAGTTAACAATTGTTTTAAGGCAGTACGACATCAAACAGCACCGTAAAAATCAGCAGAATGAAACCCATGCAGAGGGCTGTCCAGAGGATGTTTTTAAGGAAATTTTGGCGGGTCAGATAGCACATAGAGCCCCATAAAAACAGCGGTGTGGCGAGGTAAAAGCTTACATGCAACAGTAAAGCCGCGCTATAGGCGGCTATAGCCGCCAGCATAGCCGGCAGCGGATACGGCAAAGCATAGCGCACAGCCCCACGCCAGCCCTTACCCTCTGCGCTGGCGTGGGGGTTGTCGGGCTTAGCGGAGTTGCGCGAACCTGTTACCAGAATAACCGCCGCGAGCACCGCCCACAGCAGGCTGGCAAAGAAGGGCAGGGCGGCGGCGGAAGATATGGCGGGCGGGGTCATCCTCAGCCACAGTTTAAGCGATTGTCCAAAAGCAGCCGCTCCCAGCAAAAAGAGAGCCGCCGTAAAGGCCTTTTCCCCCGGTTTGAGCGACCTTCCCCCCTTAAGCGCCGTTTCCCGTTCCTTCATGCTACACTCCCGCTCAACACTCAACACTCTAAGCTAGCGCCGCGCTACGTGCATACCAGTGGTTTTGCCACAGGCAAAAGCCTGGAAGGTCATAACTCGGGCTGCGAAGCAACCCGTTACGCTAACCTAGCTTGAGCCACCAACTCACGTGGTACAGCTATATCGGCCTCCGCCTGTTCCAGTAGTATGGCCTCTTCTGTAAGATCCAGCAACAAGCCGCGATATTCCTTAGCGCCCTGCCAGGGCGCATACAGGCTAAGTGATATTTCCCGCCCCTTATAACGCGTAAAATCGCTTTCCCGTTTTAAGGGCCTATTGAGTCCGGGTGAAGATACTTCCAGAAAATAGCTTGGCTCTATGAGATCGGCCCTATCCAGAGCGGCGCCCACATGCCCGCTTACGGCTTGGCAGCAATTGTGATCCACAGGAGGTTCCCTGTCTATGTACAGCCGAAGATACCAATTGCCAGCTTCCTTCAGATATTCCACCTCTATAAGCTCGCA
>Ga0082212_10007568_pt1 | contig 14328 bp, 12 predicted proteins | sample TergutNt197P3_FD_71548 | JGI IMG/M metagenome (GOLD analysis project Ga0082212, IMG submission 71548) | Neocapritermes taracua P3 segment gut microbial communities from Petit-Saut dam, French Guiana - Nt197 P3 | ecosystem: Host-associated > Arthropoda: Insects > Digestive system > Gut ... | reverse complement strand
GTTTTTTGCCAGCATAAAACCACATTCCAACCCTCCCAAACCGCTACCGATAATAATTACATCAAACTTTTCCATAGAATACCGCTTGTCATGTGCCGACATCTTCTCACTCATTTCTTGTAGTTTATGTTGTGTATTTTATTACTTTGGCAGGATTTCCACCAACAATAGCATAATCAGGTACATCTTTTGTTACGACACTTCCCGCAGCAACAACTGCACCTTCGCCAATGGTAACCCCTTTCATTATGATAGCATTAAATCCTATCCATACTTTGTCTTTGATGATAATCGGGGCTTTCCCAACATGACTGTAATCCGTATCGTTTGCTATTGTGCCGTCTTCAATTTTCTGTTTTAATGTTGCCAATTCTTTTACCCTGTCTGCTGAAACGATAGAATGAGAATTATTGTCAATAAACTGACATCCCCAGGAAATCAGCACATCGTTGCCGATTGTAATTCCACTTATCGCAATAAAGGAAGAATCGTTAATAAATACTCTATTGCCAATTTTGAATTGACAGTCAGCCATTTGTATTTTTGCGTTAATCACACAATCATCGCCAACGGTAAGATAAATTTTATCTTCCGCAGAACGAATACTTAACTGCAAATTGTCTATATTAGAGTTTCCTTTTTTGATATATTTGTCCTGTTCATTGTTATTCATATACATTTCACTCCTCTCCTCTCTAAATTTGCTCGACAAACCTGTAAACATAACATCCTGCTTCCGATGGATGGTCTTCTACCAGTGTATTCTTTTTTTCCTTTCGCAAAGCATGTATCATCAAAAAGTCTCCACCTGCTGCGATTATAAAAAATACGCCAAAAATAAGCAATGCAATATTTCCAACAACAAGCGCCAAAATTGCAGGAATAAATCCCAATATTATGGCAGGCATAATGGCTCCGATTATATATTGTTTAAGTTTTAAAGGCTCTTTACAGTGACAGTATGGAGTAATCATTTTCCATATAACACCAAACTTAATAGATTTAAGTCCACTTTTCGCATAACATGCCCATACAACTCCATGTATCAATTCGTGAGCAACAGTACCAATAATGAAAACAAAAATTGATGCTAAAAGCATTATCCAATAATTCTCTATAAAGCTATGCAACGAAAGATCTTTAAACTGAATATCATGTTGCCAAATTAAATAATATGGAAGTCCAAACAGTAAGATTGTTGGAATTAATAATAAAAATGCAAAGATGTTTGCAAAAATAATGTCGATAGTCACTTTTTCTTTTTTGTATTTTTCTTGATTTTCCATAGAACTGTATTATTAATTAGTGTCATCCTCTCCGCAGGTTAATAAGGTGTCGTCCCTGCGGGACTTTAGGGTATTGCTTAATGGATAGTTAGTCATTTATTCTTCATGTTTTTTCAATACGCGATGGGGGAAGTCGCCATGTCCTATCAATTCGATGGGACAGTGGTAGGCTTTTCCCAACCACTCTTCGGTCAGGTTATTACCTGCATGATAGTGCAGGGTTTCGTTTACACATGCAATGTTTTTTACCAAGGGCAGTATGGTTCCTGTATCGTGAGAAACGAGCATAATGGCCGTATTTTCGTTAATTTCCTCCAAAAGCTGATATAAACGCGATTCGAACAGTTTATCCACAAACGTATTGGGTTCGTCGAGAATTAATATTTGAGGGCGCGAAACGATGGCGCGGCCTAATAATACGCGTTGCAGTTCGCCGCCTGAAAGTTCGCCTACAGGACATTTGGCTTTTTCGTTTATTCCCATTCTGTCGAGCGTTGCGTTGATCCGTTGCCGCTGATCATTGGAATACCTGCGCCACCCCTTTTTTTCGGCAATCAAACCCGAAGCCACTACTTCAAAGACGGATATGGGAAAATCCTTGTCGATTTGATTTATTTGCGGCAGATAACCGATTTTCAGTGCAGCAACAGTCCGACCGTTTTCATAAAAAGCAATGTTGCCCTCCGATGGTTTCAACAACCCCAATATGGCTTTGAGCAAAGTGGTTTTTCCTCCTCCATTCGGCCCGATAACGCCAAGAAAATCATTTTCCCAAAGAGTAAATGAGATATCCCTCAGCACAATTTTTGCACCATAATCAACCGTAATATTCTGTATTTCAATTAATTTGTTCATTATTATTCCCCTAAAAACTTGTAACTGAAAACTACTTGATCAGTTCCCTCGCTATATGTATCATCTGTTCATTCCATTGACGGTCTAAAGGGTTGATGACAGCGACACGAGCGCCAATTTCTGCGGCAACCTGTTCGGCGTGCTTGCGGTCAAATTCCTGTTGAACGAAAACAACGCGGACTTGCGCATTTTTGGCCTCATCAATCAACGCTTTCAACGACGCCACCGACGGCTCTTTCCCGTCTGATTCTATGGATAATTGTTTCAAATCATATTCGTCGGCATAATAGGTCAGCGCAGGATGAAAAATTACAAAAGTCCTGTGCGATAAGGTATCGAGCATCGTGTGTAACTGCAATTCCGTTTCATCGATATCGCCAATCAATTGTCCATAATTATCCAAATAAACATTTTGGTTATCAGGATCTAAAACCATAAATGCCTTTAGCGTATTTTGGGCGATAATCTTTGCCGAACTTGTTGCGCTCCAGATATGCGGATCGATGCCATGGTGCGAGTGGGCGTGATGATCGGCAACTTTATTGGTGCTTTCAGGGTACATCCCCCTGCCCCCTTCAAAGGGGGAGTTTGGGGGCGCAATTTCTTCAAAGGGGGAGTTTGGGGGCGCAATTTCTTCAAAGGGGGAGTTTGGGAAATCATCATCATCTTCGTCCTCTGCTATCCAATAAACACCCTCCGAAAGATCAAAAAAGGTCAGGTGGGGATTATTTTGGCGGATGGTCTTCATCCAAACCTGTTCAAATCCGATATGTCCAATCTGCAAGTAGGCTTTGCTTTGAGCGATACGTATCATCTCGTGCGGTGCAGGATCGTACGTTTCAGGGCTTTGCCCGACAGGCACGACTGCGAACACTTCAAATCGCTCTCCTGCAATCTTTTCGGCAAAATAACGTTGCGGTTCGATAGTTACGGCCACACTTGGTTTGCCGCCTGTTTGGGAACTTTGACAACTTAGCAACAGGGGAAGGAGGAGGAGGGCAAGACGCCCCTGACTCAACCATTTTTTACCGTGATAGCGTACCGGATACCAGGTTGCAAAAAAACCTATTGTACAAACAGTTATGAAAATTACCAATAAATCGAACAGGCTCACGCGTACAGGATAATGATTGCTTATAAACGCCCCCATTTCTCCTAATTTAATAACTCCGTATAGCTGTTGAATCAGACAAAGGATTACGCCAATCAAGATACCCGTCAATGCGCCAAAAGCGGGAATCATGCTGCCTTCGTATATGAAAATTCGGCGAATCAGTCGGTCGTCGGCGCCCATACTGCGTAAAATTCGCACATCTTCCTGTTTTTCTATCATCAGCATAGAAATCGAACTGACCAAATTAAACAATGCAATCATTGATATAAAAGCAAGAATCAAAAAAGTCATCCATTTTTCGATTTGCAGCATTTTATAGGTAGCTTCCTGCTGTTCGTATCGATCCTGTACGTTGAAATCATCGCCCAAGATGGATCGTATTTGCTTTTGGACAGTTTTCAGGTTCACCTGTGGTTTCACTTTTAACTCCAAGGCGGTAACTTCGGTTTCATAATGCAGCAAGTCGCGCAACAGTTCAAGCGGAAGAAACATGTATTTTTCGTCGTATTCGGGTTGATTTACCATAAATTCTCCTGTAACAAAAGCATATTTAAGCTCAAAAGAGGAAAGAACATTTGCAATGCTAACCTGCCGGTCGCGAACAGGCGCATAAATTTCAATCGGATCCACAAAACCTGCTCTGACTCCCAGTACAGAAGCCAGCCCAATCCCCAATACGGCACAATTTACATCCCCTTCCTGCATTTTGAACTCTCCAGTAAACAAAACGGAATCAATACCTGCCATTTGTCGGAAGTTGTCACTTACGCCTTTTGCTACTGCGACTTCTTGACGATCACGGTAGCGTACAAATACGTTTTCCTCTATTATTTCCGCGCTGAACTCTATTTCAGGCATGTCGCGAATCTGTTGAAACGATGTTGTGTTCGGGTCAAAAACCTTGCCTTTTGTCGGCGTTATTTTCAATTCAGGATCGAAATTGTTAAATGTCCATTCCACCATATCCCCAAAACCATTCATTACCGACAGCCCACAAACCAGCGCCACTGTAGCAACCATAATGCTGCCTACCGAAATCATCGAGATGATGTTAATGGCATTTTGCGACTTTTTGGCAAAAAGATAACGACGGGCTATATATAGGGCAAGATTCAATCTTTTTTATCTTTTAACAGGTTATCAATTTTTTCGATATAATCCAATGAGTCATCTAAGAAAAAGTTGAGTTCAGGTATTTTACGCAACTGCATACGGACACGTTGCCCCAAATCGTAACGTATCGTCCGGTTGTTATGTTCGATGGATTCCAATAACTCTTTCCCTTTTTCCGAAGGGAAAAAACTGAGATACACCTTTGCTATACCCAAGTCGGGACTGACTCTGACGGCGCTTACTGAAATCAAAGTCCCCGGCATCGCCTGTGTCTGCTTCCTGAAAAGCTCCCCTAATTCTTTTTGAAGTAACCTTTCGATTTTATTTAGCCTTGTTCCTTCCATTACTTTATGATTTTTAAAAGGACAAAGATAGTCAAAAAACAATTAGGAATTGAGAATTAGGAATTAGGAATTTACAATATACGTTAAAAATCATACATTGTTTGGCTTTCAGAACGGTTAGATGTCCCGCATGGGACGACACATTTATCATGCTATTGTGTCGTCCCATGCGGGACTTGGGGATGATCGCACTGTCCTGTCCTCTCCTCTCCGTAGGTTGAAACCTACGGTTAATAAAGTTACGTCACTGCGTGACTATGTTTCTGATAAAACTCTCCTCCATCACGCCATGTGCCTCTTGTTTGTGTAGTCACTGCGTGACTATGCTTCCGATAAAACAAGATTAGTAAACACAAAATTTTGCAGGAAACGGGTGCATTTCAATTTGTCGCATTACACTTTCTCATTATTGGATTGCCCTGAAAGGGCAAAAGCATCAGGATAGGGCATCGCCCTATTATTCAGGTGTGTCAAGTCAATTAGCCCTGAAAGAGCGAAATCAGGATATCACCCTTTCAGGGTTTTTCGGGAGGAGTCATTCAATCCGTAGGGCTTCACCCTACGCTGTTGATTACAAGGCCTTCAGCCTTAATTTGTGCGACAAATTGAAATGCACCCCAGGAAACTCATTCCAGCAGGGAATAGAACTTGGTAGAAATGTTTGGCATAACGACCTTTGCATGCCGCAGGTATGCAACTTTCAATAAAAAATCTTACTTTTGCAACGATAAACCCTCATAAATGTAACAATGAATACTAACGATTATTCCGTACTGAACAAACTTGGGCTTCAACTGCCGCCGATAGGCGTTAAATTTAGTTTTTTTCGACCAGAGAATATCCACCCTCTTGAGAAAGAAGCGCGACTTTCGCTGTGTGAGATGCTTAAAACGGCACAGGTTGAGAACAGGCGTTTTTATTTTTCACAAGAAAATACCGAAACATGTGTCGGCAAGATATTGCTTGGCATGGATGACATGGCTCCGTTTGCCGAAAGCGGGCAAATAGGGGAGCGTTTGGGCGTGTTTGAAGAAGCGCGATGCAATCAGAACCTGTATCAATTCGTACCGAGAATGGATAAGGGAATCGTTAATTATGTGCTGTTTTCGCCGATTGAACAGTTGACATTCGAGCCTGATGTGCTTGTTGTCAGTGCAACGCCCGAACAGGCTGAAATCATTATGCGCGCAATGACCTATTCGACAGGCGAAATGTACAAATCAATGTGTACGCCTGTGATGGGATGCGCCTGGTTGCTTATCCATACTTATAAAACAGGCGAAGTGAATTATATCGTCCCTGCGCTTGTGCACGGACTGCACGGCCGACAACTATATCCGTCCGACACACTGCTTATCGGTATTCCTTACCAATGGATACCGGTCATACTTTCAAATTTGGGACGTATGCCGTTACACCTTGAAGGACATAAAAGCAAGGCAGCTTACTATGCTGAATTTGAAAACATTTTGACCGACCTGTCCATAAAAGCGCAAAATCCATGATGGGGATATTTGTAGGGGTAAGGCATACCTTGCCCCTACAAATATCGTAAAACGGGTTTGATGGCTACCCCCGTATGCGAGTCGTGGAATGCTCTTTCAATATCTTTGAAGTCATAGAATTTGACGAGTTTCTCCACAGGTAATCGTCCTTCCTTGTAATATTTGACCAATTCGGGGATAAATGTTTGCGGATCCGATCCGCCTTCGCATAATCCTGTGAGTGTCGCACTTGGGTTCATCAGAAAGGCTTCGAGCGGAATATTCACTTCTTCGGGGCCTGTTACGCTGAGCAGTACAGCAATGCCTTCGCGACGAAGGCAGGCAAGCGATTGTAATGTGACCTTTGCAATACCCGACGACTCGACGCTGCTATGCGCTCCGCCCCCGGTAATACGTTTGATTACCTCTACAGCGTCTTCTTCGTTGCTGTTTATCACATGCGTTGCTCCGAGTTCTTTGGCAAGCACAAGCCTTTCGGGCACAACGTCTATACCTATGATTGTGCTGCATCCTGCTATGGCAGCCGCCATAATAGCGCTCATCCCAACGCCGCCACAGCCGAATACGGCCATAGATGAGCCTTTTTTCGGTTTGATGCGGAGCAGTACAGCGCCTGCGCCTGTCTGTACGCCACAACCCAGCGAACACAAATTGGCTAAATCATCGTCGTTGTCAATAGCTACTTTTACGGCATTGCGAGCATCAACAATCACATGGTCGGCAAAAGAGCCTTGTCCGAAAAAAGAAGATATCTCTGTTGCGTGCTGCGAAAAACGTTTTGTTCCGTCGTTGTATGTTCCGTCAAAGAATAATGTATTCAGATTGTCGCAGGCATACGGATGATTGTCGCGACAGTAATCGCATTGGCCGCACGACGGGAACGACATAATCACACGGTCGCCTTTTTTCAACGTAGTGACCTCGCTGCCCACTTCTTCCACTATGCCGACGCCTTCGTGCCCCAAAATAATCGGGAACGTGACCGGTATAAACGAATGTAAAGCGGCAGCGTCGGTATGACATACCCCACAAGCTACTGTTCTAATGAGCGCCTCAGATGCTTTAGGCGAAGCTAACGTTACTTTTTCTAAAGATAACTGACCCGGTTTATGAGTCACACATGCAAGTACTTTCATGTTAATTTAAAAATAATTTGTTACTTAACGCTTGTAATGTTTCCAGTACATTACTCTTTACGCTGATAAAATTTGTGATTCCCTGAGCTTTCAGTTCGTCCATACAGGCGGGGGCGCCTGCCACCACAAATTCGGCTCTGCCTGCTAAGGCATTATATGCAGCCGGGGCGAAATCTGCATATTCATCGTCGCTCGAACAGAGTACAACAATCTGTGCATCTGCTTTTATGGCGGCATCAATACCTTCTTCAACCGTGTCAAAGCCTAAATTATCAATTACCTGATAACCGGCACAGGCAAAAAAGTTACAGGAGAATTGCGAACGTGCCAAACGCATCGCCAAATTACCGATGGTAAGCATAAATACTTTCGGTGTTTTGCCGCTCTTTTCGGTAGCAAGACGCAAAGCCTCAAATTCGGATGTGCCGTGCGAAAAATCAAGAGGCGTTATCGTTGTTTCGTGATTGCATCCACAAGAATCGTTGTCTTCTCTATTGATTTTTGAAAGGGCTGTTTCTGCAAAGTTGGGGAATTGATTTGTACCCAGCAGGATTTCGCGGCGCGTAGCAATCGCTTTTTTGCGGTCTGCAGATGAGGCATTTATTATTCGTTGCACTTCGCCCGTACTTGTCATAGCACAGAAACCGCCCTTGTCTTCCACCTCAAGGAATAACTGCCAGGCTGCTTCGGCCAACGAGTTTGTCAGTACTTCGATATAATAAGAACCGGCCGAAGCATCAATTACTTTGTCGAAATGACATTCCTCTTTCAGAAGCAGTTGCTGGTTGCGGGCAATACGTTCCGAAAAATCATCCGGATTCCGGTAGGCTTTGTCAAACGGCACGACCGTAATCGAATCTACTCCTGCAATGGCGGCCGACATGGTTTCCGTTTGCGTACGCAAAAGATTGACATGCGCATCGTATACCGTCAGATTCCATTCGGATGTTTGGGCGTGAGTCATCATCTTGCAAGCGCAACGACACAGACCGTCAGGCAAATTATGCTGACAATCATTTTGACATACAGGCTTATATGCGGCTACGATCTGCGCCCATAGCCAACGGGCAGCACGGAATTTGGCAATTTCCATAAAATAATTGCTGCCGATACCGAAGTTGAATTTGATTTTTTTAGCAATCTCGTCAACCGTAAAACCGGCTTCATGCAATTTGGCAATCAATTCATTTCCCCAAGCCAACGCATAACCCAATTCCTGCGAAATATACGCTCCGGCATTACTCAGATGACAGACATTCACGGCAAACAACCGATAAAGCGGCAACTCTTTTCCGGCAATTAGTACAGTCGAAGCTGTTTCAACCCAATTTCCGGCGTCACATCCTTTTACCAAAGGTTTTTTAAAGGGGTCGTAATTGATCGAGCCAACACATTGGTTTAGATTCAAATGCCGGGATTTGAAATATCCGGTAAGAAGCCGAGTCAATAATGCTGCTTTGTATAAACATGTTGTAAAATTTAATTCGACAACTTCGGGGTTAATATCTTTTAGTAAGAATGTTATATTTTCAACATTCACATCATCCTCATCAATCTCAAAACCCAGCGAGGTGACTCCTTTTTGCAATAAATCAAGCGCTTTCCGGTTGGCGGCTTCAAAATCCGTCACATCCATGTTTTGGCGTACTTTCCAGTTATTGTTTGTGTTTGTGCCGCGAACAAATGGAAATTCTCCCGGAAGAGACGTTGTCGTTTTCAAATCAATCAAATCTTCCTCGCGATAAAAAGGTTGTACATCAAACCCTTCTTTTGTTTTCCAAACCATCTTTTTATCGAACGGCGCTCCTTTCAGATCAGCCGTAATTTTCGCCATCCATTCATCTGTCGAAACAGGTGGAAATTCCGCGAAAAGATTTTCTTTTATTTTTGTCATAAAAAACTATTTCTGATTTCTATTTTTTGGCCGGACACATCAGTCATCCTCTTTATAATTTCTAATTGTTTCCATTCCAAAAACCAAACATTAATTTTAAACACTAATATATAGTCCCAATTCCCAATTCCTAATTCCTAATTGATTAAGCTATTGTCCAACAAATAACCATGTATCTTTAAACCTTTCATTTGCCTTCAAATGAAGTATATAGTTCTGTGCATCAGTTCTATTACTAAATTTATCTGCATAAACCCGAACTCTTTCTTCATTGATAACGAGGCCAATATTTGTTAATTCAGGCGAGCTGACTTGTTGAATATAGCGATTGGCTTGGTTTTCGGAGGTAAAACTTCCGATAATGGCATAAAATATCTTTTGCTGTGTCGTTTCGACTGTGGTAGTGGTTGGTTTGGATGCTTGCGTAACCGGCTGTGGCTGTTGTAAGGGTATTTCTTCAGAAATAACGGTTTGCTTTGTCACTTCAACCTCAATAACGGGTTCTTGAGTTGTACTGTTTTGTGAATCAAGCGTACATACTTTGTGTGTCATAATCTCAGGACTGATCATACTTGCCGAATACGACGAATTGCCCACATTATCCACCGGTGTCGAAATAAGTAAAAACAAAGCAACAGCAGCTGCCGAAAGGCCAGCCACACGAAGCCATGCACTATTCAGAGGCATATAAACCATTCGTTTCTGTTTCGTTTCCGGTTTGATTGTTTGCGACGTTTCTTTTACTGCTTTTGGCACGTCTTGTGCTACCGGAGGTAAATGAAACGGGTATAAACCAAAAGGTTTCAACGCCGCAAACGACGAATTCAGTGCTGTTTCAAAAAACAATTTCCCTGCATCGTCTTTTCTTAAAAATCCTGCTTTATCGAAATACACCAATCCCTCATTTTCCAATCCCTGACGCAATTCCTCAATATCTTTTCTCAATGAAAGATGGGCTTCTTCAATGGTCATACCATACATCTGAATATACGATTCCGGTATTAGCTTGTCATAATGATTCAATGTCGGATTAAATACAATACCCTTTTCCGGTGGACAAAACCTGTGTCTATCAGGTTGATACGACGCCGGACAGGGATGTAAGACAAAGCCGCCGAACTCCGGTATGATCACACAATCGTTTGTCAACAACAATCGCTCAATATGTGTAAAGATTCGTTGCATCCAACAAAGGTACGATGATTAATTGAAAGTTGAAAATTGAAAGTTGAAAATTATGATTTTTATCAAAAAAAAGATGAATTTAAATACCTTTCTTTTTGATGAGTTTTGTTTTATATGTAATGCCGTCCGCTTGAAGGTGGATGATATATGTGCCTGCTGATAAGAAAGATATATTCAGCGAGCCTGAATCGAATGAACCTGCCCAGACGGCTTGTCCTGCCATGTTATAAATCCTGATAAATCCTGATTCAACGCTGAGGTAAATGACGTCGTGCGCAGGATTGGGGTAAACAGCAGGTTGAGAGGGTGTAATAAGATGAATTTCAGATGAATGGCCTGTCGAATGTGCAGTAATGAACTTTGTGATTTCTTCGCGGTAATCCATGCAGTCGCCCTCTTCTTTTTTGAAAAAATAACTATGCGACGAACCGTTCATCCGGTAATGTATCACTTCGTTGACCGGAGCGGGGTAGATAGTCTTTTCGACTGTAATCTCGTTGGCAGAAGGGTAATAATTGACGTTTTCTGTCACAGGGGCGCCTGCCTCATTGTTCGTAACCCAGTACCGGATCACCTCGTCTTTGTTTTGGGCAAGATAAATGGTTGCACCACTTTGTTCATACCAGCCGGAGTACGGAACAACTTCGTCAGTCGTGCTATGAAAATCACAAACCGGCACTTTCAATCCCGAATCCTGATCTTTAATTGCCAACCCCATAGAACCGGCCACTGATACCATCCCCGCTAATTTCACAGGTTGTTGCAACGCATATTGGTAGGTCATATAGCCGCCCATCGAAGTGCCGATCATAAAAATATTTTCAGACGGCAAACCATATTCGTCAAGTATTTGTCGGATCATCAGGCTGATAAAACCGACGTCGTCAACGTCTTTGTTCAATTCTTCGTCTATCAACGTACCGATAAAAGGAGAAATCGCTTTCACTTTCAACCCGCATGACCAAACAGCATCTAATCGCATTTTGTTGGAAGTGAAAAAATTCAATACGTCGGCTATCAGCTTTACCTTCTCATTTTGTTCGGGCAATGCCTGTGGAGCCAATATCAAACAGTTTAGTGAATCGGCTATTGAGCGGAAGTCATATTCGTTGAAAAAATCATCCATTGAACCGTTAAATCCGTGTAACCCGATTAGTATTCCGGTTGGATTGATTGATTGCTGATGTTGAGGCGTATATACGAGATATTCACGTTCAAAGCCTCCTGATTGAATAGTTTTTTTGACGGGATTGGCAATTACTATGTCGGCCATAAACAGACAGATTGCAAAAACAATTACTATTATATGTTTCATATTCTGTTATTTAATATCTTTGAGTTGTCTTAGATGCTCTGCCATTTTATTTTCAGCAGGGTTTGGCTGGCTATGCCAGAATGTGTGATTAAGCAACTCCTTCGGCAAATGATCCTGTTTGACATAGTTGCCTTCATAGCTATGTGCATATTTATACCCTTTGCTATAACCTAATTCTTTCATCAATTTTGTGGGGGCGTTGCGCAGATGAAGCGGTACAGGTAAATCGCCTGTTTCGTTGACCTTTGCAATAGCCTCTTCAATAGCCATATAGGATGAATTGCTTTTCGGGCTGCATGCTAAATACACGGTTGTCTCTGCTAATATGATGCGTCCTTCGGGCCAGCCGATTTTTTTCAAAGCCTCGAAACAGGCATTGGCCAGCAAAAGTGCATTAGGATTCGCCAACCCGATATCTTCTGCTGCCGAAATCAACAATCTGCGGGCAATAAATTCGGGGTCTTCGCCTCCGGCGACCATACGCGCCAGCCAGTAAACAGCCGCATCGGGATCGCTTCCGCGAATAGACTTGATAAAAGCCGAAATGATATCATAGTGCATTTCGCCTCCTTTATCGTAGGCGGCCGGATTTTCCTGAAACCGTTCAACCACTTTATCGTTGGTTATTTCGATTACAGGATTGTTTTCTTCTGCATTTACTATCAATTCTATGGTATTTAGCAATTTGCGGGCGTCGCCTCCCGAAAAACGCAGGATAGCGTCTGTCTCTAATACGCGGATATCTTTTTCTTTGAGCACAAAATCTTCGGTTAGCGCTTTTTGCATCAGGGTAAGTAAGTCGTCTTTTTCCAACGATTTAAGCACATAGACCTGACAACGCGAGAGTAAGGGACGGATTACTTCGAACGAAGGATTTTCGGTTGTGGCGCCAATCAGGGTGATGATGCCGGTTTCGACGGCGCTCAGCAATGAGTCTTGTTGAGATTTACTGAAACGGTGTATTTCATCAATAAAAAGTATCGGCGTATTGGCCGTATGAAACAGCGGATTGTCTTTAGCTTTGTCAATTGCTTCGCGCACATCTTTTACACCCGAATTGATGGCGCTCAAAATATAAAACGGACAGTCCAGGTTATTAGCAATGATTTGGGCGAGCGTCGTTTTTCCTACGCCCGGCGGCCCCCACATAATAAACGAAGGCACTTTTCCCGCTTCAATCATTCTACGCAGAGAAGCTTTCTCCCCCACCAAATGCTTTTGCCCGATATAATCATCCAGCGTTTTAGGTCGTAATCTTTCAGCTAATGGCCTGTTTGACAGTAATTTCATTTATGCGCTGCATCATTGACATTCATATCCTCAAATCACTCTCAGCACTATAGAGTGGGATTCAGCTTCTTAAATTCCTCCATCATACGCTTTAATGACCGTGCATCGCCTCCCTGATTTTGCTGAGCGCTTTCTGAATATGTTTCAGGATTATAGTAGGACTTTAGGAAAGAATCGGCGCCCGACCATACTGTTTGTATGATCCCATGAAAACGGGTTTTGAGTTCTTGAGGCGATTGTTGGCGAAAGTCGACCATATTTTGTAATTGCAAAGCCGCTATCTCAGGATTACGCCAGGGGCATGTTGCGACTGTAAACCCTTTCATGGCAAAATATACGCAACTCAAATCGGCGCGTTCGTAATGCCAGTCGCAAATAAAAACATCCTTGGGAATCATATCTATGGCGCGATGCGTGTTATTCATGCTTGCCTCCCATTCGCCAAGGCCGGTAGTTTTGCCGTCGAGCAGGCGGTCGCCCCATATCATCAGTCGGCGGTTTTGCAAAGCTAAGTGATTGCGGATGGTAGTTACCTCACCTGCAAAAAGTTCGGCTTTGTCATGTCCTCCACAACGGGGGCATTTATCATCACCTATATAAAACACCTCATCCATACCTGCATGAAAATATTCGGCTTCAAAGACATCCATCAACTCGTCAACAAGGGCGAAAACAACCTTGTGAACTCCGGGATGAAGCGGACAATAGCTCTTGCAGTATAATCCATCCGGATTAGGCCAGCCGGTGTAGTCCTCTGTTTTGATATGGGGCGTTTCATCAAATTCGGGGTATACACGCAACAGGTTTAGCGTGGTCTTTGCCCATGACTGATGTCCCAACAAATTGATTTGAGGCGCAATTCTGATGTTATGCCTTTTGCAGACTTCAACAATTCTTTTCACTTCTGTTTTCGTCAAAGGATTCCGATCCCTGAGTTCCGGATGGCTTTCGTATGCATAATTCCAGTCAACCCTGAGTATAAGTAAATTAAAATGTGCAGGAGCCAAGTCATTTTCAATAAAACGAAGGAATACATCCAACCCTTGAGCCGACGGTGCTGCAATAGCCAAACCGCGCACAGGCAGGGCTTTGTTAATAATCTCATCAGGCTTGTCCTGTCCAAAAGATACTTGAATAAAACACAAACACAAAAGGCATACTGTTAAACTTTTCATAATATTCTGTTATTTAAAAGTTTATAATCCCATAGATGCTTTAAGACCCGGATACAGCTTCAGCGCATTTTTATAATAAATCTTTTCGAGCACTTCTTTCGGCAGATGAAGTCCTT
>Ga0082212_10007567_pt1 | contig 14329 bp, 15 predicted proteins | sample TergutNt197P3_FD_71548 | JGI IMG/M metagenome (GOLD analysis project Ga0082212, IMG submission 71548) | Neocapritermes taracua P3 segment gut microbial communities from Petit-Saut dam, French Guiana - Nt197 P3 | ecosystem: Host-associated > Arthropoda: Insects > Digestive system > Gut ... | reverse complement strand
GGGATATACCACTGCCACTCCTGTACTATGTTAATGCCGGACAAAGCATCTTGGAATGTTTCATAAGCAGCGTAACTGTCGCCCAACACTTGCTTCAGCAGTTCGTCAGTCGGCGGCGCTTCACGTTCTCTTAACCGTAATTTTTCATTATTGTTCATCATATTATTTTTCATTCAGTTTCTTGCCATATTTCTTATTGAAAAAAGTATCTTTGGTCTTGAAAATTACCCAATTCTTATCTTTCATAAATTTCAAAAAATCCGGTACTCCTTTTGTTTTAATCATTTCAATGGCTTTACTGCGGTCGCTACTCTCAATCCACGAAGCAATTTTGAGCAATAGCGGATTGTATTTTTTACACTCCTTTGTTGAAGCGTATATCGTACAGTCGGCACAGGTAAAAAATCCATTGTCAGCACAGCACGGTTTTACCTTACATTGTTTATACAAAACAGCAGATTTCGCCGAATTACCCCTGCAACCGTCACATTTAGCGGATATAAATGAGGGACACGCACCGCAATAAATCCCGCAATGTCCAATCAAATTCCCGTCTCTGTTAATTTCTTTGTCAGTCATATTCAATATGTTTTTTATATCTTTTAAATTTCTTTATACATTGCCCCGATGCACTGTCGTGACTTGCGCAAAATCGCTTGTTAGGTGCTGGCATTCTGTCTTTTGTCATACAATTTATGTTTCATAGGTACAAAACGAATACCATTTTTCTGTTGCTCGGTATCTGTCGCCACAAATCCCAATCTTTTATATGTTTCTACTGCGTTCGGTGAAGAATTTACAGATATTTCCGAGAAACTATCATTTTTCGAGCAATATTCTATGAACTTCTGATAAAGGGCACGGGCAATACCTTGTCTTTGATAATTTTTGTCCACAAAGAGCATTGAAATGTGGTTGGACGATTTTGAGGCAATTATTCCTGTAATTTTGCTATGGTGAAAACAGCCCCACATCATCATTTCTGAATTGTCCAATAATTGTTTAATATAATCGCCTTCTATGTATTTCTGAAATTCTCTCACACCTTCTGCGCAGTATTGATATGCTACAAACTCGTCAAATACATTCCACACTAATTGCAGTGCATTTGAATCGTTCAGCGTATCCGCTGTAATTTCTGTAATTTCGTAATGAACATTCATTGAACTTCCTTTCATTTCTATAAATTTTATATGTCACTGTCTGCTGCACTTTTGCCCGCTTGCTGCTAACCTTTAAACCGGCGCAAAGATAATAGCGGTTATTGACAAAGGTATGTCAGCAGGGAAAAAATTATTTTTCGCAAAGCGATTGATAATATTCTTCGAGCGTGAGATTACGGTCGGGAAAGGTGTCTGCTGTAACTGTCAGATTTAAAATCCGGTCAATGCGAAATTCCCGAAATTCATTCCGAAGCCGGCAATGCGCTACCACTATCCAGTTTTCTTTGTAAAGATAAACGCCAAACGGCTCAATCAACCTGTCGGTAACCGTGTCGTTATGATTTGCGTGGTATTTGATTTTCAGTACGCGGCAATTTGTTATAGATAACTGAATAGTTGACAGTAAATTAGTTTCGTTGATTTGCTCGTTGGAATAAATGTAAAGCCGGTCTTCCAATTTTTCGGCTTTCTCTTTTTCCGAATAGCGCATGATGGCTTTGATTTTGGTTACGACGTTCACAAAGTCGTTGTATGCTGATTTGTCGGCATTTTTTTGAAAATATTGTTGCGCAGTCAGCAAGGCGTTTATTTCCTGTTCGGTAAACATTACGGGGGGTACGCGGTAGCCTTCAACCAACGAATAACCCCTGCCCGCCTCGCCGATGACGGGAACGCCCGCTTCTTCCAACGCTCTGATATCACGGTAAACTGTCCGTTGCGTAATGCCAAACCTATCGGCAAGTTCCTGTGCCGTTACCACCCGTTTTGACTGCAAGTGAAGCAAAATGGTTGTCAGTCGTGTTAATCGTTTCATCTGTTATGACCTTTCAATTTTTTTACAACTTTCTGTATTCATCCTGTTTCTTTTTCGGAAGTTTTTTGACAACCTCTTCCAATTCTTTAAGCAAAGAAAGAGTTTTCGGATTATTCAACATCTATTGTTAATGTTTCCATTGTTGTTTGTTTTTTATTTATCCTCGCCCTGATTTATGATTTGCAAATATAGATGAAATTATTTGACTTCCACACAGACGGATAAAAATTGAGAAACAGCGAGCGTCACTTTCATTTCAAAAAGTCAATGTTGCGTATCTTTGCAGCCATAACTAAAAAACGAAAAGATATGAAAACATGCGGATTAGATGTTCACAAAGACAGCATTTTTTGTGCGCTTTACAATGAGCAAGAGACAGAACAGTGTCTGACCCAAATGCGTAGGATATACAAGGAATATTACAGTAAAGAAATGGAGTTGGCAAAAAGCATACCCGGCGTAAGTGAAATATCGGCGATGATCATCTTGACATAGACAGATGATTTATAGGGGAAAGGTACTCATATTTTACATAGTGACGCCTACCTGGCACTCCAAAATAATATTGCGCCGTGAACTCCTGTTTGTCTGAAATCAAATCTTTTTTACCTTTGCCCAAAATGTTGAAAAACCAGACAAAACCCTATGAAAATTCTCATCACAGGAGCCAGCGGCTTTATCGGCAGTTTTATAGCTGCAGAAGGCGTTAACCGCGATTATATGGTATATGCAGGTATTCGCAGTACCAGCAGCCGGAAATATTTGCCGGAAGGGGTGCAAACTATCGAATTGAGTCTTGGCGATAAGGAACGGCTGAAATCCGAACTGTCTGCACTTGGCAGGTTTGATTATATCATCCACAATGCCGGAGTGACCAAATGTAACCGGAAAACGGATTTCGATAAGGTGAATTACGCTTATACCCGTAACTTTGTCGAAGCGTTGATAGAAAGCGATACGGTGCCGAAAAAATTTCTGTTTGTGAGCAGTATGGCCGCCTTTGGCCCCGGCGATCCGAAAACGTTAGAGCCTGTCAGACTGTTGGATACGCCCAAACCCGACACCCTGTATGGCGTCAGTAAACTCAAAGCCGAACAATTCATCATGGCGCAAAAAAATTTTCCTTATTTGTTGCTGCGTCCTACGGGAGTATATGGCCCCCGCGAAAAGGATTATTTCGTGTTTCTGAAAACCGTCAACAACCGTCTGGAACCGGCAATGGGATTAAAAAAACAGTATCTGACCTTCGTTTATGTTACCGATCTGGTAAAAGTCATCTATCTTGCTTTGGAATCGCAATTTCTGCAAAAGGCCTGGTTTGTGTCCGACGGAAAAGTTTACGACAACCGTGAATATGCTACCATAGTGAAAAAGCATCTCAACCGCCGGGCTTTGTACCTGCCCGTTCCGCTGTTTTTGGTGAAGGCCATTTCGTATACATTGGATACCGTTTGCGGATGGTTTGGCGTGTCGCCAACGCTCAACAGGGATAAGTACAAAATCATGCGGGCTACCAACTGGAAATGCGAAACAGAACCGCTGCAACGCGACCTTAACTTCGAAGCTGAATATGACCTCGATAAAGGCATTGAAGCCTGTGTGGAATGGTATCGGAAGGAGAAGTGGCTGTAACCTCTACTTCTTCCCCGCTTCAATCCCGAAAGTAAATCCGCCTTTCACCCGTTCAATCAATTCAGGTAAAATATCTTCGTATTCGCCTACGATACCAAAGTCAGCATGGTGAAACATGGAAGCTTTTGCGTTGTGGTCGATAGCGACTATTTTACCCGATTCCTTGATGCCCGCAATGTGCTGTATGGCGCCTGAAATACCGATGGCTACGTAAACTTTCGGACGGACGGTTTTGCCTGTTTGTCCGATTTGGCGCGCGTATTCGGCAACACCTTCGTCCACTACTACACGGCTGGAAGCCCATTCAGCTTTGATTCCATGAGCTTTGAGCGTTTCGGCAAGTTGTTTTACCAAATTCAGTTCGTCGCCTACTGTTCCGCGTCCTCCGGCAACGATAATGTCGGCGTCAAACAATCCCTGCAAACCGCCTTCGCCACGAACGGTTTTGAGTATTTCTACAATAAAATGTCCGTCATTTAATTGAGGTTTGAAAGTGGAAAGTTTTCCTGTACGACCTTTTTGTTCTTCAGGCACTTCAAAAGTGCCGGCGCGGGCAGTGGACACCTGCGGAAATTCAAATCCGAGAATCGTTGCTAACTTACTCTCGCCGTATGTCGGACGTTTCGAGTGTAAAATCGGATAAACAATCTCTTTCTTCTTTTTATCCACATAGTTGCCGATGATTAATCCCGTACAGTCAGCTGTAACGCCGCTTCCGGTCTTGACGGCTACACGCGGAGCAAGTTCACGTCCCGAAGTAGTTGCGGCAAAGAGCGCTATTTCAGGTTTTCTTTCTTTACAGATTTGAGCGAAAATATCGGCAAACGGCAAAACTAAATATTCTTCCAAACGGTCGTCTTCAACAATAATTACTTCATCAGCGCCGTGTTCAAAAAGCGTTTGCGCTAATGGCTCCACATTTTTTCCTATTAACACGGTAGAAATTTTGGTTTCATCGCCCAACTCATTTGCTAAATTACGCGCCGGAGTAAGCAGTTCTATTGATGGGCGGGCTATCTTGCCGTTGGTAATTTCCGCCCAGGTCAGGATACCTTTTGCGCCGTCGCGTATATCCACGACGGGAAAATCGGGCGTTTCCTTTGCTTCCTTTTCTTTTGCTTCCGTTTTTTGCAGGGTGTTTCCGCCGGTGTTGAATTTCGCGATGAAGTCTTCTACCAGCTGTTTTTCGCCCTGACCTTCTGCCAGCATCACCGGCGGACGATCGCTCACGATATTCTGTATTGCGGAAACAATTGTCGGCGAACCCGATAAGCCGATTTTATCCGTAGACAGATTGATGTCGGCAACGCCAAACACATTGATTTTGGCATTACGGGCTTTTACAGCGCCAACCAGCGATGGCTTGCGCGGCCCGATACCTGTCGGGGTGAGCGAAATGACGCACGGCATCGGAAGCTGCATCATCTGATGACCGCCTTCGATGATTCGTTTGGCAATGATGTTTCCGTTATCGCCGGCCTGCACTCTTTCGACGAAAGTAGCCTGCGGGATACCCAGATTTTCGGCCACCTGCGACGGTACATGCGCCGTATCTCCGTCGCTGGTCTGCCGTCCGGCAAAAATGATAAACGGTTCTTTGCTGTCTTTGGTAAATCCCAAATGTTTCAGCAAGGTAGAGATAGCCAACCCTGTGGCATAGGTATCGCTTCCGCCGAGTTTCCTGTCCGAAAGCAGGTAAGCCTCGTCATATCCCATCGAAATCGCCTTCCGTAAAGCCGTTTCAAAGGACGGAGGCCCCATCGAGACAGCCATCATACGTGCATTGGGGTATTTCTTTTTCAGTTGCAGCCCGGCTTCAAGTCCAAACTGACAATCAATGTTGATGATTGATTTTGCTTTTGTTCTGTCCATCAAACCGTCATCGCCCATGCGCATCTCGCTGGGAAGCGGTACCTGTTTAATTAATGTAATTATTGTCATATCCTTTTACTATAATAATGTTTTTAAAATTCTGTTTTGTGCTGTTTTACAATATTTTTCAGAAATATCAATTCCTAAATATCTGCGGTTTAACATTTTTGCTACGCTTGTTGTGGTTCCTGCGCCATTAAAGGGGTCGAGAATAAGATCCTTTTCAAAAGAAAACAATTGTAATGCTCTCTGAACCAATTCTTCAGGGAACATTGCCGGATGGTCAAATTCTTTCATGTTCCTTTCGGGAGCAATAGACCATTTACCGACTGTCCATTTTTTGAAATCATCTGCGCTAATATCTGCATTTTCTGAATTGCCGGCCTTTTTCAGGTCTCCTTTGCAAAAAACTTCCAAAAATTCCCAGGTGTATTTCAAGTATGGATTGCCCGGACTTTTCCAACTTCCCCATGCCGTATATTTGCAGTTATAATTATTCTTTTCCCACAAAATTTCACCTTTCCAGATCATTTTTTTGTTCATGAAAAAGTTGCTGATGATGTGATGCGTAGGAATATAGTCGGAAAACAGCGGCTGAACATTGATCAACGCTCTGCCTCCGTATTTCAGAACCCTTACACATTCGGAGAAAATCCCGAAAAGTTTTTCGAAATACATTTCCCAAAGGTTATCATCGGTTGTGGAAGCATAATCCAATCCGAAATTATATGGCGGCGAGGTGATGACAACATCTACACAGTTATCAGGCAGTTGCGCTAAAACCACCTGACTGTCCCCGCAAATGATTTGATTTTCAAATTCTTTTGGAATATCATTGTTTGTTTTTGAGAAATCATTCCCTTTGGTATAAAAAAATTGTTGTCGTTTTTCTTCTTTTTCTTTTCGGTTTTGAACTTTCCTTTCTTTGTTATAATCAACATACACACGTTTCCTGTTTTTCAAGCCGTAACTCCTGATATTCGTAATCGAATCCAAAATATTCTGAACTGCTTTTTTTGAATCGTCGTTCAAAGAGTCATTGCTTAAAATCTTATTTGTCGTTTGTTGAAACAAATTAAAATCTAATGAAACGAGACGTATTTCCGTTTGATTTCCAACAAAATCAAAACTAAAATCATCATTAAAAAAAGAATCGAACAACGCGATAATTTTAGTCTTTTCAACTAAAACATCATTTTCTACCGGTAGAATAATCTCTTTAACCATCATATTCTGAACTACATGTATTTGTAATCCGGGCCATTCCCTCCGTTAGGTACATTCCAGGTGATACCGTCGGCGGGTTCTTTAATGTCGCAGGTTTTACAATGCAGGCAGTTTTCGAAATGGATTCTTAACTCCTTGTGTCCCGATTTATCGGTATGAAGTTCATACACTTCGGCAGGACAATAATACTGACATGGCGCGTCGTATTCATTGATATTTATTTTGCCGTACGTTTCAGTATTATTGACTTGCAGGTGCGGCACCTGTTTTTCGTCATGGAGCGCTCCGGAAAAATAAACGTCTGTGGGTTTATCGAAGGTCAGCGTTTTATCAAATTCAAATGCCGATGATTTATCTTTGAACAGCTTTTTACTAAAATCCTTTAGCGTTTTTGTCGTTTGGCTGTCGAAATGCGTTTTCAGTTTTCCGAAAAAGCCAGCGCCGCAGGTTACCAGCTGCGTCCCGAAGTTGAAAGCGCCAATGATCATCCCGTGCAAAAATCCCTGACGGAAATTACGCACACGGCGCAGTTCCTTATAAATGGAACTTTTCTTTACTGATTCTTCATACAGTTTCAGGGTATTTTCTGAAAAGTCGTTTTTCTCCAGCGCGGTTACAGCCGTTTCGGCAGCTAACATTCCTGAACGTATCGCAAGGTGTATACCTTTGAGCGCGGGCATCGCCAAAAATCCGGCGCTGTCGCCAACAATAAGCGCGCCATCGGTGTACAGTTTCGGAAGCGAATACCATCCGCCTTCGGGCATTGTTTTTGCTCCGTATTCAAGCATCTTGCCGTCTTTCAGTATTTTGGCGACTACCGGATGGGTTTTCCACATCTGAAATGCTTTATGGATATCAAAGGTCGGGTCGGCATAATCCAGCCCAAGCACCAATCCCACTGCCACTTTATTGTCGTTCAAACCGTAAATGAATCCTCCGCCGAAAATATCATTCTGCGTGGCAGGATAGCCCATGGTATGATAAACTGCTCCCGGTTTTATATTTCCTTCGGGTACGCTCCAGAGTTCTTTGCAACCGAGTGAATAAATCTGCGGATTTTTACCGGCATGCAAATCAAATTTGTCGATCAGTTTTTTGGTCAGACTGCCGCGCGGACCTTCTGCGAGGATGGTCAGTTTTGCTTCTACGAGGCTTCCGGGCTGAAAGTTTTCCATCTGTTCGCCGTGATGGTCAACGCCGGTATCTATCGTTTTTGCGCCGGCAACTTTTCCGTTTTCGTCATACAGCAGTTCGCTCATGGCAAATCCGGAATATATCTCAACGCCTTTTTCGGCGGCTTTGTCTGCCAGATAACGGCATATTTCACATAGCGAGGCGGTATAATTACCTTTATTGCCCATGTAGGGCGGTGCAAAAGGCGATTTTATTTTCCCCTTTTTGCCGGTCAGATACAAAGTATCTTTGCTCACCTTCGCATTGAAGGGGATTTCGCTAAAATCCACATCCGGCAACAATTCTTTGAATACTTCGGGGCAAATCAAAGCTCCCGACAAAATGTGGCTTCCGATAGAATTTCCCTTTTCAATCAGTAAAATTCTTCGTTCCAGCCCTTTCTGCTTCAATAAATCGGCAAGCCGGATGGCAGTAGCCAATCCCGAAGGACCGCCGCCGATAATCAAAATGTCTGTCGACACTGTGTTGGTGTTACTCATCACTAATCTAATTTACTTATATATAGGTTATTAATTGAAATTTTCGACAATTTTCAAAATTGAGCAAAAATAATCATTTTTTATAAATTGCGAAGAAATTTGTTAGCGGGGCGTCTTTTGTTATAGCAAATTCATGTATATTTGTACCCATAAAAAAACTTACATGAAGAAAAAAATAGCCTTACTTTTGGGAGGCGATTCGTCAGAAGCAATTATTTCGGTGCGAAGCGCCGATCTGGTGTTGCAGCATTTAGACGACGCTTTGTATGACGTATATCCGATAACCGTTGGTGGCACATCGTGGACGTATACTCACAACGGTATAATTATTAATGTAGACAAAAACGATTTTACGGTTACTGTTGACGGAATCCGTATCCGGTTCGATTGTGCCGTACCGATGATACACGGTACACCTGCCGAAGATGGACGGTTGCAGGCGTATTTCGAATTGATGCGGGTTCCGTATACCGCCTGTGATGTTTTGACTTCGTCGCTCACATTTAATAAACATGCCTGTAAAACCTACCTCAATTCTTTAGGGATACTTTTTCCGAAAGGAAAATTGATTCGAAAAGGAGAAAAGGCAGATGAGCAGGAAATTTTTGCCTGGACAGGATTGCCTTGTTTTGTCAAACCCAACAATGGAGGGTCAAGTTTTGGCATATCAAAAATCAAATCAGGCAATGAACTGGCTGCTGCATTAGCAGCTGCATTTGCCGAAGATGCTCACGAAGTGTTGGTTGAAGAATATATTGAGGGTACCGAAATCACATGCGGCCTGGTAAAATTAAACAGTGAGATCATGGTTTTTCCCATCACTGAAATCGTCAGTAAAAAGGAATTTTTTGATGTGGAAGCCAAGTACGAAGCCGGCATGGCAGACGAGATAACCCCTGCACGTATCAGCGAATCGTTGCGTACAGATTGTGAAACCATATCCACAGCCATATACAAATTTTTGAATTGCCGTGGAATTGTAAGAATTGATTACAAGATACGCGACGGACACCTTTATTTTATTGAAGTAAATACGATACCCGGAATGAGCATTGCCAGTATCGTACCCAAACAAATACTTGCAATGGAAAGAATCTCTGTTAAGAGTTTGTATACCACATTGATAAATGAGGCGATCGAAAGAATGGAAAGGAAATGAAAAAGAAATAAACCGTTTTTTTAACAAAAATAAAAAAATTCAGTTTTAATAACTATTTTTGCATTTTCATAAAACAACTTAAATAATGGGTCTTTTAGGAATGAAATTAAAACTGGGGATGTTCCCCAGTGCGAAAAAAATTGACAAACAGCATGATGTGCTTGTCAGGGAATATCAGGAATACTTGGAGTATTCACAGTCGGATGAATTGGCGAGGTTCGAATTTTTAAACAAATATTTGAGTTCGCCGGAGTTTGAAGCAAAGGAAAATGATCCTGAAGTTAATCGTGCCGAAATTGAGGAGATCAAAAACGAATTTAAACGGATCAAAAAGTCACCGAAATTGATCACGTATCTCAAATCAAAAAGCAGGGAAGCTAAATTTTTGCCCCTAAAAAAATGGAAGCTGGAATTTGAAGATCATTTCACCGGTGACAAACTGGATTACAACAAATGGTTAACCCGTTATTTCTGGGGTGATAAACTTTTGAAAGACAGTTATACGCTTCCGGGCGATCAGCAATGTAATACCAATGGCAAAAATGTCAGCGTGTCGGATTCAAAATTATTCATCCATACAAAGAATGAAGCTGCAAACGGTTTTATGTGGGATCCCGTTTATGGCTTTATTCCCCGCGATTTTTCCTATACTTCGGGATTGATCAATACCAGCAATTCCTTTCGCCATATGTATGGAAAAATAGAAGCCAAAATAAAGGTTCCCAAAGGAAAAGCATATCACGCATTTTGGCTTGCCGGCGAACAAATGTTACCTCAGGTAAATATTTTCAAATACTCCGGAAAAAAATTCTATCTGGGAAATTTTTGGGGAAATATATATGATACCAAAGGTATTCAAAAGGATCACACCAGGATTACCGGCGCTTTTGCCGGGAAATACTACATATTTTCGCTGGAATGGACGCCTAAACATTTGGAATGGTCAATCAACGGTGTTGTGTACAAAACCTCGTCGCGCGGTGTTCCTTTTGAACCAATGTATATTGCTGTTGGATCGGGTGTAGAAAACGACACACGGTTATCGGGGTCTGCAAAACTTGGAATTGACTGGGTGCGTTTTTATTCGAAGAGATGACGAATCTTTCTTATGAAATAGTATTACTTTTGACATTTGTAGTGTCATTTTTAGTTACTTATTTTTCTATTCCGTCCATCATAGGCGTTGCGCGGGAGAAAAAATTTTTTGATGAACCAAACAGTCGAAGAATCCATAACCGGCAAACACCGACATTGGGTGGTGTTGCCATATTTGCAGGATTCACGGTTGCTGCCGGTTCGTTTATCAGTTACAGTCTTGTACCTTCTCTGCAGTATATTCTGGTAGCCTGTATCATCATATTTTTTATCGGGATAAAGGATGATATACTGGCGATTGCTCCTTTAAAAAAATTGTTGGGACAAATAGCTGCCGCATTGGTTCTGATTATCCCGGGAAATATAAGTTTTTCCAGTGTACACGGCTTCCTTGGAATATATCATATTCCGGAAATCCCCAGCCTGTTACTGACCTTATTCGTTATCATTGTCATCATCAACAGTATTAATCTGATTGATGGCATTGATGGATTAGCAGCATTAGTGGGAATGATAACAACCGCATTTTTCGGAATGTGGTTTTTTATTTCGGGAAATATAGAATACAGTCTTCTTTCTGTTGCCGTATTTGGCACTTTGCTGGGTTTTTACCGGTTCAACGTGTTTGGCGGAAAGAATAAAATATTTATGGGCGACACGGGTTCTCTGATCGTCGGATTACTGATGGCTGTGCAGGTGATTCTGTTCAATGAAAAAAATATAGGTTATACATCTGCATTTTATATTAAGTCGGCTCCGGCTGTATCTTTTGCCGTATTAATTGTGCCATTGTTTGACACCCTGCGCGTGTTTCTTGTCAGAATGTCTCGCGGACGCTCACCTTTTACTGCCGATAAAAACCATCTGCATCACTGTTTACTGAAATTAGGATTTAACCATAGACAGGCGACCCTCATCTTTGCCTCTGCCAATTTATTTTTCATCGTGCTGGCGTTGTCGCTGCAAAACACAGGTATTTTCTGGCTCATGCTGATTATCCTGAGCATTGCAACCATTCTATCTTTTTATCTCGAATATCTGGTGAAAAAAAATGGACATTCTGTCCATGATGAAGTAAAGATAACTGAACAACCGAACAAACCCGTTGTAAACAATGCAGCGCAATGCGTCGTCGGGGAAGGCAGCCTCGAATAAAACCCGACAATACACAAACGCAGTTGAGAAAGAAAAAAATAAGAAAATGCTTTTGGTATCGTAAAAAGATATACTTTTGCTGTGAATAAATTTAATAATTCATGGAAAGTATGACAAACATACCATCGGCAACCGCTGAAAGTTTTTGGGTTGCTTTGCAGGCTATAGCCGAAAGGCAGGCAGAAACTGACCGTATCTTAACCGAAAAGTTTGCGGAAATAACCGAAAGGCAGGCAAAAACCGACCAGCAAATGGCAAAAACCGACCAGCAAATATCAAGGTTGGAAAAACAGATTGGCGGGGTTTCAAATAATCATGGATTATTTGCCGAAGAGTACTTTATCAATTCATTGGAGGAACGCGAAAATACCTTGTTGGGCGAAAAGTTCGATAAATTGATAAAAACTAAAATAGTTGAAGACGATAATAATAAGACAAAAGGCGAATTCGATATTGTGTTAGTCAACGGAAAATCGGTTGCTATCGTTGAGGTAAAATTCAGGGCACGGGATAAGCACGTGGAACAGGTGTTGAAAAAAGTTAAACCTTTCAGAAACAGATTTCCTGAATATCAAAATCATCAACTGTATTTGGGTTTGGCATCAATGGTTTTTGATGAAGATATTGAAGATAAGTGTAAGGAAAATGGTATTGCGGTAATTAAGCAAGTAGGCGATATGGTTGAAATACACGATGAAAATTTGAAAACATTTTAAGTTTCAGTCAAATTAGTGGTTAATAGCGTAGTGTGGTGGACAAAGACTGAAACGACCTGAATAGCGGACAAAATGCACTGCTTACAACGTGCGGTTTGGCGCAATGGTGGCAGTATCCCCGCGGAAAACGCCGTTATCCAATCCGGTCGAAACCCGAAGGATTCGCGTCTTGCAACCAATCCGGCGCGTATTTTTCCGGATTGCTTCGCTTCGCTCGCAATGACGTAAATCCAAATCTTGACAAATCGAAAAAATGTTGTATTATTGCATTCTTTTGAATCAATAAAAACATAATGAAAATACTCCATATCGTCCGCCACGGCAAAGCGTTGCAGGATTATCATTCCCTTCAGGATTACGACCGTCCTTTGATTGAAAAGGGAATTATCAACAATATCTCTATTGCCCGGCAGTTGCACGAACAATATGCGGCTCCCGATCTGATGATTACGAGTTTTGCCGCACGGGCTTTGCATACGGCGCACATTTTCGCCAAAGTGATGAATTATCCGCACGAGCGGGTACAGGTCAACGAAAAACTGTATTCAGACGGAGAGAATGAAATATACCGCATTCAGGAAAGCCTCCCCGATGAACTCGAAAGCGTCATGATTGTCGGACACAACCCTGACGTAACTTCCGTAGCGAGCGCTTATGGCTGCATTATGGTTTCCATACCGACATCAGGCGTTGTAACCATCCGTTTCAAAGCCGACCGCTGGAACGAAATCGGCAAGTCAAATGCTGTTCAGATTTCTAACAAATTCTGCTAATTTTGCGCCCTCAATCAAAAAATTAAAAATCATCAACCTCCTGCCTGCCTTGCTGTTGATTTGCATTTTTTTCTTACTTTTCCGGTAATAGCTTTTGCTATTACCGGAAAAGTAAGAAAATAGTCGGTCGTTTGTTCAGGTCGGGAATATTTTTTGTCCACGCTTTGATCGAACGTGTACGGATCAGTTCGTCGTGGCAGGTCAGGTTGGACGCCACACACAAGTTGGTTGTTGGCTTGCAGATGCGCAGCAGGTCGGCAAGCAGTTTGTTGTTGCGGTAAGGCGTCTCGATAAAAATCTGCGTTTCATTTTCGGCATATATTCGCGCCTCCAGCGCTTTGATACGCCCCGTACGATCGGACGATTCGACCGGCAGGTATCCGTGAAAAGCAAAATGCTGTCCGTTAAAGCCCGAAGCCATCAAAGCCAACAAGATCGACGAGGGGCCGACAAGGGGCGCCACCCGATAACCTTTCCGTTGTGCAATAGCTACTACCTCAGCGCCCGGATCGGCTACAGCAGGGCATCCGGCTTCCGACATCAAACCTATCGATTCGTCGGCTTCCATCGGCGCTAACATCTCCGCAATTTCTTCTGGCAATGTATGCTCGTTCAAAATAGTAAACGACAGTTCATCAATTGAAATCGACGGTTCCACCTTTTTCAAAAAACGTCGTGCAGCACGCACATTCTCCACAATAAAATGCCTCAGCCCGGCGATAAGTGTACGGTTGTAGTCCGGTAATGCCCGTGTATAGTCGGTTTCGCCCAACATTACAGGTATTAAATAGATTGTCGCTTTCATTTTGCAAATATAATTTTATTTTATATATTTGCAAAATGGTGACTAGGATACATCAAGAATTTTCTGAGATTGCAAAACGATTGTTAAAGGATGAATACGACGCTTTTGCTGCGGCTTTGAAAACCGAATCGCCAGTAAGCATCCGAATTAATCCACAAAAGCAGGCGCGCCATCCTGACGACGCCCCTAATAAAACATATAGACACGAACCGATTCTCGGAAATGGCTTTGATTGGGCAGAAATG
>Ga0082212_10007566_pt1 | contig 14329 bp, 7 predicted proteins | sample TergutNt197P3_FD_71548 | JGI IMG/M metagenome (GOLD analysis project Ga0082212, IMG submission 71548) | Neocapritermes taracua P3 segment gut microbial communities from Petit-Saut dam, French Guiana - Nt197 P3 | ecosystem: Host-associated > Arthropoda: Insects > Digestive system > Gut ... | reverse complement strand
AGTACCCCGCTTCATGCAGTATCACGGGGAGCTGTGTTGTCTTACCGGAACCAGTGGGACTCTCCACTACAACAACCTGATTGCCTTCAAGCGCCGATAAAATTTTTTGATGATTTTTATAGACAGGAAGTTCAAGATAGTTCATAATATAAGAATATAGGTACTTCATATTTTTGTCGATTATAATAAGGGAAAAAACAAAATGCTGTGAAGCAATGTTTTACCTGTGTTCATATGGGGGTAGCATGGCAAAACAAAAGAACGTCTACTTTTTCGGTAAAGGTAAGGCCGAAGGTAACGCGAAGATGGTGCAGTTGCTGGGGTGCAAGGGGGCCAATCTTGCAGAGATGACCAACATGGGAATCCCCGTCCCCCCGGGCTTTACCATTTCAACCGAGGTTTGTGCCGCCTACTATGAGAACAAGATGAAATATTCGGCAATAATTAAAGAAGAAGTGAAATCCGGGTTGAAAAAGCTGGAAAAAGTGACGAAGAAAAAACTCGGCGATCCCAATGATCCCCTTTTGGTTTCCGTGCGTTCGGGTCCTGCGGCGTCCATGCCGCGCACGATGGATACGATTATCAATCTCGGTATGAACGACAAGGCCGTGCTGGGTCTTTCCCGCAAGACAGGTAATCCGCGTTTTGCATGGGACGCTTACAGGCGGTTTATCCAGATGTACGGCGATGTGGTTATGGGAGTTAAACACGACTTTTTTGAAGAAGCCCTTGCCGTTTTCAAAAAAGAAAAAGGCATAGAATTTGATATCGATCTTACCGTCGAGGATCTTGAAGCCATTGTCGGCAGGTACAAAAAAATCGTCCGGGAAAAAACAGGAATAGATTTTCCGCAGATCCCGAAAGAACAGTTATGGGGGGCGATAGACGCGGTTTTCGGTTCGTGGATGAGCGACAGGCTCGTCAAATACCGGCAGCACGAGAATATCCGGGGCCTTAAAGGGACGGCCGTAAACATTCAGGCAATGGTTTTCGGCAACCTCGGGGAAACTTCCTGTGCCGGCGTATGTTTCAGCCGCGATCCTTCAATAGGAATCAACGAATTCTACGGCGAATACCTGGTGAACGCCCACGGTGAAGAAGTAGTGGCAGGCATCAGGGCAACGGAAAAAATTTCCACCCTGGCGAAACACAACCCGAAGATCTTCCGGCAGCTGGTTGATATCGTTAAAAAACTTGAAAAACATTTCAAGGATATGCAGGACATAGAATTCACCGTTCAGCAGGGTAAACTGTACATGCTCCAGACCCGTTCCGGTAAACGCTCGGGCACCGCCGCTGTTAAAATCGTGACAGACATGGTACACGAAGGCCTGATCGACAAAAGCACCGCGATAATGCGCGTAACACCGGCGCATTTGGATCAGCTCATCCACCCCATGATCGATCCTGCGGCACTGAAAACGGCCGTATCTGTAACCGGAGGAATGAGCGCTTCACCTGGTGCAGGCACAGGCAGAATAGTCTTTAGCGCAAAAGATGCGGAAGACTGGTCCAGAAATAAAAATGAAAAAGTCATTTTAATACGCAAAGAAACCGGCCGTGAGGACATCGGCGGCATTGTTGTATCCCAGGGTATAATCACCTCGACAGTCGGTATGACCTGCTACGCGGCTGTAGTCGCGAAGGGCATGGGGATTCCCTGCGTTGCGGGGGTAAAGGATATCTCCGTGCAGGGTGATACCGTGCAAATAGGAAACAAGGTATTCTATGAAGGCGACTGGCTTACCATTGACGGTTCCACAGGCAAGGTGTACGAAGGAAAACTGGATTTGGTAACCGCACAGATGTCGAAGAACATGCATACGATCCTTTCCTGGTGCGATCATGTACGTTCCGGAGCGGTTCGGGGCAAGATTAAAGGATTTGAAATAAGAACAAACGCCGATCAGGGCGAAGACGTTAAACGGGCTTTTAATTTCGGGGCGCAGGGTGTGGGTCTTTGCCGGACCGAGCACATGTTCTTTGACAAAGAAAAACTCATCTACTTCCGGGCCATGCTGGTGGCCGAAAGCGAAGAGGGGAGACGGGTTCAACTGAATAAAATTCTCCCCCTTCAGCAAAAGGATTTTTTCGAAATATTCAAGGCGATGGAAGGCCACCCGGTTACCGTCCGGCTGCTTGATCCGCCGCTCCATGAATTTGTTCCGCACACAATTCAGGAAATGGAGGAGCTTGCCGCCGAACTCGGCATAAGTTACGAATCTCTGCAACTGAAAGTTGACAGCGTTATCGAGACTAACCCCATGCTGGGACACCGGGGCTGTCGTCTCGCCGTCACATTCCCGGAAATTTACGATATGCAGGTTGAGGCAATCGCCCGCGCTGCCGTGGAATGTGTAAAACATAATATCTCCGTACATCCCGAAATAATGATCCCCATTGTAGTCACGGCGCGGGAATTAAAACTGCTCCGGCCCAATGTGGAAAAGATCCTTGAAAGAGTTTTCTCCGAGGCCAAGGTCAAAGTAGCCGTCAAAATAGGTTCGATGATCGAGGTTCCCCGCGCCGTTATCCGGGCGGGACATATCGCACAATATTCCGATTTCTTCAGCTTCGGAACAAACGACCTTACCCAGATGACATTCGGATTCAGCCGCGATGATGTCGCGTCGTTCCTTCCCGATTATTTACAGAAGAACGTGCTTTCATCCGATCCGTTTAAAACCATGGACGAAGACGGAGTCGGCGGGCTGATGAGAATCGGAATCGACGAGGGGAGGGCCGTAAAACCTGATCTCAAAATAGGTATTTGCGGCGAACACGGCGGAGATCCTGCAACCATTGACTTTTGTTACAGGGCGGGGTTAAGCTATGTTTCATGTTCACCATTCCGGGTGCCGCTGGCGCGTCTTGCCGGTGCGCAAGCGGTTATAAATAATTCCGGAAAAAAAATAAAGGGAGGGGATCATCACAAGAAACCCGCCTCTGCCAAGGTGAAAGGCAGGAACAAACCTTCAAAGGGGGATTATAAGATGGCAGAAGTATCTGCGAAAAAGCCTGCGGCGAAAAAGCCTGCGGCAAAGAAACCTGCGGTAAAAAAAACCGCAGCGGCGAAGAAACCTGCGGTGAAGAAACCCGCAGCCAAAAAACCTGCGGTAAAGAAACCCGCAGCCAAAAAACCTGCGGTGAAAAAAACCGCAGCCAAAAAGCCTGCGGCGAAGAAACCCGCAGCGGCGAAGAAACCTTCGGCCACATTGCTGTAACCGATCAGGTTTTCGCTCTATTTAAAATTTTTTATTTATATGCAAAAGCCCGGTGAGCAGCCGGGCTTTTCTTTCTTGGAGGGATTGCATGAACCGAACAGCTATCAGTACACCGGTTTTTTTAAAACGCTTCTGTTGTCTGGCCGCGCTTATTATTTTTACACATTCCGCCGGATCCCGGGCGGAGGAATTCATTTACAAACACCAGGAAGGCGACAGGTACCGTATTCTCTCTACGGTTCAGGAAGATGTATATATTGATTACCTGCTTAACCACAAAGCGGAAATTCTAAACCGGATAGCTGTGGAGGTATTATCCGAAAAAGACGGGAAGGGGAGACACAAAGCCGTTTTTCAGACATCGGAACGGTCCAGCGGACACGCTCTTTATTCGGGCAGGAGTTTCCTGTGGGCAAGGGAATACGAATCGGAATTTGACCGAGATCGGCTCGGCCGCCTTACCATCGATAAAAAATATTTTATGCCCGTTGTGCGTGATGTGCCGGTTTTTCCGGGCAGGGATTTAAAACCGGGCGACAAGTGGAGTAACGAAGGGCACGAAATGCACGATTTCCGTGACAATTTCGGCATAACCGAACCGTACCGTATCCCCTTTACCGCCAACTACACTTTTTTGGGAAACCGGGAATGGAAGGGAAAAATGTATCCGGCTTTTTCTGTAAACTACCATATTGTATCAACGCCTCCGGCTGTTCGCGGCAGAATTTTTCCCAGGAGGATCGTGGCGGAATCGAATCAGACGGTGTTTTGGGACAGCAATCTCGGCCAACCTGTCGCGTACAACGAAAAATTTGATTACATTTTTGAATTTTCAAACGGCAGAACCGTTCAGTACAAGGGTACTGCCGAAGCGGAAATAATCGAATCGGAACGTATGGATAAAGAAAGAATCGCCGGGGAGATTGTCGAAAGCATCGAAAACCTGAACATACCGGACGTTTCCGTCAGGGTAGCGGACGAAGGGATAATCATCAGCCTGGACGACATTCAATTCCACCCTGATACCGCAATAATGCTTCCCGGCGAACGGGAAAAACTTGACAAGATCGTTGACATTCTCCGGAATTACCAAAGCAGGGATATCCTGGTCGGCGGTCACACCGCCCTTGCTGGTACGGCGGAAGGACGGAGCAGGTTATCGGCCGAACGGGCTACGGTTGTCGCAGACTATATTATCGAGAAGGGGGCCCGCACCCCGGAACGGGTGGTTGTTCGCGGTTACGGTGCCGAAAGGCCGCTGGCCGACAACCGCACGGATGAGGGAAGACGGAGAAACCGCCGCGTGGAGATAACGATACTGGAAAATTAGGAATCAATGCATGGATAAACTCATTATCAAAGGAGCGCGGGAACATAACCTTAAGAATATCGATCTGGAACTGCCCAGGGATAAATTAATTGTCATATCGGGGCTTTCCGGATCGGGAAAAAGTTCGCTTGCCTTTGACACGATATTCGCCGAAGGACAGCGGCGTTATGTGGAGAGTCTTTCCGCCTACGCACGGCAGTTCTTGGGAAGAATGGACAAGCCCGATCTGGATTATATCGAAGGGCTTTCCCCGGCGATTTCCATCGAACAAAAAACCACTCACCGGAACCCCCGTTCCACCGTTGGGACGGTAACCGAAATATACGACTATTACCGTCTGCTTTTCGCCCGAATCGGCATCGCCCACTGCCCGGTCTGCGGCAGGGAGATCCGCGAACAGCCGGCGGATTCCATTATCGATACCATTTTGCAATTCAAGGAAGGATCAAAAATCCAGCTTCTGGCGCCGGTTATCCGGGGTAAAAAAGGTGAACACGGCAAGATCATCGAGGATGCCCGCAAGGCGGGTTTCGCCCGTGTCCGCGTTGACGGCGTTCCCGTGAGCCTTGACGAGACAATCAAACTGGACAAACAAAAAAAGCACACCATAGAAATTATCGTTGACCGCCTTGTAATCGCCCCGGGTATCCGATCCCGGCTGGCGGAATCCGTGGAGGCCGCACTGCAAACCGCGGACGGTCTATTAATGGTATTAAAACAGGGGCCTGAAAATACAAAAGAGGGAAGCTCCGTTTCCGACGGAGGCGGAGTCTCCACCGGTGGCGGAACCTCAGAGCATTTCTTCTCGCAAAAAAACGCCTGCCCCGACTGCGGCGTTTCTGTTCCCGAATTACAGCCCCGGCTATTTTCGTTTAACAACCCCTTCGGTGCCTGTTCGGGCTGTACTGGTTTGGGTGCCAAACTCGAATTCGATACTGATCTGGTGATACCCGACCCTTCGCTGTCGTTTAACGAAGGCGGTCTCGCCCCTTACAATCCGGACAGTGCCTGGCACCGCAGCCGTTTTGAAAGTCTGGCAAAGCACTACAAATTCAGCCTGGACACCCCGCTGAAGAGCCTTCCCAAAAAGGTGTTAAACGCCATTCTGTACGGCAGCGAAGACGAGATCAAAATCCGTTACGAAAACCGCGAAGGGACGGGCCGTTTTGAATACCAGTCCAGATACCCGGGTGTGCTTGAAGATCTGAAACGCCGTTATCTGGAAACCCAGTCGACAGGCATAAAAGACTGGCTTGAAAAGTACATGAGCCAGAAAAGTTGTGAGGATTGCGGAGGCAAACGGCTTAAACCGGAGGTGCTGGCCGTAACGGTTGCGGGGAAAAACATCTGGGAACTTTCAAAACTTTCGGTAACCGATTCGCTTAAATTCTTTGAAAATGTCAAATTTAACGAAAGCGAAAAAAAAATCGCCCGACAAATACTGAAAGAGATAAACGCACGTCTGGGTTTTATGCAGAACGTCGGCCTTGATTACCTGAACCTCGAACGGAAAGCCGCTACCCTGTCGGGCGGTGAAGCCCAGAGGATCAGGCTTGCCACGCAAATCGGCTCCAGCCTCGTGGGGGTGCTGTACATTCTGGACGAGCCGTCCATCGGCCTGCACCAGCGGGACAACCAGCGGCTCATAGACACACTGCTGCACCTGCGCGATCTGGGCAACACGCTCATTGTGGTGGAGCATGACGAACAGACGCTTCGCACGGCCGATCACATTGTCGATTTGGGGCCGGGCGCGGGAGTGCACGGCGGCCGCGTAGTGGCACAGGGAACCCCCGAAAAAGTGATGCAGATTAAGGAAAGCCTTACCGGTCAGTATTTGGCGGGAAATCTCAACATAGAAATTCCCCAAGAAAGGCGGCAGGGAAACGGCGACACGCTAAAATTAAAAGGCGTAAGCGAACACAACCTGAAAAACATTGACGTTGAATTTCCCCTGGGAATTTTTACCTGCATCACCGGTGTTTCAGGATCGGGGAAATCAACGCTTCTGTCGGACGTGCTGTACCCGGCCCTGGCGAATCAGGTGTACGGTTCAAACCACATTGAAGGTGCGTATAAAAAAATCGAAGGCGCGCAGTGTATCGACAAGGTTATCGATATCGATCAAAGCCCCATCGGCAGAACGCCCCGTTCCAATCCGATCACCTATGTTGAAGGCTTTACGGCAATCAGGGACCTGTTTGCCAATTTGCCTGACTCAAAAGTAAGAGGGTACAGACCGGGGCGTTTTTCGTTTAATGTCAGGGGCGGCAGATGTGAAAACTGCGAAGGTGACGGAACCATCAAGATCGAGATGAATTTCCTGCCGGACGTATACATAACCTGCGATGTATGCAACGGCAAACGGTTCAATCGCGAAACCCTTGAAATACGCTACAAGGGCAAGAACATCGCCGAAGTGCTGGATATGACAATTGAGGAAGCGGCTGATTTTTTCGCGCCCGTCCCGCAAATTGCCCGAAAAATGTCCACCCTGCTTTCGGTGGGCCTCGGTTATGTGAAACTGGGACAGTCCGCCCTTACACTGTCAGGCGGTGAGGCCCAAAGGGTAAAGCTGGCCCTGGAGCTTTCCAAGCGCTCTACCGGCAAAACACTTTATATTCTGGACGAACCTACAACCGGCCTGCACTTTGCCGACGTGAAACAGCTTTTAGACGTAATCCGCCGCCTGGCGGATCAGGGAAATACGGTTATAATGATAGAGCACAATCTCGATGTTTTATTACAGGCGGATCACATTATCGACCTGGGGCCGGAAGGAGGTGACAAGGGCGGGCAGGTTATCGCAACAGGAACACCGGAACAAATTGCCGCCTGTTCCAATTCGTATACGGGCATATTTATCGGGGAAATGCTGGAACGAAATAAAAAACGTTCTTTGAATACAAACGCCGCAGGATGTAAATCACAGCACGAATGAAAAATATTTTCAAACTCATTAATATTTTTATACCGTTACTGTTTTTCCTCTTTACCGGTCTTTCTGTTGCTGTAAACGCGCAGAATAGCGGCGGTGATATTGAAGTCCGCGTATTAACCCCCGAACAGAACCGTATTGATATGGATATTAGAACCTCCAGTCTTTTCGAGCTTGCCGCCTGGTGCAGGAGCCTGGGGCTTTCCGAAGCGGGAACAAGCTCCGATCTTTCAGGACGGCTTCGGAGTCATTATAATATTTCCGCTCAGGATGTACCGCCCGAAGAGGACAAACGTAAAATTATTACAATAGAATCAGCAAGAACAACGGAATATTTTAAAATTCAGGAAATAGACGAGGATTATGCACGCCTTACCGGAGAAGTAAGAATCAGTTTAAAAGACGGAGACGCCGTTCACAGGATCAAAGCATGGAACATTTTGTTTAACAGGACGAGAAATACACTTACAGCATCGGGCGGTGTCGAATATATTAAAGAGGACGGGGACACGATAGAAACATTCAGGGGAGAGTCTATTACCGTCAATATTGACAACTGGTCAAGCATTTTTCTCGGCGGTGTTTCGGAACGTTCGCTGCAAAGCGACGATACCACATACATGTTTAAGGGGACGGTAATTTCCAGAGATGACGAAGAGGTAATTCTCTTGAAAAAAGCGTCGATCAGTAATGCCAAAACCGATGACCCGATGTGGTCGCTAAACGCTACCCGGCTTTGGCTGCTGCCAGGATCCGATTTTGCCGTTTTTAACGCGGTGTTAAAAGTCGGTGAAATACCGGTCCTGTATATCCCTTTTTTCTATTTTCCCGCAGACGAGATTGTATTTCATCCGGTTATAGGTTCCCGCACAAGGGAGGGGAGTTATGTGCAAACAACAACGTATATCCTCGGCAGGCCCAAGGCAGATACCGCCACGCAAAGCTCTCTCACAAAAATTCTCGGCAATTCGGGTGACATGGAAAAAAGACGGGAAGGTATGTTCCTGCGCTCTACGGGGAAAAAAGTTATAGATCAAAACGCGCCCAGTTTAAAGCTAATGGTTGACTATTATGCAAATTTGGGAAGTTATTTCGGTTTGGATCTCGGTATGCCTGCAAAAGGCATTCTCGGTACGAACGATTTAAGTTTGGGTTTGGGTTTTACGCGCACCATAGCAGAAACCGGGGGATCGTACACACCGTTTTTCCCCGATTACGACGGTTCATCAGACTGGAATAAATCCAAACTGTTATCATTCGAAGTTCCTTTCCGTTACCGGTTTAAGGCCGTTAGTTCAATCAGGGGACAATACGGCAGTTTTTCATGGAATTTCCCCTATTACTCCGATCCTTTTGTAGACAACGATTTCTTAAACCGTGCGGAAGATATGGACTGGGTCAACATGATTCAGCAAGGTGTGGCGGGACTGGAAGAGGAAACGGATGCAAATCAGTTGGGGGCCTATATATGGCAGTTATCAGGTCAGTTAACCCCCTCTTTTCCCTCTTTATCACCCTATATATCAAGCGTTTCAATCAATGCACTCAGCAGTACCGTATCGTTCAGGACGGTTGATACCCGGAATACCTATTCATCCAACGATATAAAACGCTACTCGCCTTCAAGTTTTTTTTATGCTCCCGATACCTCTACCATTTATTCATTTAGCGGTTCAATGTCCGGCAACCTTTTAAGTCTTGGAGGAACTGTAAGCCGGGCAAGTCCAAACATTCCGGGAACGGAGCCGGATGATCCTCTACGCGATATAGGTGTTCCCCGCTCCCCGTTTGAAAAAAAGGAGGATGCCCCCTCCCAACAACCAGATCCTTCTGACAGACTCGTTCCGCCGGCTTTGACGCAGCGTTTCGATATGCCCCGCACGGGAAACATCAGATTCGGAATGGATTATCAGGTATCCCCTACAAGCTCTTCCACGCTAAAATTTGATTCCAATAAGTGGAAAGAGTACAATGATATTAGCTGGAGTGATATTAGTTCGATCATATCGAACTTTGGAGGCACGGCATCCACAACATACACCCTTAACCACTCAACAGGTTTATTCTCAAATTCTTTTGTTTTTTCAGGTAGCGGAACATGGCGTCAGTACAGCTTCCTTAATGAAGAGGCCGAAGATTTTGTAACCTCTCCGGGATCGGGTGTAACCGATCCAATAAAAGTATCAAACGCGAAAGAACAGGAATACAGACAGTCATTTTTTTCGACATCCTACGGTCTAACCACCTCTATTAGACCTCTTTATTTTAACAGTGTCTTCGGAGCGTCAAATTTACAGTACAATCTGAGAGGGTTGGCCGTAAAATCCAATTTTTTGAAGATGGACGGGGATAATCCCGATTATGAGTTGATCTACGGCGGGTGGGAAAAGGACAAAATTGACGAGCACAGATTTTCGACAAATCTATCGGCTTCTGTAATGGATAAAATGCAATTATTTACATTTTCCGCCGATATGCCGCCCAGGGATACTACATATTCGTTTAACACCACCTTTAATGTATGGATCTCCACCACAACAGCCAGCTGGCGATTAAGAGAACAGGAAGAAATCAAAACCATTAATCAGGAAAGAATAACGGAAAAAGTCTGGAAATATGATCCGTTTAATCTGACCCATCGGCTGAACTTCGGGACATTCGGCAATTTTAGCATGAGTCTTGTTATGGATACCGAAGATTGGTATGCGACAACAGGAATTGAGAAAAAACTGACATCGCTTACATATTCTCTGAATTTGGCAAAATGGGGGCTTACCACCAGTTACACCATGTCACGGATGCTGGGTTATGAATTTACTCCGGATCTGTCCGGCATCGGCGGGACATGGGATCCAAGACCGGCTCTTGATCCGGTAACCAATAAGGATAATAATATTCTTAGGCCCAGGGACTTAACAGTAAATTTTTCAAAAAATTTCAGCATAGTCGATATCTGGAAAAAACAGATCCATTTATCGGTTACTCCCGCTTCCCGCCTGTACTTTGATCTCCAGCGCTATACAAATTCCAGTCTGACGTTTTCACTCGGTTTCACTATAGGGATTAACAACTTTCTCGATCTGACCCTGGCCACCAATTCTGACAATACCGTAATCTATCGCTATTTCCAAAAATTTTTCCCCAGTGGTCCTGAAATTCCCAATGGTCAGTATAACGAGAACAATTTTTTTGTTGATCTGCTTAACTCCTTCCGTTTTGACGATGAGAACCGGAGAAAAATCTCCGGTTTTAAGATGAAAGGGTTCAAACTTTCCGCAGTTCATCACATGGGCGATTGGAACGCGACGCTTAACTGGTCCATGGCTCCGTACCGCACCAATAGCTTTCCTCCGACATATGAAATGAACAACGAGGTAAGTTTTCTGCTCCAATGGATTCCGATAAACGAAATCAAATCCGACATTACCTACAACAAGCGTAACGATGAATGGATAGTAAAACAGTAGAGGAATTAATAATGCAGAAAGTTATCTATCTGTAAAAGCAGATCGTCATAAGTATCAACGCAGGGAATATCGATATTATCTTTCCTGATATTTTCCGGGGCACGGAACAGGCAGCCGGAATCCGCCTTGCGGATCATTTCCAGATCGTTAAAAGAATCGCCTGCCGCAAAAACAGTTATGTTTAACGATTTAAACGCCTTTACCGCCTCCATTTTACCGTTTTTTTGCCGCAGTCTGTAGCCGGTAACGGTGCCGTCTGTGCCTGTTTCAATGTTGTTGCACAGCAGAACCGGCCAGTCGAGTTTTTTCATCAAAGGTTTTGCAAATTGTTCAAATGTATCGGAAAGGATCACCAATTGTGTTTGTTCCCTTACCGCACTTGTAAATTCAACCGCGCCGGGCAGGGGATCCATTCCTGAAATAACTTTTTGAATATCTGTAAGTTTCAAATTGTTTTTTGCGAGAAGATCAAGACGGAATCGCATGAGTTTATCGTAATCCGGTTCGTCCCTGGTTGTTCTTCGTAATTCGGGAATTCCTGTTGCCTCGGAAAAAGCAATCCATATTTCGGGAACCAGCACCCCCTCAAGATCAAGACATACCATGCGCATGAATACAGACTAACACAGAGACATAATAGAATACAATACACTTCAAAAATGGTATTATTTCTTCATGCAGCGGCTTGCGATCGATAACCCCTTTAACGCGCCGGTTTACCGCGAGGAAACGGTTGCCAGCACTATGGATGTTTCCCGTTTGCTTGCCGGACAGGGTGAGCCGCACGGCACGGTAATAACGGCCGATTTTCAGGAAGCGGGAAGGGGGCGTGTCAGGGAACGTTCCTGGGAAACAGAAAGGGGAAAGAATCTTGTCTTTACAATTTTACTGCGATACGCCTGCATCGAGGACATCCCCCCGGCCCTCACCCTTCGTGCCGGCCTTGCCACAGCCCTTGCCATTGAAGATTTTACCTCGGCATTTGCCGCGCCCCTTGCCGGAAGGGTGTTGATCAAATGGCCCAATGATATTTTAATTTCCGCTTCCCGGACGGCTGCCGCCCGAAAAGCGGCAGGTATTCTTGCCGAAGCAGCGGGCGGAAATGTGCACATCGGAATCGGCGTTAACGTTGCGCAAAAAAATTTCCCCGCCGGTCTGCGTGACAAAGCTACAAGCATCGCCCTTGCGTTGGATGTAGAAATAGAAAACCGGGAGAAGTTTACCCTTTTGGAAAAGATCCTTGTACGGCTGCACGGGGAAATTGATATGCCGGATGCAGGAGTTACAGATAACGGGATTCAAAGTTGGCGGGAACGCATTGAGGACAGGCTGTACAAAAAAGGGGAGGGGGTTTGTTTTGCCGATGGCGTCACAGGCTCGGAAAAAAAGGTGACAGGCACCCTTGCCGGTATAGGGCCGTGCGGCGAACTGTTAATTATTCCCGACGGTGAAACTGAAGCGAGGGCCTTTGTCACGGGTGAGTTAACGGGGGGATATTGTGTTACTATTCGTAAGAAATTTTAAATCTTGTACCGCTGCTAACGGACGCACGAGATTCCAGCCAAACTACAGCCGCCCGCAGGGCGGCTGTAGTCAACCATCGTTTCTTTCTGTTCTACCTGCTCAGGCCGTAGGCGGCTTTTTCCCATTTTAATGAGTCAAGTGTATTGATCTGGCTGTAGGTTTTTACTGCCCAGACAGGCGGTGTGTCATTTTCCCAATCATTAGCAGACCATTCAAGACCATCCCAAGAGCCATCACCGCTGTCCTTGACATAATAACCGGGGATAAGCTTTCCACCCTGGAGTTTCAGCGCCATCTTCGCGTACCATTGGAAATAGTAGTTCTCCTTCGGTGTACAGTTGGCCTCAAGCCAGGTATTTTCATAGCCGTCGTTGTACATCTTCTCGCGTACCGAATTTTCCGTTACATAGCCCTGATTTTTCGCGTAGGTATTCAATGCTTTTCCAAGTTCGTTCCAGCAATTGTTCATTTGTGTCATTGCTGCAGGGGACATTTCATGCATTTCTCCGCCATCATCTATAAGTGTAATAATCCAGTTGCCCGGATATACATCGTTACTCTTGGCCGTAAGCTGCCTTTCCACCACAGCGCCGGCGGCCGTACAAGCGGCCTTGCCGCCGTTGATAATGTCGTTAGCATACTCCTGTAATCGAGCTAAGGTAGGCTGTCCGGTATATCCTTTGGTTGTATGGTACCAAACATTAAAATCGTCATAAAATGTCTGATTATAGGGACTGTTCCACGGTAAAGACCACCCGTACATGGTGGTCAGCCTATTATAAGCGGATTTGCTTACAATCGTATCCGCCTGGGAAGTAAGGCTGAATTCCGCTTCCAGAAGCCGCTGATCTTTATAACTGATGCCTTTTAACGCCGCGTAGGCGACAAGCATATCCTGCCACCAATTCGGCTTCGCCGCCTGAACCAGGTCCCGGTCCCAGTCCATGTATGTGGTTTCACCTGAGCATACGCCGCCTGCATTTGTAATTTTGGTAAAATACATTGTCTCTGTTTCCATCCATGTATTGCCCAGTTTTTCGTACAGTATCACGGAATACGCGTTTACCAGGGCGTAGTAGCCGGCGTCAGCCGTATCCCGCCAGATCCCACGCCAGGTTGCAGGTATACTGTCCGGGGCGTCGTTTTCCGCCTCATCTAAACCCGGGTCTTTTAGGGCATTGTTAATATCAGCCACCGCTCCGGAGGTAGTTGCGGTGGTTATCGGCACTTCACTGGTTGTCCAGGGACTGGAGATGTTCGCTCTGGTCTGCACCACGGCTTTTCCGGTTACAGCCACGCCGTTATCGTTGAATTCGCCGGAGATGGTGTAAATTATTTTACTTCCCGCTGCGGAAAGGGAGTAGGTTTTGGTGTCGGTGTTGTAGCTGCCTTCCAGCAGAAAAATGATAGAGCCGTCTTCCAAACGTCCGCTAAGTTTAAAATCAGATGCGCTGATGGCCCGCACCGACAAGGCACCCGAGCCTGAGCCTGCCTTGGCGATAAATTTTTCCCCGGTTCCTAAAGTCCCCGCGATGGTGAGGTTTTTCGTTTTCAGAGATCCTCCGCCCCCGCCATATCCGACTGGCGGCCCTGACGGATTGTTACATGCCGTCATTACGAATACGAGCGCCGTTATAACCACGGCTAAGCAAATGCCCTCCAATGTTTTCTTTTTCATACAATTCTCCCAAGTTAATTTGTGCCGCAGCCAACGGCTGCAATATTTATACATCATTTCTAAATATTGTTATAAAAATACTGCAAAAAATCGTTCTGTCATCCTACAAAACATTGTAGGATGGTCATTGAAGTTTATTTGGAGTTAACTTGGAGTCTATTCGAAATT